>JMBV01000340.1_pt1 | contig 15734 bp, 31 predicted proteins | sample 616531 | NCBI WGS metagenome assembly JMBV01 (sample SAMN02727904, study PRJNA239997) | anaerobic digester metagenome | biome: anaerobic digester; isolation source: mesophilic anaerobic digester inoculated with municipal waste water sludge... | place: Germany: Bielefeld University, CeBiTec ... | reverse complement strand
GTATTTGACTATATTAGAGATATTTATGCCATGACACCAGAGGCCAAAATGAGAGGCTATAAAAAAAAGGAAGATTTAGTTTTAATGTAAAAGGTGGAAGATGTGAAGCCTGTAATGGAGATGGAATACTGAAAGTAGAAATGCACTTTCTTCCAGATGTATATGTACCTGTGAAGTGTGCAAAGGCAAAAGATACAACAGGGAAACATTGCAAATTAAATATAAGGGTAAAACCATATCAGATGTATTAGATATGACAGTGGAAGAAGCCTTGGAGTTTTTCGAAAATATACCTAGAATAAATAAAAAAACTTCAAACCCTATATGATGTAGGCCTAGGCTATATAAAATTAGGTCAATCCTCCACAGAATTATCTGGTGGAGAAGCCCAAAGAGTGAAGCTGGCCACAGAATTAAGCAAGAGAAGCACAGGAAAAACCGTATATATATTAGATGAACCTACTACAGGGCTTCATATGGCTGATATTCATAAATTAGTTAAAGTATTAGACCAATTAGTAGAAGGAGGCAATACAGTAATAGTAATAGAACATAATTTAGATGTAATAAAAACTGCAGACTATATAATAGATTTAGGCCCAGAAGGTGGGGGGGACAAAGGTGGCACCATAGTAGCCACAGGTACACCAGAGGAAATAGCCAAAGTGGAAGAATCATATACTGGGAAATTTTTAAGGAAAATATTGTAGATAAAATCTCTCTCATTTTTATGGGGGGGGAGGTTTTTTTTACAAAATATTTTGTAAATTGTCGCATTTTATACTATAATATATTTAATAAGAAATTCAAAACTTTTAAAAGGGTGATTTTATGTATGCCAAAAAAAGAGGAATACTTAGAAGGGGAATTTAAGATTCCATTTAATCTAAAGAATTTAGAGAAAAATCAAAAACAACATGTAAAATTTGCTTGGGAAAGATGTAAAAGATATGGCCTTAAACCCTATGACAATATAATTACATTTAAATACACAGGTCAGGAACTAGAAAAGGTTTTAGAAGATAGTAAGAATCTAATAGAATCTTCAAAACATTTTATGGAAAATCTTTATTCTTTAGTAAAAGGCACAGGTTTTGTAATAATACTAACTAATGAAAAAGGATGCCTATTGGAAGTAATTGGGGGGGACACTAAACCTTTAGAAGAACTATCCAGAAAATTGGGCACTAGTATAGGCACTGTATGGGATGAAAAATATGTTGGGAATACAGCTATTACTACTTCTATAATAGAAGGGGGGGAACCTACTCAACTATCTAGTGGGGGGGAACATTATTTGGCATGCCTAGATGGATTTTTTTGTTCCTCTGCACCTATTAGACAAAATGGGAAAATAATTGGTGCCCTAAATGTTATGGGCTATGAAGACAATTCCCATGCTCATACATTGGCTATGGTGGCTGCTGTAACCAAATCCATAGAATCTTATATGGAAATAAACAAAGCTAATGATGAATTAATTATAAAAAATAAATATCAAAATGCCATAGTAGAATGTATTTCCGATGGTTTTTTTAACCATAGATAATCATGGTAGACTGACTTTTATAAATGGGGGGGTTGGTGCTGATATATTAGGTATAGATAGGGAAAAATCCATAGGAAAACCAGTTAAAGATTTAGTAGATTTTGATCCAGTAATACTTTCTGTATTAGAAACAGGAGAAGGTTATCAAGATAAGGAATTTATAGTAAGGAACAAATATGGAGTAAAATATCACTTCATTAAATCTGCCGTACCCATTAGGGATGCTGAGGGGAATATGATTGGTGTAGTAGATAATTTTAGAAAAATAAATAGAGTACACAATATGGTTAGAAATATGGTAGGTGCCTATGGCAAATTCACCTTTGAGGATATTATAGGCCATAGTAATACTATGCAAGAAACCATTAGACTAGCTAAAATAGCCTCTAGAAGTTCCTCTAATGTATTAGTATATGGGGGGGAAAGCGGTACAGGAAAGGAAATGATTGTCCAATCTATACACAATGCCAGTCGTAGAAAAGGAGAAAGCTTTGTATCCATTAATTGTGCTGCAATTCCAGGAGAGCTTATTGAATCAGAACTTTTTGGTTATGAGGCTGGTGCCTTTACTGGAGCTTTAAAAAGTGGGCAAACGGGAAAATTTGAATTAGCCAATGGTGGAACCATATTTTTAGATGAAATAGGAGACATGCCTCTCCATCTTCAGGGGAAATTGCTTAGGGTATTACAAGAAAATCAAATCACTAGAGTAGGTGGCGCAGATGTCATAGATGTAGATGTGAGAATAATCAGTGCTACTAATAAAAATCTTTTAAAAGAATGTAAAAAAAGGAAATTTTAGAGAAGATTTATATTATAGATTAAATGTTTTAAATATTATTATACCTCCATTAAGGGATAGAAAAGAGGATATAGAACCCTTGGTCTATCACTTTATAAGTAAAATTAATCAAAATTTAAATAAAAAAATTAAGGGGATTACAGACGAGGCCTTGAAAGTTCTAATTAATTATGATTGGCCAGGCAATGTTAGGGAGTTAGAAAATATTATTGAAAGAGCTATGAATATATGTATGGGAGATAAAATAGGAATAGAGCATATTTCAAAGGAATTATTAGAAGAAGAGGAAAAATTGCAGATGGAAAGATTAATATGGGAAATTCTAAAATCTCAGGGAAAATAAGAAGTATTGAAGAAATTGAAAAAGAAGCCATATTAAATGCCTTAGTTTTAACAGATGGAAATATATCTCAGGCTGCAGAAGGATTAAACATTAGTAGAAATACTCTTTACAATAAAATAGAGAAATATGGACTTAGTAGGTGCTAAAAAAATGCACACTGCTCAAAAATTTAGCATATTATTGCTATTTTGAGCAGTGATTTTTTTTATTTGGGAAAACAATTTCCCTATAAAGTTATAAAATAATAAAGTTTTATTTTTTTATAACTTTATCATAACAAAGGAAAATAAACATCTTAGAACTATTGTCTTTTTTTTAACAATAAAGAATTTTCTAATTTCAAAATACTTGGCACGAAACTGCACTAATATAAGTTGGCATGAAAATAAGGAGGTGCAGTTGTTTTGACAGAAATTAACAAAGATTTAGTAAAAAAAGTTTTACAAAGACATGATTACCATAAGGCGTTTTGAAGAAACAGCCGAGAAACTTTTTTTTAGAAGGAGAAATACCAGGCTTTATTCATCTATATATAGGTGAAGAGGCTATAGCCACAGGTGTATGTTCAAACTTAACTAATACTGATTATATAGCAAGTACACATCGTGGTCATGGACATACCATAGCAAAAGGTGCAGATGTAAAAGAGCTATGGCAGAATTATTTGGCAAAAAAACTGGACTATGTAAAGGAAAAGGTGGCTCAATGCATATAGCTGATTTTAGCATAGGAATGCTTGGGGCCAATGGAGTAGTTGGTGGTGGTTTTAATCTAGCAGTAGGTGCAGGATTAGCCATTGAATATCAAAAAAAAGAGACGATGTTTCAGTAGTATTCTTTGGAGATGGTGCATCTAATAGAGGTACCTTCCATGAAGCTTTAAATATGGCTGCAGCATGGAAACTACCTGTGATTTTTGTTTGTGAAAACAATCAATGGGCATCTACTACACCATATATGACTCAAACCTCTGTAGAAAATATTTCAGACAGGGCAGTAGGTTATAATATACCAGGAGTTATATGTAATGGAAACGATGTATTTGATGTATATGAAACTACAAGAGAGGCAGTAGAAAGAGCTAGACAAGGTGGAGGACCTACATTAGTAGAAGCTAAAACCTATAGAATCAAGGGACATTTTGTTGGAGACCCAGAAATGTATAGAACTAAAGAAGAAGTACAAAAAGAATTTGACGAAAACTGTCCTATTAAAAACTTTGAAAAAAACAGTTCTAGAGAAAAAAACTTTTAACAGAAAAAGAAATGGAAGAAATTAGGGAAGAAATAGAAAAACTAATTGAAGAAGCAGTAGAATTTGCAAGAGAAAGCCCTTATCCAGATCCATCAGAACTATTTGAAGGCTTATACGTGTAGGAGGTGTATAGAATGAGAGAAATTACTTTTTCCCAAGCAACATTAGAAGCTATGGAAGAGGAAATGAGAAGAGATGATAAGGTTTTTGTAATGGGTGAAGATATAGCAAGACAGGGAGGAATATTTGGGCAATTTAAAGGATTAGCAGACGAATTTGGACCAGATAAGGTTAGAGATACCCCCCCTATATCTGAAACAGCAATAATTGGGGGGGCTTCAGTAGGTGCAGCCCTAGCAGGTATGAGACCAGTGGCGGATATGCATTTTGCAGACTTTATGGGTGTAGCCATGGATGAATTATATAATCAAATGGCTAAAATTAGATATATGTTTGGTGGGCAATGTACTGTTCCCGTAGTAGTAAGGGCACCAGATGGACTATCTAATCAAGCAGCAGCACAGCACTCCCAAAGTATAGAAGCTTGGTTTATGCATGTACCTGGAGTAAAAGTAGTAGTGCCATCTAATCCAGCAGATGCAAAAGGATTATTGAAATCTGCCATAAGAGATGATAATCCAGTAATATATTTTGAAAACAAAATTCTTTATAGAGAAACAGGCCCAGTACCAGAGGAGGAAATATTTGTACCTATAGGAAAGGCAAAAATAGCAGAGGAAGGTACAGATGTAACTATAATTTCCTATTCCATAATGATGAAAACTGCTTTTGAAGTGGCAGAGGAACTTAAAAAAAGATGGAATAAGTGCAGAGGTAATAGATTTAAGAACTATTTCTCCACTAGATGAAGAAACTATATTAGAATCCGTAAAGAAAACCCATAGACTTGTAATAGTTCACGAAGCTACAAAGCAAGGTGGTGTAGGTGCAGAAATTTCTGCTATAGTAGCGGAAAAGGCCATTGACTATTTAGATGCACCAATTCTAAGATACGGATCACCCTTTGTCCCAGTACCATTCTCACCAACTTTAGAGGATGCATATAGAATAAAATCCAAGGATATAATCGAAGGCATTAAAAAAATGTTTTAAGGGAGATGATTATGAAAACAGAGGCTATAGTATCTAATAATAAGAGATTTATAGTGGGGGGGAGAATATTACCTAATGTAGATTTAATAGAAGGTATCGAAGTTTTATGTAAAGAAAATGAAATTAAATCTGGAGTAATAATTTCCCTAATCGGCAGTTTGTCTTGTGGGAAAATAGTATATCCAATTTCTGACGAAAATAGCAAAATAGGAATTAAATATTCAGAAGAAACCAATATTGAAGGTCCCCCCTAGAACTATTATCTTGTCAAGGCTATATAGGCGAAGATGAAGATGGAGAATTTCAAATTCATCTTCATGGCCTAATGGGAAATGAAAATATGGAAATAATAGGTGGACATTTTGTACCAAATGGAAATAAAGTTTTGGCCACAGCAGAAATTACCATAATGGAAGTAGATGAGGGAAATTTAATCCGGGCCTTTGATGAGAAATTGGGTTTCCCACTGTTTAACTTTAGACAAATATAATAAAACCATAATAGGGAGGTTTAATCAAATGTCAAAGAAAAGAATTGCCATTATCTTGTCTATCCTAATACTTAGCACATCCTTAGTAGCTTGTGGAAACAAAGATGTAGACACAGGTGGAGGCAAAAAAGACAAGGTTCAATTAAAAATGAGTGTAACATCTGCAGATGGTTCTACATGGACAAAAGGGGCTAATAAATTTGCAGAATTAGTAAGTGAAAAAAACTAATGGTGAAGTAGAAGTAAAGGTTTACCCAAATGAGCAACTTTCTGGTGGGAACCAAGGAAAAGGCGTAGAAATGCTGAGAAATGGTGCCATAGATATTAGTTTCCACTCTAATATTATTTACTCCATAATGGATGAAAGATTTGGAGTAATAAGTCTACCTTGGCTATTACCAGACTATGAAACTGTAGATGAAAAACTTAATGGAACTGGAGGAGAAGCTATAAATGAAATACTAGACGAAATAGGAATTGTAGGATTAGGATTTGGGGAAAACGGTTTTAGACAAATTACCAATAGTAAAAGACCTATTAAAACTCCAGAAGATATGGAGGGATTAAAAATCCGTATACCTGGAATAAAAATGTATATTTCACTTTATAAAGCATTAGGTTCAGATCCACAGGCTATGAACTTTGCTGAAGTATTTACTTCATTACAACAAAAGGCCATAGATGGACAAGAAAATCCAACAGATATAATATCTTCATCTAAAATATATGAGGTCCAAGAGTATTTATCTGTATGGAATTACTCCTATGATGCAATTATCCTAGGAATTAATAAGGATAAATTCGAATCTTTTGACGAAAAAAAACTCAACAAGCCATAAGAGAAGCAGCAGAAGAAGCATGTGAATTCCAAGTTCAATTAAATAGGGAATTAGAAGAAGAACAATTACAAATGTTTGAAGAAAAAGGAATGGAAATAACAAGACTTACTCCAGATGAAATAGCAGCTTTTCAAGCCAAAATGGGTCCTGTTTATGCAGAATATGAATCTATTATAGGTAAAGATCTAATAGATGCTTTTAGATAGAAATATTGGGTCCTGAAGCATAGATTTCAGGGCCTCTTTTTAGAACTTTCTATATAGGAGATAGGAGGGATTTATGTGGAAAAAAAAGCCTTTAGATAAATTTGAAGAATATCTTGTGGCAATAAGTTTATTTATAATGACTGTTATAGCCTTCGCTAATGTACTTTCTAGAAAAGTATTTGAAGCATCCTGGTCTTTTACTGAGGAAATAACTGCTAATTTATTTATATTATCTAGTTTAATAGGTGCTTCTATAGCAGCTAGAAGGGGCAATCACTTAGGTTTAAGTGTGTTTACAGATAAAATTTCTAAGAAAAATCAAAAATATATTACTTTAATAACATCTATAGCAGCAGCCCTATTTTGTATAGTATTAATTAAAGAAGGTTTTGCAGTAGCCTTAGTAGAAAAGGCAAATAATCAAAGAACACCAGCTTTAGGGTGGCCAGAATGGATATTTGGTTCCTTTGTTCCAGTAGGTGGAGTTTTTATGTTAATTAGATTTGTTCAAAATGGAATAAATGCCTTCAAAGAGAAGGAGGAAATATAAATGTCAATATCATTCATATTATTTGGTACTTTTATTATATTATTATTTTTAAATGTTCCCATAGCCATATCTTTGGGATTATCCAGTGTTGCAGCTATGTTAGCAGGAGGAATTCCCTTATCTATGTTACCTATGCAAATCCATGCATCTATAGGTAAATTTACATTATTAGCCATTCCCTTCTTTATTTTAGCAGGTAATGTAATGGAGAAGGCGGGAATATCTGAAAGATTAATTAATTTAGCAGAAAAACTAGTTGGACACAAAAAAAAGTGGATTGGCTATAGTAGCAGTAATTACCTCTGTGTTTTTGCAGCAATTTCAGGCTCTGGTCCAGCCACAGTAGCAGCCCTTGGGGCGATATTAATTCCAGCAATGATAAACAATGGATATGAGGCAGGTATGGCAGCAAGCCTAATGTCTACAGCAGGAGCCATAGGTATAATCATACCTCCTAGCATCGCCTTTGTAGTCTATGGTGCCATTGCAGAACAGTCCATAGGAAAATTATTTATAGCAGGAATTGTACCAGGATTATTAATAGGTGCAGCCTTGATAATAGTTTCAATTATAATTTGCAAGGATATGCCAATAAAGCAAAGTGAAAAGGCTACAGGGAAAGAAAAATGGATAGCCTTCAAGGATGCTTTCTGGGGATTAATGATGCCTGTTATTATACTTGGTGGAATATATGGTGGTATATTTACCCCCCCTACAGAGGCAGCGGCAGTATCGGCTGTATATGGTATTTTAGTAGGTATATTTATATATAAACAAATAGATTTTAAAGAATTTGTGGATTTATTAGTAGAATCTAGTGTTCAATCTGCAGTGGTACTTTTCATTGTAGCTACAGCCAGTGTATTTGCCTGGATAGTTACAACAGAAGGAATAGCAGATTCTGTAGGCGCAGGAATATTGGCAATTTCAGCAGGAAATAAAATACTTTTCCTATTGCTAGTAAATATTATTTTATTAATTACAGGTTGTTTCTTAGATGCTATATCAGCCTTTTATTTATTTGTACCAATATTATTGCCTGTAGCAATAGAATTAGGATATGACCCAATAGCCTTTGGTGTAGTAATGACAGTAAACTTAGCCATTGGACAAGTAACTCCGCCAGTAGGAGTCAATTTATATGTAGCCTGTCCTATAGCAGAAATTGATTTAAAAACCATATCTAAGGCTGTTGTACCTTTTGTACTAGCATCTATTGCAGTATTACTGCTTATAACATATTTTCCACAAACAATATTATGGTTGCCAAATTTAATGAAGATTAAATAGAGAAGGAGTGATTACATGGCAAAGGTCGTTGTTATGCCTAAGCTTGGCCTAACTATGGTAGAAGGAAAAGTGGCTAAATGGCATAAAGAAGAAGGAGAAGAAGTAAAAAAAGGGAGAAACCCTATTAGATGTAGAAACTGATAAATTAACTAATCAAATAGAAGCAGATACAGATGGAATACTTAGGAAAATATTTGTACAAAGGGGGGGAGATAAGGCTCCTGTATCTAGTAAAATTGCAATAATTGCAGCTGCAGACGAAGATATAAGCGAATATTTAGATGATGATGTAGTGGAAGAGGTATCCTCTGAGGCAGAAGTTCAAAGCGAAACTAAAACTAGTGAAAAAGTAGTAGCTAAAAAGCAAAGTGGATATATTAGGGCAACACCCTATGCTAAAAAAAATAGCAGCTGAAAAAGGCCTAGACCTATCCCAAATAGGAGGTACAGGCGAAGAAGGTAGAATTATAGCCAAAAATGTATTAGAATTTGAAGCTGATAATAAAGTTAAAATTTCCCCCCCAACTGCTAAGAAAATGGCAGAAGATAAAGGGGTAGACATAAGTCAAATAGATGCTACTGGTAGAATAATGAAGCAAGATATATTAGATGCACTATCTATGACAGACTATGCCTCTGGAGATGAAGAACAAATTGTAGAAGCAAATAATATGAGAAGAATCATAGCAGAGAGAATGCATAATAGCTGGATGACATCTCCAAGAGTAACCTATAATTTAGAAATAGATGTAAGTAATATGAAAGATTTCCGAGAAAAATTAAAACAAAGCTTTATAAATGCAGGTACTAAATTATCCTATAACCATATATTGATGAAAATTGTATCCAAGGCCCTAATAGAATATCCCTATTTAAATGGTAGCTTTAATGGGGGGGAGGAAATTATTCTGAGAAACTATGTAAATATGGGACTAGCCATAGATGTAGGCGATGGATTATTGGTTCCAAATGTAAAAAAAATGCTGAAAGTAAATCTCTATTAGAAATTGCAGTAGAAACAGAAAAATTAATAGAAGACACTAGAGAAGGCAGATTAAATCCAGATACTTTAGAAGGTGGAACTTTCACCATAACCAATATAGGAATGTTTGGTATTGACACATTCTCACCTATTATTAATCAACCAGAGGTAGCAATACTAGGAGTAAATAGAATGGTAGATAAGCCAGTGGTTATAGATGGAGAAATAGTAATTAGACCTATGATGAATTTAAGTTTAACAGCAGACCATAGATTAGTAGATGGAGCCATGGCAGCTAAATTCTTAGCTAGAATTAAGGAAATAATTGAAAATCCTTATTTATTGTTAATGTAATAGGGGGCTATAAAAATGGAGAATAAAAAAAGGTAATTATAATTGGTGGAGGCCCAGGTGGCTATGTAGCAGCAATTAGACTAGCCCAATTGGGTGCTAATGTAATAGTGGTAGAGAAATCAAAAGTAGGGGGTACCTGTTTAAATGTAGGTTGTATACCTACTAAGGTCTTACTTCATACAGCAGAAATCTATGAAGATATTTTAAATAGCTCCCTATATGGAATTAATATAAATGGTGATGTATCCATAGATTGGAAGGCACTACAAAATAGGAAAAATGATATAACTGCCCATTTAGTAGGTGGAGTAGAGGGATTACTACGATTAAATAATGTAGAGGTAATAAATGGGGAAGCCAGTTTTGTAGATAAAAACACCATTAGCGTTAAAAAAAGAAAATGGAACAGAGGAAAATTTAGAGGCAGATAATTATATAATTGCCACAGGTTCAGAATCTATAGTACCACCTATAATTGGTGCAGAATTAAATGGAGTATTAAATAGTACAGAAATTTTAAATCTAGAAGAAATACCAGAAGAATTAGTGGTAATTGGCGGTGGGGTAATAGGTGTAGAATTTGCCAGTTTATTTAATACTTTAGGAACTAAAGTTAAATTAGTAGAAATGTTACCTCATATACTACCTCCAATAGATAGACAAATAGGCGAAATAGAAAAAAAATGAAATTAGAAAATAGCGGTGTAGAAATTTATACTTCCTCCCAGGTTACTGAAATAACCGAAGTAAATGGAAAACTGCAGGTAAAAGTTAAAACAGATAATGGAGAAATAGAATTATCAGGAGACAAAGTTTTAGTTTCTGTAGGTAGAAAAGCAGTAATAGATGGATTAAATCTAGAAAGTATTGGAGTAAATATAGATAGAAAAGGTATAAAATAAATAATAAAATGGAAACTAATATAGCTGGAATATATGCCATTGGAGATGTAGTAGGTATAAATATGTTAGCCCATGTGGCATCAGAACAGGGTGTAATTGCAGCAGAAAATATTATGGGAATGGAAAAAGAAATTGATTACAAAGTAGTACCTAGCTGCGTCTACACAAGACCTGAAATAGCATCTGTGGGATTGACAGAAGAAGAGGCTAAGGCACAGAATATAGATTATAATATTGGAGTATTCCAATTGGCTAACAATAGTAAAACTGTAATAATGAATGAATTTGAAGGTACTTTAGTAAAGATTATCTCTGATAAAAATATGATGAAATATTAGGTGTTCACATATATGGACCAAGGGCAACTGACTTGATTACAGAAGCTGCCTTAGCCATAAAATTAGAAGCTACTTTAGATGAATTAATTGAGACAATTCATGCTCATCCTACTATAGGAGAGGCTATGAAAGAAGCAGCATTAGATTCAAGAAATATTGCAATACATGCTGCCCCCCCATAAATTCCCCCCCTTAATTTAGTAAGGTCTTTCTTTTGGAGAGGCCTTACTTTTTTTTGCACTCATTATGCATATTTATAGATAAAACCTGCCCTGTGGCAGATACTTTAACTAATTCACCAAAATTAGTTACAGAAATTGAAATAGAAAGATAAAAAAAAGACCTGTCCCTTTGTTTGAAACCCAAATAAAAGGGACAGGTCTTTTTTTAGTAAACATTTTTGATTTAAATTATATATTGTAGTGGAGGTGAAAGTATGATTTATAAAGTTCAGCATATACCTATTAGTAAAGACAAAAGGCCTGGAATAAAAATAATACCAGAATATATAACCATACATTCTACGGGAAATCCCAAATCCACTGCTTTAAATGAAAGAAATTGGCTAGTAAATCCAAATAATAATAGAGTAGCCTCTTGGCATATAGTAGTAGATGAAAAGGAAATTATAGAGGCCATACCCCCCCTAGATGAAATGGCCTACCATTCAGGTTCTAAAGAGGGCAATCAAAAATCTATTGGAATAGAAATTTGTGAATCTGGAAATAGGAAAAAAAACATTAGACACTGCAGTAAAATTAGTGGCTGAAATTTTAATGGTAAAAAAATTGGGGGGGAATAGAAAAACTCTTTAGACATTTTGATTGGTCAGGAAAAAAACTGTCCTAGTATATTTAACTACAATAATTGGGAAGGTTGGGAAGAGTTCAAAAAAAAGAAGTGGAGATGCTACTTAATAAGGAGACTTCAACCTGGGCAAAAGAAGCCTGGGATTGGGCAATTAATAATAAAATTACTGATGGGAAAAGGCCAAAAGATGTGGCAACTAGAGAAGAGGTAATTACTTTAATTCATAGGGCAAAGGGGGGGTGAAATAATGTATAATGATTTTATGACACCAGATATATTAACCACTTTTGTAGGTTTAGTTTTAGCCACAAACTTAATAGTACAGTTTACCAAATCCATAGTAAAAAGACAATTTGGCGATGGTTTTGTTAGACTATATGCATTTATAATAGCATTAATCTTAACTTTTTTCTTTAGCAGAACAGGAGATGGTTTCCAAGGAATAATAATTACCATATTAAATGCAATATTAATTACCATGGCAGCATTAGGTGGATATGAAATGGTGGCGGATCCAACAGCTCAGAAGAGGAAAAATTAAAAACATAATAAATATAAAGGATAGTAGGTATAAATTATCTACTATCTTTTTATTAGATTGACTTAAGCTTGTTTACTATATATTATAGTAAACAGAATATTAAAAATAGTGGTAAAGGTTAAATTGGGGGGGAGGGAATAAAAATGGAGTTATTTTTTTTAACTATTTTAAAAAAAATATATTTTGGCTTATCCTAGAAGTTTTTTTTAAAAAGCTTCTTTTTTTTGTATTGCTCTTAACTTTTTTTAAATGTATTAATACCAATAAGCTTAAGATATTATCTGGGCTATCTAGAAATTCAGGGAAATGTATCTACTGTAATAATAGCAATAATAGGATTTTTCTTATTTCTTTTATTAAAAATATAATAGATATATTTTGGACTATGTCTTTAAATAACCTGGGAGGCTATATAATAGCTGATATAAGAATAGAATTAATTAATTCTATTTCAGATTCAAATTATGAAGATTTATTAATGATAGGCAGGAATAAATTAAAAAAAATATTGTATTTATGGATACTTTAAATATCTTTCGTTCTATTGTCCATATAAGTGTTAGTATTATTGCAGATATTCTTATACTTATTGTATTTATTTTAGTATCTACTGGTATAAATACTGTTTTGGGAATTGTCCTTTTTTTAGCTTCATGTATGGGTTTCCTTATATCTATGATTTCTAGAAATGCCATTTTAAAATCCTCTAGAGCAATAAATGAAGCTATGAAATTAGACAATGAAGTTCAAAATGAATTAATTGACTCTATTGAAATTCTTAAAACTTGGAATTTAAATGATTACTTTTTAAATAAAACTTCGAAAAGTTTTACAAACTTTATTGAAACCTCCAATAGAGTTGATAAAAAAAACAAATATTTTTAAAGAATCTTATAAATGATTTTCATTTTTTTAGTTTCTGTAGGGATTGTATCTTTCCTAACATTAAAATCTGGAAATGATACTGCAGCAAATTTTGTTTTTTTATATTTTCGTCTCTGATATGGTAATTGGGAAGAGCCAGGAAATTGAAGGATTAATAAATTCTTTATTAAAAACCCTTCCATCCTTTGAACATGTAGACAATATATTAAATCTTGAGACTATTAAAGGTTCACATAAAATAAGCAAAATAGAAACTATAAATTTTAATAATGTTAAATTTCATTATGATATTAATAGGGAGAACACTATAATAAACAATTTAAATGCTAGTTTTATCCAAGGGGGGGATAGGGTAAGGATCACAGGTTCAAATGGTGCAGGTAAATCTACACTAATAAAAATTATAACTGGATTACTTTCAACAAAATCAGGAAAAGTATTAATAAATAATATTCCTATTAAAGATATTGATTTCAACAACCTTAAGGAAAATATCATATATATAGGTCAAAATGAATTCATTATGAATGATACTGTATCCAATTATCTTTCTGCTATGGCAGGGTATGAACTATCCAATGATGAAATAGCTAGATTAATGGAAAGGGTCAATTTTGATTCAAAAATTACAGAAATAAAAGATGGAGGGAATTCATTGTCAGGAGGACAGAGAAAAAGCTTATGCTTATGAAACTCTTGCTTAAATCCAATTCTTCCATAATTATTATTGACGAAATAGAGGCAGGAATGGATAAAGAAACTCTAGACATATGGGAAACTATAGAGAAAGATTTAATAGATGAAAACAATGCTTCTATTATCTTTAGAATATCCCATAAGGAATCTGATTATAGTATGTATAATAAGGAGATTAATTTGGATAGTTTGAAATAAAGAAAGGACACGTGTTTTGCTATACTAGTTGGAGAGCCTACAGGGGGGGAGATAGAGTTTTGAAGATATTCCAATTACATTTTTACCAAAAAGTAAATTTGCAATTAGATATAGTAGGGAAATGAGAATAAATGCAGACGGCACCATAAATATGGAAACAAAAACAATACCTCATATTGAAGTAGACCCTACTCCTAATGAAGATTTTACAAAAGATAAATGCATTCAGGCGGTTATTGAAAATTAAAGAAATAGGAGCAGTGAAAATTATTTTCACTGCTCCATTGCTGTCTAATGAAAACCAATATTACCCATGGTCTTACAATACCTTTCAGTCCTAACTAATATTCTATATCCTACAAATACTCCTACAACCATAAATCCTATTAAAATCCATCTTTCTATATTAAGGGGGGGAGGAGAGTCTTGCTTCCTAAAAGTATTCCTCTAATGGCATCATAACCATAGGTTAAAGGTAATGCTAAAGATATAAACATTATGCCCCTTGGAAGTACCGTAATAGGAAAGGACTCTCCAGATAATATATTTAAAAGAAAGTTGGAAATATCTATAATATTATTGGCATTATTAGTAATTAAAACTAAGGCAGCTATACCAAAGCCTAGACCGTATAGAGCTATTAGCATGGGAATTAGGGTAATCAGTGCTTCAGCTATTCTATCTCCTATATTAAATCCAAAAATTAACCAAATTAAAAAAACCTGTCATTAAAACATTTAAGCTGGTAATAATTAAAGAAAATATAGATCTGCCAACTAATTGTACCCATAAAGGTATAGGCGTTAGCCAATTTGATTCAATTACACCTGCATCCATTTCACTTTTAAGGGAAAAACCCATTCCCCATAATACTGCAGAAACAAAGCCACCTACAATACTGCCTATTATTATAAAAGCCATAAAATCTGTAGTACCAGTATATTCGTGAAACCTATATTTTCCCCCATTTACTTGAAATGATAAAGCTAAAAATAGACTGGTGCTATCCATATTATAGGTTCAAATATTCGAAAGATAGCATTAATAGGGTACCGGAAGAAAATCTTAGCATCTTTTTTTATAATTGCAGATATGGCTAATAAATAATTTTTGACCATTTTTATCCCTCCCATCTAATAATGTCCTAGGCTTCCTGTTTCTTTTACTTTCTTTTGAGTATAATTAAAGGCTAGGATCCCTAAGGTCATAAGAATTATTCCAGAAATAATTAATATATAGATTTCTCTTTTAATATCTGAAAGCATAGCTCCTGAGGCTATGACACTTCTTAAGGCATTAATGCTGTGAGTCATAGGGATAAATTCCGAAATATTTCTCATCCAATTAGGTAATACAGACAGTGGATAAGTTATACCACAAAATATTGTCATAATTCCCCCCCTTACCATATGGACCATAGAATTAGCTTCCTTTGCCCACATAACCAATGATGCAAATACAAAACCTAGACCATAAACAGCAGGTATAGATACTATAATAACTAATAGAGCTAAAAATGGATTCCCTACAAATTTAAAATTATAAAAGACTTTAAATTCTAAAACAGAAACCATAATATAAACAAGACTAAAT
>JMBV01000339.1_pt1 | contig 15778 bp, 23 predicted proteins | sample 616531 | NCBI WGS metagenome assembly JMBV01 (sample SAMN02727904, study PRJNA239997) | anaerobic digester metagenome | biome: anaerobic digester; isolation source: mesophilic anaerobic digester inoculated with municipal waste water sludge... | place: Germany: Bielefeld University, CeBiTec ... | reverse complement strand
TCTACCTTCTGCCGCGCAGCGAACATCGAACCTTTGAAGATATGGAACAAGATGGGGCGATCCCGGTTTGGAGGCAGTGCTTGAACCGGGTGGGGGGGAAATTAGCACCTCGCTTGATGCTTCCACCCCGCTGCCCGCTGGCCGGTACAGCATTATTGCCACAACCGAGACTTCCGCAGACACTCTTGGGCAAATTTTTCTTTTCAACGAAGAAAAATTCACCGCAGCGGAAAAAGGGCACGGGAGCAGCTGGAGAAATGGTTGTCCCTATTGCCGAAAGACCGCGCGCGGGCCGAACAACAGCTCTTAGATTTGGGCTGGGAAATGCCCTTTTGGTTCGGCTCTCTGCCCCCCCAATAGAACAGGCAAACGTAACCATCACCGATGTAACCTACGCCCAAGCAGGGCTTGATCCCAAACCCTCTTTTGTCTATTCACTCATCTTCAAAACGAAAGAGCAGGGCGATTATTACTGTACACTGGCTGTCCCTTCCGATTATTACCTACCCTAATGAACTTGCCATCGGCCTCCTTAGTCTGCAAACAAAAACGGAGCCTTTGGGCCCCCCCGCTTCTTTTGCCGTTCTTTAGATTATAACGTTCTCTTAACTGAGCAGCTGTAAGACGCTTTGGGGCGCCATGTTGGCTTGAGCCAGCATGGCGGTTGCCGCCTGCTGTAAGATGTTATTCTTAGTTAAGACCATAATCTCTTCAGCCATATCCAGATCTCTAATGCGAGATTCTGCTGCCTGCAGATTCTCCGCGGCGGTACCCAAGTTAGCAATTGTATGTTCTAAGCGGTTCTGCATAGCACCCAATTTAGACCGTTCGGCGGACACCAGCACTATGGCGTCATCAATTGCAGCAATGGCATCGTTCGCCGCCTGCTGCGAACTGCTCACATCAATCCCCTGCAATGACTCCGCATCTTCATCGGGGGGGCTTCGGAGGGGGGGATACTCCACCTGTAACAACAATTGTTCCGCTAAGGTCTTCAGGTACCTCAAGCTTCCCACTAAAGAACACTTTAAAGGCTGTATTTTCAATGCCTTCCGGCGCATTACCTTCTGGTTCATTGATCAATTTTTGAATATCGCCTGCTGTATATTCCCCCCCATTCTTTTTGAGAGTAATGGTCAGGGTTTTATTAGGCTCCCCCCCATCACCCCCCCACTCCACTTGCGCTGCAGCACCCGACTCAAACTTGATTTCAATGTCATTATAAGCCGCATCCGTACCACCGGTAATCGTAACGGTTACGGGATTATCGCCTGCGCCTATTTGGGCAGTGCCACTAGCGGGTACCCCCCCGCCAAAAACACCCAACTTGTCCACACCCATATCTTGGATGGATAAGCCTACGTTTTGCCCTTCGTTGGAACCGATATGAAATACTTTGCCGTCATAGGTCCCGTCTAATAGGGCCTGCGTATTAAACTGGGTGTCTGCCGCGATGCGCTGGATTTCGGTTGTGAGCTGATCTATTTCTTTTTGAATCTCTTCTCGGTCTTCTATTGTGTTGGTATCAGTTGCTGCCTGCACGGCCAGTTCCCGCATTCTCTGCAGGATGGAGTGCGTTTCGTTGAGCGCGCCTTCCGCCGTTAAGATAAGGGAAATACCGTCTTGGGCATTTCTTTGGGCCTGCTTTAGGCCCCCTGATCTGGCCCCCCCGCATCTTCTCGCTGATTGCCAAGCCGGCGGCATCATCACCGGCCCGGTTGATCCGCATTCCGCTGGATAGCTTTTCCATGGCCTTGGAACTAGCTTCTTGATTAACGTTTAAGCGCCGATGGGCATTGATGGCCATGATGTTTTGATTAATCCTCATTCCGTTTGCCTCCTTAGATGATTATCCGGGGCCCGGCCCCCCCGCCCTTAAGATTTCTATCCCAACAACTGCAGCACGCTTTGGGAGACATATTGGCCTGGGCCAACATGGCCGTTGCCGCCTGCTGTAAGATGCTGTTTTAGTAAAGGTCATAATCTCTTCCGCCATATCCAAGTCCCTGATCCTAGACTCTGCCGCCTGCAAGTTCTCAGCTGCAGTGCCCAAGTTGGCAATTGTATGCTCCAGGCGATTTGCATCGCACCGAGCAGCGACCGTTCGGATGATACCGCTTCAAGAGCGGTATTAACAGTTGAAACCGCTTTATCCGCCGCTTCGCGGGTACTCAGATCAAGCCCGGGATTGACTTTGGCACCTTCTTCAAGTGCCTTATCTGCTGCGTAGACCAAATTGTCTCCGTCATAATACCCGGCAACGGTGCCGTCTGTCTCATTAGCGTCTTTCCACGTAGCGATAACGCTGCCATTTTTATCAATCAAAGTATTACTATCGCTGGCTGTCAGTTCCCCCCCATACCCAACCTCAAGTGTTTTGGCATCCATGGCGCTAATGGCTAGTTCTACGTTTTGGTCTTCGTTGGCGCCCACGTGGAATTTGGCTTTGAAATCGCCGTCTAAGAGATTTTGGGTATTGAACTGGGTCGTTTCCGCGATGCGGTCGATTTCCGCCGCCAACTGGTCTATTTCCTTTTGAATCTCGATGCGGTCCGCTGTCGTCATCGTGTCTGTAGCGGCCTGCACGGCCAATTCCCGCATTCTCTGTAAGATAGCATGAGTTTCATTGAGCGCGCCTTCCGCCGTTTGAATCAAGCTGATGCCATCTTGGGCATTCCTGCTGGCCTGCTTTAAACCCCCCCTGATTTGGCCCCCCGCATTTTTTTCGCTGATGGCCAGGCCCGCTGCGTCATCCCCCCCGCTCTATTAATGCGGTATCCGGAAGATAGCTTTTCCATTGCTTTAGCCGCATCCGCCTGGTTGGCCGCCAGCTGGCGGTGGGCGTTAAGAGCCATAATATTGTTATTGATCCTCATTTGTCCTTCCCCCCCCTCCTTGTAATGGCACACTAATCGATGGGTGTAAAAATTGGCAACAAAAAAAGACATCCTCAGTGCTTCTACCGCTGCGGCGGGTGAGAGCCCTTAGGCCGCTGCGGCTCTTAAAGAAGCTAGAGAACATCCTTGTTCTTTCCGGCTGCAAAACGCTCCGTCTTTGCAGCATGGTATTTTGTTCTATTGTATATATCGTCTGTAAGGAGGAATTCTTTAGCTTTTTTTTCACAATTGGCATTAAATCTTTTTCTAAAATAATACCCGGGCCCGCCGTTGTTCGTTGCACCCTTCGTTACTTGGTTGTAAAGGGCGGCCAACGGTGGGGGGGAACATTCATACCCAATCAGCCTTCGGTATGTTTTCCGAGATCCGGTGCAGTCATTTCTTTCCCGCCTCCGCATTCCCACCACCAACCACTGCACCGGGCGGCTTTTATAAGTGCGGAATAAAAAACCGCAGGAATGGTTAGCAATCCATCCCCCCCGCTGCCTCAAACGATGTAAACAAGAGAGAAGGGCGCGGATTTGCCCACGCCCTTTACGCTAAATTTTAAATTCTTGCACAACGGTATTGAGCCGGTCGGCCATGCCGGCCATGGCCTGTGCGGTAGAGGCAATCTGCTGCATAGATGCTGATTGTTCTTCCACCGTTGCCGCCAGTTCCTCGCCGCCTTGATCGATTTCGGCCATTGCTTCCGCCACCATGGCGATTAAGGACAGCATATCGCGCATGGCCACCGCAATTTCCCCCCCATAGGCCTTCCGTGATTCCTGCAAGGCCCGGGAACCTGCTTCCACATCTTCGTTGGTACGCTCTGTCACGGACACCGCTTCGTGCATCCCTGCCGTAGGCGTTCTACGACAGGGTTGATGCTGGCGATGGAAGTCTTGGTCTGTTCCGCCAGTTTCCGCACTTCATCGGCCACAACCGCGAAGCCCCGCCCGTGTTCACCGGCCCTAGCCGCTTCAATGGCGGCATTCAAGGCTAAAAGGTTGGTTTGTTCCGCGATCTCGGAAATGAGGGCCACCACTTCGTTAATCTCATAAGTCGAACTTTCTAAATCGCTCATGACACGCTTGCTTTGCAGTGCAGAATCTCGGATGCGCTCCATGCTTTCGCCCGTTCCTTCCATTGTGGCTAAACCCTCATCGGAAAGGGTGCTTACGCGCCGGGCCGTTTCGTTCATCTCCACCGCGTTGTCGTGCACCTCATGAATACCCGCCGCGAATTGATTGAGCGTTGAAGCCACCTGCTGCAGAGAGGCCACATACTCTTCGCTGGTTGCGGACAGCTCCTGGCTGGAACTTGCTGTCCCACCCACTATTTCGGTTATGGCACCCACAATTTCGGTTAATCCTGCCGCCATGGCATTGAGTGACTCTCCGATGCGTCCCACTTCATCCCGGGATTTCACCTCAGCCCGCGCGGTAAGATCGCCTTTAGACATGACCTCCATGGCCTCAGACATCTGGGCGATGGGCTTGGAAATTGTGCCCGATACCCAAACGGATACGATCAGGGAAATGATGAGAATACCTAGGGCGATGAAGAAAATAGCTTTGGATAAATAATTGACATCGGCCATCATTTGTGCGACGGGAATGACTAGGCCCAAATGCCAGCCGGGCGAAGAAGGAATCCCGGTAAAGACAACAAGTTCCTTAACGCCATCCGGATTGGTAATACGCTGCACCCCCCCGCCTCATTGCGGGACATCCTGCGGCCAACCTCATCCAAGCCCGTGTAGCCAAGTTTCGCCGAATCGGCGAGGGTCAGCTCCAGGCGCAAATCTTTGTTGGGATGGACCAGCACCAGGCCCTCCCCCCCGTTAATCACGAAGCCGTACCCCCCGCGCCGCCAATCTGAATGGAGTCAACGGACCGCGATAATACGTCCAGCGAAATGCTGAAAGCTACCGCCCCCCCGCAGCCTGTCCCCCCGTCATAAACGGGGTGGGCGATGGTCACGGAGGGCACACCGGTGGCACGGGAGACCACAACTTCGCCGATGGCAAATTCCGCCTTCTCATGAACGATGGCGTGAAAATAATCCCGATCGGACACATTCCCTTCCGCTCCGGTGGAAGCCAAAAACATACCGTCCAGGCCGCCGTACCCTATTAAATCATAGCCCGCTTTCAAATTGCTGTGCAGTTCGTGTAAAAGACGGCGCTGTTCCTCCCCCCCACTGCCCGTTTTAAAGACGGGGTGTTCCGCCAGCCCCTTTAATTCGCTGATAACGCCATGCAAAGTACCTGCTAAGCTGTCCGCTTCGCCCCCCCGGGCGATCTTGAGGGCAAAATCCTCAGTAAGGGGGGGTACAACCCTATTAGAGATTTGAAAATAAAGAATTACACCATGATCAGCAACAGGCAAGCAATGGTCGCTCCGAACAGCAGTGTGATTTAGTGCGCAAACTTTTGATCATTGATACTCACCTCCGTATGATTGACCCGGTGCCCGCCTCAGCGTGCAGAGGGTCGTGCCGGCAAAATCCGTTTATTGAAAGCCATCCACCACTATATCCACCAAAGAGGCCGCGTAGTTAACTGCTTTGCGGATCGGCTCCGGCTTGCTCATATCCACACCGGCCATCTCTGCCAGCTCTAGGGGGGGATTTGGTGCCCCCCCCGCTTTCAAAACATCAAGCCATCTATCCGCGGCGGGACGCCCTTCTTCCAGTATTGCTTGGGCAACCGCAGTGCCGATCGTTAAGCCGGCTGAATAACTGTAAGGGTAAAGCCCGCGATAATAGTGGGGGGGCTGGCGCATCCATGTCAGGCGCGCCCCATCATCAATTTCCACCGTATCACCCAGAACTCCTCCAAAATCTCCCCCTGCACTCTGCTCAGCGTCGCGGCCGTAATTGTCAGGCCCTGCTCAGCTAAACGGTAAATGCGCCGCTGCAGTTCGCCTTCGATCAGATGGCGCACAAAGTTGTGGTGGTACGTCATGAGCAGCTGCATGGCCAGCCAGCGCTGTAGGCGGCTGTCGGCAGATTGAGACTTGATATAATTACCCACCAATAGTTCGTTGATTGTGGAGGGGGGGCCTCCACAAAAACATCGATGTCCTGGCGTTGGTCAGCCTCTGGTAGCGCTGGGACAACACGCCATGTCCCGCATGGCCCAGTTCATGGCTGAGCAGCAGCACAGAACGCATCTGATCGGTCCAAGTGCAGAGAATATAGGGATGGACCCCGGCGATAGAACTGCAGAAGGCGCCGGTGGATTTACCGATATTATCCGCTAGATCGATCCAGCGGTTATTCAACGCCTCAGCTATAATTTCCCTGTACTCCGCGCCTAAGATCGAGATGCCGCCCAAGATGGTCTGCTTGGCCGATTCAAATGTGGCGGGCGGGCTGAAATTTGGATCAAGCGGCGCTTCAATATCGCAGTAGAGAAGTTTATCCAGGCCGAGCACTTCTTTGCCGAGTTTCGCATAGCGGCGCATGGCGGGCGCAAGTTCAGTTAAAATGATATCGTGTAAATTGTTGTAAACCGCCAAATCCACTTCCTGGGCGTGAAGCAGCATGTGCACTGCGGAATCGTAGCCCCGCAGTTCGGCTAAAATCACGTTTTTACGCACTTCCGTGCCCCAGGTGGCCCCATACGTATTCTGGTATGCTTTCAGGCCCTCGCTAAAGGAAGCATAGGCACTGCGCCGTAAACAGGTATCAGCTGATTTTTCATAAACCGTTTCGTATAAAGCGAAGGACATGGGCAGCGTTTGGCCGCCGCTGTCCCGCACAGGCCTAAAGTCCATATCCGCCGCTTTAGAGCGGTTGTAAATCACAGCGGGCGCGCCAAGTACTTCACCCAGTGCTGCCAGGGCCACTTCTGCCTCCGGATGCAAAGTGTAGCGTTTCTGCTCCAGCATGCGCCCGAGAAAACGTTCAAACTCTTTTAGGCGCGGTTCTTGCTCCATATATTTCTCCACCGTGCCCTCGGGTAAAGCCAAAACTTCGGAACGGATGAAAGAGGTGGCCGCCGCGAACCGGGCGCCCAGGGCTGATACCCGCCCCCACAGCCTCTTGGTTGGCGGGATCGGTGCCATCGGCCGATTGTTTTAAAGAAGCATAGCCCCCCCTCACCTGCCCCCCCAACCGCTTAGAAACTGCTTCGACCGCCCCCCCTAAACATTCGTAAAGGGCTTGGGGCCCTTCTCCCAAGCGCCCCCCCTCATATTCAGTGACTGCGGCAAACTGCCCCTCAACCTCGGCCAGCGCCCCTGCCCAGGCCGCATCGTCCGGGAAAATATCCGTTAAATCCCAAGTCAGGTGTTCGGGTACCTCGCTGCGTGCCAGCCTTCTGCCCATTGTCATCCTCCGCATCTGTTTGATTTATGAGTATATTCGCCTATTACCATATTTCCCCCTGCACCGATATGAAAATTTCGCAATGTACGCCTGACATGGCTTTAGCTAGGGCAGCTCCCTTACGAAAAAAATCAGAAAATCGGGCCGGTTATAATTTAGACCATTATTGAACTGACCAAAAAGGGTGAGAGCAAAGTGCCCCCGGACGGATGCAGCCCCAATATCACAGAACCCAACTATCGGGCGGGTTCCGTCTTTTTAGTCAGATTGCATCATTTCCCATAATACCCGGGCTTCAACGCTGTCACCGTGGTCGTAAAACAGCCTTCCTAGGTAGGCCTTCATCTGCTGTTCATCCTCCGGCCTGTTGTAAGCCATGAACAGGCGGTATAGTACAGATGGATTATCGGAGGCAATCCGCTCCAGCAGCGGCTCCAAATGGCTGCGGCGCAGGCGGTGAATGAAGGGCAATTTTCGATCAAGTTCAAGCGCGTAATCCACTACAGTGGGAAAATCGTTCTCGAAATAGGCTAAAATGGCCAATTCCGCCACAGCTAACGCGGACTAAAGTGTTAACCATCTCGTAGGCCCGCCGCGCCTCCTGCAGCTGCCCTGAATCGAAACAAGCCTCGCCCAAGGCGAGCCGGGCCCGGTAGTTAGCTTCATTTTCCTCCACCGCCAGGCGGGCGAAACGGGCCCCCTTCAGAGGCATCGCCTGCCGCCGTTTTGGCTTTAGCATAGGCTGTATACCAATCATCAAGGTTATACGTGCAGCGGTATTCAATGATGGTATCCACTTCGCTCACCGCCCCCCACGGCCAAGGGGGGGCTTATTTTTCCCACATTATCCGTCCCACACTATCTGTATGGAGTTTAAATTTTCTATCCTCCGTGTCATTCTAATTTACTAAATCATCAACAAAGCTAGAGTTCTAAAAAGCTGAAGTCTTTTCTGCCCAGCCAATAGTCTCGATATTTTGCCCCCCCCACCGTGTTAATGTCATCGGTGATAAGCCGCAAATCAAAGGTTATTTCGAAATCTTTGTGGGAATATGGTCTGGGTTGTCCATCCAAAGTAAAGATTCTCTCGAACTCATCCACTTTGTTCTGGTAATCTGCGTAGGCCGTTCCTTTCGGATCCACAAAGACTATCTTATATTTTTTTCCCCCCCTTGTGAATCCAAAAGATAAAGTCCGGGAAAAACTTGCTGTAACTATTAATTGTCCTGTTATAATACGGAATATAGACATAATCCAGGCTTTCATCAATTTTTGAGAACATCCAATCGGCTTCCGGTTGGTGATCCTGCAGGTAATCAATCAGATCTTCGATAAATTTGACTTCGCTTTCAACCCCCCCTATAATCCGCCTGACATATTCAACTTTTTCCTTTTTTTTGAATAGATCAGCGGAACATAATAATGCTGCGCCATTTTTACTATTTCAAGATCCTTAAAACTAGTGGCGGCCTCGGCCTTGAGGAGTCTTAGGAATTCAGCTTCAGTTATCAGATCAGCGGCGAAATCCGAAGCCAATTGCTTTTTATCTATCTGCTCAAAATCCTTTACTTGACGAATTTTCTCTTCCAATAAATGCGTTAAATCTTCACCCATATCAATGACTTTAATGTGCTGAAAATGAATGATCTCGTCTTCCAGTTCCTTGATCCCGCCGACAACCTTGTTTTTGATGCCCACATGCTCCGTTATTCTCCGCAGCAGCATGGCCATGTCGCCGTATACTTTCCTATCATCTGTTTGAAATAGGGTTTCGTCATTTATTTTATCGTTCAGCAGCTTGTAATTATCGAGTGCAAGCCCCCCCGTTTTATCAGCAGTGTATTTTGGTCAAAGCAGTTAAAATACTGTCTGAACTTGCTTTTGCTCTGTTCGGCAATGTTGAAATGGGCAACATCCGCCCTATCACCTGAATTACCGAAAACCGGGATTAGCAAATCGAAGACCCGTTCTTCCGTTTTAGACAGCGCCAAATCGTATTCGTTTGTAGCTTTTTGTTCATCAATAGTATTCAAGATTGCTTTTACACCGCTTTTGTCAGTTGCAAATATAAAGAGAGTCTCCAAGAGCAGATTCTTATCGGGATCAGAGAGGGGCAGCCGTTGTCGCCTACCGCCTTTGGGCTGTATTCTGACCCCCCCCTGCCGATGGATTGTGCCACATACCTTTGGGCGTCGCGCCCCCCCTATGTTGATGAAGTTAATCACATTGGGCCTGTTACTGTCCCAACCTTCGTAGAAACCCCCCCTGCTTCCGAGCAAAATACTTATATCTTCGTTATCGTTAATCCGCTCAAAATAGTTCCTACTCTCATAACCGGACACAAATGAGTAGTTGCTTCCCAACTTTTCTTTCTGAAAGGTATCGGCAGCGCCAATCTTTATTAATGCAAATGGTTTATCCGTTGTCTCTAGTTTTAAAACAAGCTCTTTGCCCTTTTCACCCTCAATTATTTCAATTTTGCCATGGTTTTCTGTATTGAACACACTCACCAAGATGTCTTCTAATCGCAAGTCGTCAAGCCATTCGCTCCTGAAGCCAAATCTTTCCCTGCCAAAAACATATTCCGGATTCCCAAAATCCCGCATCAATTCCTGTTTGGACTCTTCGAATAAATCGTTGTCCATTTTACCGCCGGCTATCTCCTCTATTTTCTCAAAAACAAAAGGAGATCCGAATCCTCAGTATTGACCGAATTAACCAAGGTCATCATCAGTGGAGTGTGGTATGTGCACTTTTTTTTCTTGCTATTTTTAGCATTGCTAACGTCATAAGCGACTTCAGCACCTGCCTTTGCTTCTCCCGCTCATTAAAATCATCCCGATCTTTTTTTTAAAATCGAAATAAGAATCGGCCAAGTATATGTTTTTCCCATACCCCCCCGCCCCGATAAATCGTTCTAGATTAAAGTTATAGCCGGTCGTTGCAAAATCTATGGCATCCACGAAAGTGGCGGAAAAATTGAATAAAAACCCATTGCGCGACAGTATGCTGACATAATCCTGCAGCTTTGAAGCCCCCGTCTCCCCGCGGTGGGCTTCGTCCAAGAAAATGTACCAATCGCCCTTATTGTCATAATCCCTAAAATCGAGCTCGACAGTCTTTCTTTCATCCCTAACAAGATCACTTCTGTAGTAATACACCCTAAAAACATTCAACAGGGTCGGGGGGGTGCGTTGATCTTCTTCGTAATCTAATAGGTTTATAAGTTCAATGGGGACATCAGCATAGAGGTTATAATTTGAATTTCCTGTTTAAACTGCGTAATTAGGTGTTCTCGGGGGGGCAGCAGGAGCATTATGTCCTTTTTGGTATCAAATCTCGGGCCTGCAAATAATATAGATATTCAATCATCTTAATGATAACCAGCGACTTTCCACTGCCGGTGGCCATCCAGAAGGCCATTCTGTTGAAGAAACTGTTACCGGGTATAAATCCATCGTTATCAGTTTCCACCGGTTGAAAGTAATTTCTCAAAAACGAGTATCTCACATCTACCAAACCCCGCGTCCGGTCAATCGGCCTGGCAAACTTTTGGACTCTAAAGGCGCCGCTCGGCATGCCGCGCTCGGTGCATTCGGCATAAAACGTCTGTTTTCCGTTCTCCGCGTTGAAGTAGTGATAAAGCACCTTTGCCGCGTTTTTCATAGCATCGATTTGATAATGAAACAGGGTTTTATTATGCGAAAACCTGGAAATATTGGGTACGGTCCATTCGCCCAAGGCCTCATAGGATACGTTTTCACAGAGTTCTTCCAAGTATAATCTCATGCTCTTACTCACCCCACCATAAAAGAGGCTTGATCAGCTGAAGAAACTCCAGTTTCTCGCTGCTCGTCATCTTATCGAAATCGGTGCGGATCTTAATCTCCGTATCACCGTCTTGTAGAACGAATGTGTCGGGATAAATCCCTTAAGGGGGGGAAGCCCCAACAGATTAGAAATAGTCTCCGGCCAGTCGATATTCTTATATAATTTAGCAAATTCCAGTTTGAGATCATCGCCTTCAATTTCTAGAACATCGGTCAGTTTATTGTCGGCAAAAAAAAGATGTAAGCCCCCCCATACGGATTTGTTTCATCGAACAGCGTAGCTTGGTCATCTTTATAATGCATGTTCCTTAATGTATCTTCATACTGCTCTAAACTGTAGTACTTGAAAAAAACCGCCACCTTGCCAGTTCAGATCAATGGACAGTTTCGGCCTAATGTCGCCCATTACAACTGTCTTCATGCGTCTGAGTGTTACGCTTTCAATAAAACCGCCCGCTTCGACGCCCACCCATCTCCTATTCAACTTATGGGCTGCGGCTATCGTAGTTCCGGTCCCAGCGTAAAAGTCCATTACCCATTCTTTTTGATTGGTTGAAGCCTGAATAATTCTGCGCAGTAAATTCTCGGGCTTTTGCGTATTATCAACGCCCCCCCAGTTTTCCCTGGTCATGTTTTGGGTGTACATCATAGAATAGACATCGTTCCAGGTATCACCGATAGCCATGACCGAGATGTCGTCCAGATAATGTCTGTTCAGCTGTTTTGCCCCCCCATCGGTATATTTATGGATATATAATCCCTTTTCATCATCCCTGAAAATATCTAACCAACCTAAACCTTCAATTTCCGCATTCGTATAATTTACGTACATTTTATTAAAGCCTGCACCGCCGCCCGCATAAAACAAAATCGTATCATGCTGGCGAATGAAATTGTGTGCCGCCGTTTTCAGCCCGGATAGCGAAGGGCTCGTATTCCAAATTATTTCCCGTTTTAAGTCAAACCCGAGTGCCGCATCAGCAATCAAACGGCCCAGAAAATTGCAGTGATGATCCAGATGAATGTAAAAACTCCCCCCCTGTTCCGAAAGGAGCCTTTTCGCTTGCAGCAGCCGATCATTAATCATCGACAACCATGTGGAATCTTTGAATTTATCAAGATATGCATAAGAACCTTCCGTGTTAAATGGGGGGGATCAATGTAAATCAGGTCTATGTTTTCGCGAAACTTCATGGCACTGCTCAGAAAGTGATAATTGTCCGAATAAACAAGGTACCCATCCAAGACATCATCTATTGCGTTAGATTTGGAAACCTGTGCCAGTATTTCACTCCGGAATTCCGGCGAAAAATATTTTGTATCAATATAAAGCGATTCTAACGACAACTCCCGGCAGAGATTATCGCTGGAATAGGTTGCAAAAAAACCCTCCAGATTTCTGCCCCCCCTATCTGTGACGTCTTCCGTGATTTCTTTGTGGCTTGGGTTAGACTCTAAATAGTCCGTCAACCTTTTCCTGTCTTTGAAGCTTTTCACGTACTCGATTTTTATTCCGTTTTCTATCACGACTTTATGAACGTAGATTCTTTGCAGGGGGGGCTGCTTGTAGATTTCGCGGATTGTTTCAATGACGTCCGCCCGATATTCTTGATCGGTGTTGATGTGATCGCGCACCTGTTGTAAAAGATTTTCGTAATAATCTGCCTCAACCAATTCCTTAATCGTTTTTAGTGTGAAGACATAATTGCTGTCCGTCACAAACTTGGGTTTGTTCCAAATCCTGACCAATTCATCCTCAAATTGAGAGATGAAGTCTATTAGCTTCAACGCAAATGTCTTAATCGTCTTGATCTGGTCTAACCTCTGCTGGCCGAAAATATTTTCCGTTTCCAAAAGAATCTGGTGTAAATATAGATCCAATTGCTCGGTCAGAAACGCATTAGCATTTTGTTGATGAAAAATCAACTTTTGATTGCTTTTCAAACGCCGCAAACGCCCTATCAAGGATCACGTTTGGGATATTCGTATCTTTAACAATCCCATTAATATCAGTTTTTCTGCCGTGGGTAGAATACTGGACATCGAAAACGCAAACACGCTTCCGCACCTGATTTCCGTACCGATCCTTTACATTCATTTCCACCTGTTCCCGAAAAGCATAGATGATCTCCCTGTTTTCATTATGCTGCTTCGTCTCTAGGGTACCAACGGCAAAATGAAAATAGTGGTCTTCATCACCCTTTTCGTCCCGCACGGCCACATCTATGCTTTGAAACAAGATGTCACTTTTCACATAATAAAGCATATGTGTTTTCCAAAACAACACGACATCCCTATTATCTGTGTAAACCTTTTCGTAAACATTTTGCCAATTGGCCGTTTTGACAAAATAGACACTGCCGCTTTCACTAAAATATTTTCGAAAAAGGCATAGAGCTTGTCAAAAACTCTTCTCTAAAGGCCCCATTTATTATTTCGCAGTTATTCACGTCATTTTGAAACTTGCCCAAAATCTTGGCGTAATATTTTTCCTTGATTTTAAGAAGGTTAACGTACCCTCCGGCACCCTCAATCTTGGCGCCGACAAATATCTCCTCAAGGGCATCATAAAACGTTTTCTCTAACCATGATCCACCCCCCCAATCAGCTGTTTACGCTGCAGCATACACTGCGATCTTTGATCCGCTGCACCCAACATTATGATTCGATTTTGTCCCTGTTTCGTCAAAAGAAGGTTAAACCCTGCAACCGATACACGGATTGATGATTTCAACCACAATTTGTAACAAGCCCGAGCCGAATGCGGAAGGAATTGTACGCAGCATGGGGGAATACAGCAACTAGTCAGACTACTATATTAAAGGGGGAATTGTGGTGGTTTTCAGAAGTAAATCATGTTTGGTTCAAACGGTAGTGTTGCTTGTGCTTATGCTGGCACTGATATTTCCGGTGCTGGCAGTGGATCAAGATACTGTGAAGATCACTATTTTGGGCACAACGGACGTGCACGGCAACCTTTTTGACTGGTCTTACGAAGACGGAGCGGTAAACCACGAAATCGGCTTAGTGAAGATTCACACCGTGGTAGAGCAAATTCGAAGGGAAAACCCCCCCAACACCATTTTGCTTGATGTGGGCGATACAATCCAGGGCACACTGCTGACGGACGATTTGTATAATGTATCTCTGCTGGACCACCCGCATCCAATGATTGCCGCCATGAACTTTATGGGGTACGATGCCATGACGTTGGGCAACCATGAATTTAACTTCGGCTTAAGCCTTATTGACAAGATCGTGCAGGAGGCCAACTTCCCCCCCATTCTGTCTGCCAACACCTATCAGGCGAATGATGATACGCACTATGTGGAACCTTATGTCGTTCGGAAAATCGCGGGCATTAAAATCGGTATTTTAGGTTTAACAACGCCCAAAATACCCATGTGGGACGGCCCAAAAGTAGAAAGCCTGTACTTTACCCATATGGCTTCCGAAACGGAAAAGCAGATCAAAGTGCTGCAGGAAGTGGAAAACGTGGATCTGATTATCGGCGCCATGCACTCCGGCTTAGCCAGTACAACGAAAGGGGGCGCGGATTCGGTACGCTACGCAATTACCAGAAACCCCCCCGAACTAGCAGCGGTAGTGATTGGCCACGATCACGCTGCAGTGGCTGAGATGGTGAATAACACCGCCGTAGGCGCTGCCCGCGACGAAGGCCGGCAAGTAGTGCGCATCGATCTAACGCTGCAGCAAAAGATGCAAAATGGGAAGTTATCAGCGCGGTACCCTCCATCATCGAAGTGAAAAACTACGCGGCCTCGCAAGAGCTGTGGGACCACACCCGGCACTATCATGAAACAACGCTGGAATTTCTTGATGCCACCATCGGCATCGCGACAGCTGATTTCCACCCTGTTTCGGAAGTACCCAATATTCCGGAGGGGCAGATCAGGGATACTGCAGTAATGGATTTGATTAACTCGGTACAGCTGAAATACACGGGTGCCGATGTTTCCGCGGCTGCCTTATTTAAAAGCGATTCTAACATCAAAAAAAAGGGAACATATCCTTTAACCACATTTTCGATATCTATAAATATCCCAACACCCTGGTGGCAGTGGAAGTGACCGGGGCGGAGCTGAAGGCCTATATGGAATGGTCCGCCCGCTATTTCAACACCCATAAACCCGGCGATGTGACTGTCAGTTTTGATCCCGACATTAGAAGTTACTACTACGATATGTTCGCGGGCCTAGATTACAAAATTGATATCTCCCGCCCCCCCGCGGGTGAAAGAATTGTGGATGTAATTTTCAAGGGCAGGCCCCCCCTTCAAGACGATGATGTTTTATCGCTTGTAGTCAATGACTTCAGGTATAACGGACTGAAAAACTTAGGTATAATCAGCAATGAGCCCCACCTGGAGACCGACCCGGTTTCAGTAAGGACCATGATTGCAGAATACATCCGGGAAAAAGGCACTATCAGACCGGAGGTAGACAACAACTGGAGCATTACGGGTGCTGATTTGGATCACCCTTAAGGGATTACATTATTGAACTGGCGCAGAAGGGCGAGATCAAGGTACCTTTCTCAGCAGACGGCCGCACCCCCAATGTCAAGTCACTTAATGTCTATGAGCTGATCGAGGAGGGCAAGATTCCGGAAGAGATACTGAAAAAAATATGATATTGAGTTAAAACCCGCCGCTTAAACCGCCGGATAGCGAGGAACCCGGCCCCCCCACCGGGCCGGGTTCCCTTTTGTGTG
>JMBV01000338.1_pt1 | contig 15795 bp, 25 predicted proteins | sample 616531 | NCBI WGS metagenome assembly JMBV01 (sample SAMN02727904, study PRJNA239997) | anaerobic digester metagenome | biome: anaerobic digester; isolation source: mesophilic anaerobic digester inoculated with municipal waste water sludge... | place: Germany: Bielefeld University, CeBiTec ... | reverse complement strand
CCATTCCTCATAGGTAGGATAAGAACTTAATCGGTATCTTGTTTGACCAAGATACTGGTTATTGTTTCCATTCCTCATAGGTAGGATAAGAACTGAATTAGATTCAAATTATGTTTATGAGATAATGGAGTTTCCATTCCTCATAGGTAGGATAAGAACCGTTAGAGTAAGAGCATTCGACGCAGAAGGCTTCAAATGTTTCCATTCCTCATAGGTAGGATAAGAACTTTGAATTTCCTAGTTAGGTATAAACATATTGCCTAACAAGAGTTTCCATTCCTCATAGGTAGGATAAGAACCCATAGGACCACTATTAATACTATAGCATAAAATAAGGTGATGTCAAGCTTTTCTATTAAATTCAGGTAAAAATGAACTCAAAATTATAATTAATCATTCTTGTGACGAAAAGAACAAGCCTGTCGACCCCCCCGGGTTTTTAGCTTATTGGAGGTCGACAGACATAGAAATAGGAAGAAGTAAGAAAAGGTATAAAAGTTGTCTATATAACTGTGAATAACGATAATTAAAATGTTTCAAATATTTTAGTATTCAAAATACAATTTAATTGTTTAAAATAGTAATTTGAAACGTTGAAATAAAATCAGAGATGTTCGTTTAGGCTCATTTCTTTGTTTGAATAATCTTTCAAGTTCTACCACACTTTTAAATTTTGAATGAATGTCTTAATTTCTTCAAACATTTTATTTTTATTTTTCTTGTTTTTATCAATTATTTTTATTAAGGCACTTCCTACAATTATTCCATCGACGTAATTAATTATTAGCTTAACTTTTTCAGGGGTATCTATTCCAAAACCTATAGCCAAGGGTATATTGACATATTTTCTGATTTTTTTGAACATACTCATTTATGTACTCAACAGGTCCTCTACTGTCTCCAGTTACGCCCATTAGAGAAACACAATATAAAAATCCTGTTGCATAATTTGAAATTTCTTTTAATCTTTCTTCAGAAGTATTTGGCGCAACTAATAATATTCCATCAATCCCGTTTTCTTTTAACTTTTCATAGAATTCAATTTCTTCATCAAAAGGCAAATCTGGTATTATTACCCCTGAAATTCCGGTACGCTTACAATCTTCAATAAATTTGTCCTCTCCATAATTAAAGATTGAATTATAATATCCCATTAAAACAAGAGGTGTATGGATTCTACCTTTTATACTTTCTAATGTATTAAAAATTTTTCTTAGGTTGACACCATTTTTTTAATGCCCTTTGACTAGCTTCTTGGATTACAGGACCATCTGCCAAGGGATCAGAGAAAGGTATTCCAATTTCTATAATGTCAACTCCATCATTATTAAGTTCAAATATTATATCCTTTGTGGTTTCTAGATCTGGATCTCCAGCTGTTATATAGGTTATCAAAGCCTTGTTATTATTAAAAATTTGCTGAATTTTACTCATATGATTCCTCCTAATGTTGTTGGGAACTATAAAGACGGATGGGTTGCTTGTCTTTCTATCCCAAATACGCCCCAAATAATGAGAGTTATAGGGGGGGCGTATGAATTTTCTTTAAAATTATTTCATTTGTTTCTATTTAAATTTCTATAAGCATCGACATCTTTATCTCCTCTTCCAGAAAGGTTTACAATAATAATTTTATTTTATCTAATTGAGGAGCTAATTTCATGGTATATGCAAGCGCATGGGAGCTTTCAAAAGCTGGTATTATACCTTCAAGCCTTGTTAGTAGTTCAAAAGCTTCTATTGCTTCTTCATCAGTAACCGATGTATATGTAGCTCTTTTTATGTCACGCAAGTAACTATGTTCTGGTCCTACTCCCGGATAGTCTAGTCCAGCTGAAATTGAATAGGCAAGTTTAATTTGTCCATTTTCATCTTGAAGTACATAGGACTTACTTCCGTGTAGAACTCCTATTTTCCAGCAGTTAAAGCCGCTGCATGTAACCCTGTTTCTAACCCTTTACCAGCAGCTTCAACACCTATTAATTTTACTTCTTGATCTTCAACAAAGGGATAAAATATTCCAATGGCGTTACTTCCTCCACCAACACACGCTATTATATAGTCAGGTAATCGTCCTTCTTTTTCTATTATCTGTTTTTTTTAGCTTCATCTCCAATTATTCTTTGAAAGTCTCTTACAATTTTTGGATATGGATGAGGTCCAACAACAGACCCTATGACATAATGTGTATCCTCAACATTTGTTACCCAATCTCTAATTGCTTCATTTACTGCTTCGTTTAATGTTTGACTGCCATTGTAAACAGGAACAACTTTTGCGCCTAACATCTCCATTTTATACACGTTTAAAGATTGTCTTTTGATGTCTTCAGCACCCATGTAAATCACACATTCTAAACCAAATTTTGTTGCAGCTGTTGCTGTAGCTACACCATGTTGTCCAGCTCCAGTCTCAGCAATTATGCGTTTTTTTTCCCCCCCATCCTTTTTGCTAATAACACTTGTCCTAATGCATTATTGATTTTGTGAGCTCCAGTATGATTTAAATCTTCTCTTTTTAAGTATATTTTTGCACCATTTAAATATTCGGTGAATCTATCGGCATAATATAGTGGGGTTGGTCTTCCACTGTAGTCAGCTAGTAATCCGTTATATTCTTTTAGGAAATCAGGGTCCTTTGAGTATTCTTCATAAGCTGCTTCTAGTTCCTTTAAAGCTGGGATTAATGTTTCTGGGACATACTGTCCACCATATTGTCCATAGTAACCTTTTTTTTCATCTTTGTTTCCTCCTTGTTTTTTTTGTTTTAATTTTATAAAAAAAATCATAAAAGTGATTTTATAGATGTTTTAGGTATGATACCAACTACCTAGTTGTGGGAAGGGCTCCGCCCTGTGACCCGTTTAAATTCAAACATTTTTTATTATTATTTGATACTAACTACCTAGTTGGGAGAAGGGCTTCGCCCTATGACCCGTTTAAATTCAAAACATTTTTTTTATATTATTTGATACCAACTATCCAGTTGGGAGAAGGGCTTCGCCCTGAAACCCTTGTTATCAAATTATTTTTCTGTATTTTTGATTATTTCTAAAGTCTGTTTGATTAAATTTATATCTTTTTTTGCCAGGACTCTTTTCAACCTTGCTATTTAAATCTATTGCAGCTGGTTTTAAAGTAGCTATCGCTTGAGAAACATTTTCGGGACCTATACCTCCAGCCAAAATATAAGGTTTTGTTATATTTGCTTTTTTTTAAGATGTTCCATTCAAATGCTTTTCCTGTTCCACCAATCTTGTTTTCGATCTTTGTATCAAAAGGATATAATCAACGAAATTTTGGTATAATGCTATATCGGATAAAGATTTTTCATTCTCAATTTTTATTGCTTTTATTGTTTTTAGATTGCATTTTTTTTAATTAAGGAGATGTCTTCTGAACCATGAAACTGAATATAATCAAATAATTTGCTGTTTTGGATTTCTTCTAACTCGTTAAGAGTAATGTCTACAACAACTGCAACTCTACTGACAAACGGGGGGGCAATAGTTTGCTGATTTTTGCAACCTCTGATAATTCAACTTTTCTAGGACTTTCAGAAAGGATGAAACCTAAAGCATATATATTTAAATTAGCAATGTTAACTGCATCAGTAATATTTGTTATCCCACAAACCTTAATCCTAACCATTTCTTACATGCTCCTTTTTAGGGAACAATTCTTTTATCTTTTCTTGGGGTTTATTTGATTTCATTAAGGCCTCTCCAATTAATACGCCGTTTACCCCCCCAAACTTTCAAGGTAATCAACATCGCTTTTATCCTTTACCCCCCCGCTTTCAGAAACAATATAAAAATTATTTCTTATGTTCATTTTTTTTCTAATTCGTTTATGATCTTTTCAGTATTTCTGATATCTACGGTGAAATTGTCTAAATTTCTGTTGTTTATACCCAAAATTTCAGTTTTTGTGTCAATTATTTTTTTCTAGATCATCGTGATCATGTACTTCAACAAGAGCTTCTAATCCTAATTGATTTGAGATATCTAAAAAGCTAATAATCTGTTGTTTTGTTAAGATTGCTGCTATTAACAGTACTATATCAGCGCCTAGAAATAGACTTTCGTATATTTGCAAGGGGGGGTGTATTATAAACTCTTTTCTTAGAATAGGCAGAGATGTTTTGCCTCTCAACTGTCTTAAAATTTCTGTACTTCCATTAAAGTATTTTTCATCAGTTAGTATTGAGATAGCGTCTGCACCACCTTGAGAGTATGCCTGTAGTTGTTTTTCCGGGTCAAAGTTTTTAGAAATAAGGCCTTTACTTGGTGATGCTTTCTTTATTTCAGCGATTAGTGTCAGTTCGCTTTTTTTTAAAGCAGATTTTAGAGACCTCTTTTTTTTGAGTTAATTTTGAAAGTTCTTCATTTTTTTTGTTTTAATTATTTCTTGTAGAAACATAGTTGCCTCCTTGTTTGTTTCTATTTTGCCTACTTTATAAATTCAAAAACAGTAATTAACAATTACAACTTTTTGGTACTTGTAATATTTGAAAATCTCTAGCCACACAGGTTTCATATTCCAATATTAATTTCATATAAAATCTTGTTAAAAGATAAATATCAATTTTGCACAGTTAGAAAATTTGTAAATTCTATCATATCTTGCAATTTTCGGAGTGCTTTTTGCTATCTATTATTTCTTGAGCGTATCTAACTCCGTCTTCAAAGTTTTCAACAACATGAGTAACTAAAAGTGCAGCTGCAGAGTTAAACAAAACGACATCTCTTTTAGGCCCTTTTGCACCATTAAAGATGCTAAGAATAATTTCTTTATTTTCCTGAGCTGTTCCCCCTTTAATCTCTTCTAAATCATATCTTTTTAAGCCAACATCTTCTGGCGCTATTTCTAGTTCTTCAATTTTTTTTCATCGCTTAGAAAGGCTACTTTATTTTTTTCCTGCCAATGAGAATTCATCGACTCCTCCTGCACCGTGAACTACCATAGCTCTTTTAACCCCCCTAAATTTCTTAAAACTTCTGCAATAGGGTACACAAGTTGGGTCATATATTCCCATTAATTGATATTTAACCTTTGCTGGATTAGTTAAAGGACCTAAAAGATTGAATATTGTTCTAATGCCAAGTTCTTTTCTCGGAACAGCCGCATACTGTGTTGCTTTATGAAAATCTGGTGCAAACAAGAAGGCGATGTTAATTTCTTTTAGACATTCTTCAACCAAATTAACTGAAAGTGATATGTTTACCCCTAAAGATTCTAAAACATCTGCACTACCGCTTTTGCTCGAGACTGATCTATTGCCGTGTTTTGCCACTGATACCCCTGCTGCAGCTAAAACAAATGCCACAGCTGTTGATATATTAAAAGTTCCTTTCCCGTCTCCTCCTGTTCCACATGTGTCTAATAGATTATCGCTTTGATAATTAAAAGGAAGGGCTTTTTCTCTCATTACTTTTGCACTTGCGGTTATTTCATCTACTGTTTCACCTTTCATATTTAGTCCTACTAGAAATCCAGCTAGTTGGCTATGCGTTGTTTTTCCTTCCATAACCATGTTCATTGCTTTTTCCATTTCTTCCATACTTAAGTCTTGTTTCTTAACTACTTTTGTAAGAAAATAATTAAACATAGTTAACGCTCCTTCCAATATTTATGAAATTCTCTAACAGCTGAAATCCAATCGATGTTAATATAGATTCTGGGTGAAATTGAACCCCCCCATATATACTGTAAAATTGGTGTCTAATTGCCATTATTTCATTTTGATCAGACAGTGCTAGAATTTTTAATTCTGCTGGAAATGAATCTTGTGAGACTACTAAGGAATCATATCTAACTGCATTGAAGGGATTATTAATTCCATCAAATATTACATCTTCGGTTGTAACAAATATCTTAGAGATCCTACCGTGGTGAATCTCACTTGTTCTAATGAGCTCTCCTCCAAAGGTTTTGGCAATACATTGATGGCCTGAACCTATACCAAGTATCGGTGTTTTTTTTGCAAAATGTTTAATAATATCTATTGATATATCTTTAGCGTTTGGTAAACCAGATCCTGGAGAGATTATTATATGAGATGGGTTCATAGATTCTATTTGATTTATACTTACTTTGTCGTTTTTACAAATCAATACATCGTCCAACTCGGAAATTGTTTGATATATGTTGTAAGTAAAGGAATCATGGTTATCAATTAATAAGATCATAAGTGCCACCCCCCCTGATTATTTTATTAATTGTTGAACTTCTTTTCTTTGATGTTCAGCAATTTCTATTGCTTTAAACATAGCTTTTGCTTTATTTAATGTTTCATCATACTCTTTTTTTGGGAATTGAATATGAAACAATACCTGCACCAGATTGAATAAAAGCTTCACTGTCTTTATATAAAATTGTTCTTATGGCAATTGCAGAATCCAAATCGCCATTAGGAGTAACATATCCAATTGTTCCAGCATACACTTCTCTAGGCTTATCTTCTAAGTTCTTAATTATTTCCATAGCTTTAATTTTTGGGGGGGCACCTGAAACGGTTCCAGCTGGAAAGACAGACTTTAAAATTTCTAAAGGTCCAACATTTTCTCTTCTTGTCCCTTCGACTTGAGAATAGATATGCATAACGTGAGAATATTTTTCAATTCCAAAGAGTTTTGTAACCTTTACAGACCCCCCCTTTTACAAACTTTTCCTAGATCATTTCTTGCTAAATCTACCAACATAACATGTTCAGCTTTTTCTTTTTCATCGTTTAGTAATTCTTGTTCTAAATATGCATCCTCTTCTGCTTTTTGTCCTCGAGTTCTTGTTCCTGCTAGAGGTCTTGTTATTACTTTGTCTCCTTCTACTTTTACAAGCATTTCTGGAGAACAGCCTAATATTTTAGCCTCTGGAAAATTAAAATAGAACATGTATGGAGATGGATTTATCGCCCTTAAAACCTCATAAATCTCAAAAGGATGTGATTGAACATGGGTTGAGAACTTCTGTGATAACACAATTTGAAAAGCGCTAGATGAGTTTATTTCTTCAATAGTTTTTATGACCTGTTCTAAAAAAATCATTTTTCTTGGTATGATATGTAATATTTAAAGGAGTATACTGTCTTTTAAGATTTGACTGATTATTACAGGTATTATCTTTAGAATCCCGAATTTTTAAAATTTCAATAATATGTTCTTTTAATTCATCTATTTCAGATTGTGCAATACTAACTGACTCTTCTATCTCATCTGCTGTTTCTTCAGTATCAAAATATAGACAGTTAAAAATATGCAGCATCTTATCTTCATGGTTTATGATTAAAGAAACTTTAGGAAGGCATAAAATGGATAAAGGTAGTTCAGCGTTTTGTGAAAACGAATTTGTATTTTTATACAATAATTCTTCCCATAAATAGCTCATCTCATAACCAAAATATCCAAAAAGACTACAGAAAAACGGTGGAATTCCTTCAATATATTGAAAGTTTATTTTCTCTAGCTCCGTTTTGAGAAAAGATAAATAATCTATTTCTGCAATCTTGGTTTCTTTCTTCTCACTTTCTTTCACGGTTATTTCAAGATTATCGTTGGTAGAATTGCCGTATTGTATAATTTTTTTTCAGGAATTATCCCTATCATTGAAAATGTCTTGTTATTATATTTCAAGTTTTCAAAAAGAAAAGAATACTCGTTATGTAAGGCTAAATGTTTGTATATAACAGTACTGTCAATATTTTCAAAAGGTATAGAACTATATAATGCTTTTACTTCAATTTCTTTCATATTATTCACTGCCTCCTTGGGCATCAATTTTAAATACTAATAAAAAAAGAGGTCTTTCATCCCTTTTTTTTAATGGGAAAAAGACCTCCACAATTAAAAAAAAGGGCATCCTTCATCGGGATGCCCTTTTGTTAATTAAAGCATGCTAGGAATGGCACCCCCCCGTCAGAGATGCCACCACCAAGTTCTTATATTTGATATTGAATTATTTATAGCAGTTGGTTCTGTCTTGCACAGTCTTATTTTTTTCCATATTAATACCTCATGAATAAAATAATAATTACAAATTAAAAATATTATAACAGAATTTTTTTAGAGTTGTCAAATTTTTTTAGAGATATTTTATAAAAAAAGCTTAAAAAAATGAATTAAAGCAATGTATAACTCATCTGTTTTTAGTACAATATATCTATGTTGATTCTTAAATTAAACTATGATAGCATATAATATCATGAGGTCTTAACTAGAATTACGGAAAGGAGTGATGTAACCTTGGCTAAAGGTTTTTGGGAAGAGTTCAAAAATTTTGCAATTAAAGGTAACGTTATAGACCTAGCAGTAGGTGTTATCATAGGTGGAGCTTTTGGGAAAATCGTAACTTCGTTGGTAAACGATTTATTAATGCCTCTTATTGGAATACTTATAGGAGGAGTTGATTTTTCTGATCTTCAATTTAAGATAGGGGAAGCAACCATAAGATATGGTGCTTTTATACAAACAGTTGTGGATTTTTTTTGATAATATCTTTTTCGATCTTTCTATTTGTTAGGTTTTTAAACAAGCTAAAATTAGAACACGAAAAGCAAGCAGAAGTCGAAGAAGCAAAGACCCCCCCTCCCCCCCCACCACCACCACCTTCTAAAGAAGAAATATTACTAACAGACATTAAGAATATTTTAGAAGAAATAAAGGATAAAAAGTCATGAAAAAGCCAGTTATTGGGATCAGTTCAAGTTATAAGTATCAAAAGTCTACAAATGAACAAAGTGGTAATCCTTTGCAAGAAGTCCATTCACTAGCAGATGAATATGTTACAGCAGTAATTAGAGCTGGAGGTATACCTGTAATTGTACCTATTCTTGATGATTTAGATATAATAAGAGAGATTTTAGAAAATGTTGATGGGCTTATTTTAAGTGGCGGTGAGGATATAGACCCTAAATATTACAAAAAGAGGGCAGTTTCAGAGGTTAGTTTAATTATCCCTAAGCGCGATAAACAAGATCTATTTTGTGCAAAGTACATGGTAGAGAACACTGACAAACCACTATTAGGGATTTGTCGAGGTGCACAGGTAATGAATGTCGCCTTAGGAGGTACTCTTTACCAACATCTTCCTGCAAGCGGATTTGAACAACATTCATTGATTAATTATCCTGCTTGTGAAGTATCTCATTACATTCAGATTGAAGAAGACAGTTTATTATATCGCATCACAAAATCAAATATTATAGGTGTAAATTCATATCATCACCAAGCAGTTGAAACTGTAGCCCCTTCTTTGAGAGTTGTTGCCACTTCAGTTGAAGATAATCTGTGTGAGGCTATAGAACTTAAAGATTCAAGTACAAACAGATTTGTCTTAGGGGGGGTACAATGGCATCCGGAGAAAATGGCTTGTCAAGCAAAAGTACAACAAGAAATAATCAATGCATTTGTGAATAGCTGCAAGTAGCTTTAAATATACGATAATAACATTAGGTGCCATTAATAATAATTAACCTTGGCACCTTTTTTTTATTTTCTTAAATTTAAAAGTATTAAAGGATCTGATTTTATTTAACGAATCTAGTAATATTTAAAAAAAATAAATAAAATTTGCGAAAAATTAAGATAATGAAAGTTATTTGATTATATTCTTTTCTAAACAACCTAGATTGCTTTTAGTTGTTAAAAATGGAGTTTTGAAAAGAATATTTTTTTATTTTATAATCTAGAAGAAAATTTTCACTCTTTATTATTATATTGACAAAAAAAGTTTCGTTATTTATTTTCTAGTTTGGCATTATTTGAGTTTCTAGATAATTGATAGGAGGTGTTTTAGGTGAAGAAGTTTATAGTGTTGATGATGACGGTTTTGTTGAGTGTTGTAATTTTTACTCAGACGATAACTTTTTGGCATACCCAAGTTGAAAGTGATCGTCAGCAAAGGTTGAGGGCACTTGCACAAATATTTGAGGCTCAAACAGGTATAAAGGTTAATCTTGTACCTATCGAAGAAAATGAGATTTTAGAACAAATCCCCCAGGGCAGTTCAATCTGGAACTTTGCCCGATTTGGTGGAAGGGGGAATTTCTCCTATTTTGTTACTAGGTAGTCAAGGCTTTATGGATACGAAGCTAAATGCTCAAATTATAGAAGATTTTGGAGATGTATATGAAGGTGTAGCAAGACTGATGAAAGCTCCTGATGGTGGATATTATGGGATACCATTTCATGCATGGGTTCAAGGTATTTGGTATAAGCAAAATTTATTTGAAGAAAGAGATCTAGGCGAACCAACCTCTTGGTACAACATTTTAACAGCTGCCAAAGCCTTAAATAATCCAGAAAAAGGTTTTTATGGTATAGTGCTTCCAAAAAAAGCGGATGCATATACTGAGCAGGTATTTTCGCAAGTTGCTCTTTCTAACGGAGCAAGACCAATAGACAAGGAAGGTAATATTCTTTTTAATACTCCTGAAATGATTGAAGCATTTAGGTTTTATAAAGAGTTGGGAAAATACTCAAGGCCTGGATTCACTGGGGGGGTACCTGAAGCATTAAGCTCATATTTGAACAATGAAGCAGCAATGGTCTTTTATTCTACTTATATTATGGATGATATTACTGTGGAAGAGGTTCAAAAAAAGAACTGTGGAACAATTTGATCCAAAACTTGTTGAAAATACAGGATTCGCTAATTTAATGATTAATACAAGAGCTTCTTCTTTTGGTGAAGTAGTTGGGCTTGGTATATTGAACACTTCTAAAAATAAGGATGCAGCAGAACAATGGATCAAATTCCTTATGAGCGGTAGTAATTACGTTTATTGGTTGCATATGGCACCTGGAGGAATGAATCCAACCAGAAGTTCGATAGCACAAATGGATGAATTTTTAGACAACCCTGTATTAGAAAGATATGGAAAAGATCAGATAACAACCATAATCTCTGCTTTAGATACTGTTGAAAGATTTGAATTTATGGAAGGAGAAATAATAGAAGAGATGAGTATTTTATCAGGTAATTTTGTTGTTGGGAAAGCAATTAACAGAATGTTTGCAAACGATTGGACTCCTCAGCAAACAGCACAATGGGCACAAGAAGAGGCAGAAAGAGTTTTGGCAAAATAGTAGAAACTTATAGATTGTAAACTAATGAAAAGGGGGGGGATATGTATATTATTCTCGTATTCCCCTTTTTTTATTCTAAAAGGGGGGGAGGAATGTAAGACATGACAAGCATTAAAGAGTTATCTCCTTTAAAGAAAAAAAGAAGCACTTTTTGGTTGGAAACTAATATCTCCGTCTGTTATATTAATTGGATTGTTTATTTTGTATCCAGTTTTTATAATATTTATTTAAGTTTTTTTTGATGTGTCATTAACTCCTGGAGTATCAAATAAATTTGTTGGATTAGAGAATTATCAGAGATTATTAACAGATCCAATCTTTTGGGAATCATTTGGAATAACCCTTTTATTTGTCTTAATTACAGTGGTTGGAAGTATATTAGTTGGACTGATAGTTGCTTTACTCATGAATAAAGAATTTCCAGGAAGAGGAATAGTTAGAGCGCTTATTTTATTTCCATATGTTGCCCCCCCAGTTATTTCTACTGTTTTTGCCTGGCAATATGTCTTAATGCCATTGAATGCCCTTTAACAATGACTTTAAGTAAGATAGGCTTAATGAATATTACTACAGACCTTATAAACGACCCTAATAATGCTTTTTTTAGTTGTTTCTTTTTATAGTATTTGGAAAAACTTTCCTTTTATATATTTAATGATATTATCAAGACTTCAATCTATACCTCTCGACTATTATGAAGCTGCAGATATTGATGGGGCGAATGGATGGCAAAAATTTCGTCATATTACACTTCCAGAGCTATATTACGTTATAGGTTCATTGGTACTTTTAAGAGGCATTTGGAATTTTTATAAATTTGAGGAGGTATATCTTCTATCAAAAGAAGCTAGAACACTACCTATATACTTATATGAAAAGGCATTTATAGGGCTTCCTGAGTTGGGCGTTGCTGCTGCGATTTCTACAGTCCTTTTTATTGTAATGATATTTCTTATTTCACTTTATGTTAAGAAGGTGTTGAAATGGTAGTCAGAAAAAGATCTTTCATAAAAAAAAGGTATTATTTTGGTTTTTAATAGCAGTTGTTGTTATTTTTGTTGCTTATCCTTTTGTATATATGGTTTCTGTTTCTTTTCGATACGATTCAGATGCCTTTGATCCTGGATTAATTCCTGACAATCCAACAATAACTCAATATGCTCAACTTTTAGGGCTTCAAGAATCAATTAGACAACAAATGAGTCAAGAAGAACAACAGTTAATGAAACTTTTAGAATCTTTGCCCGAAGATCAAAGAGAATTAGTTTTTAAAAATATCCAGGCGCAAAGAAAGCGTGAATCGTTTCCTTTTTTTTAAGATGGTTTGGTAACAGTTTGATTTTAGCGGGGGCAAGCGCTTTAACAAGTGTTTTAATAGGTATCTTTGGTGCTTATTCTTTCAGTCGAATCTGGTTCCCTGGCAGAAATCTTATTCAAAGAGGTGTGTTGTTGGTATATCTTGTTGGGGAGTTATTCTTTCAGTACCTATTTACGATATATTCGTCAGGTTAGGATTAACAAATTCTTCAGGAGCCTCATTGTTTTCTTTGTATATTATCTATGTTATACAAACTTTGCCTGTATCTTTATACATGTTGGGAAATTATTTTAGAACCATTCCAGAATCTATTGAAGAAGCCGCTTTAATAGATGGAAGTACAAGAATGGGCACTATCATGAAAATAATTATACCTCTTTCTATGCCTGCTATAATAACTGTTTTTATATATGCTTTTATGATTGGATGGAATGAGTATTTATTTGCTTCAATTTTTATTAGACCTTTTCCAGGCGCATATACTTTATCAGTTGGATTGAGAGAGGTTTTCTTTTCTGAACATGCAGTTTGGGCAAAAATGATGGCTGCTTCTGTTTTAACCGCTGTTCCTGTGATAGTTTTATTTATGTCTGTAGAAAAATATCTAACTGCAGGATTAACTGCTGGTGGGGTAAAAGAGTAACGAATATTTTCATCCAACAATGGATTGATTACTTTTCTAAATATTTTTGTAAAGATTAAAATAGTTAATTAGTGTTTTTGAATTTAAAAGGGTATCAGGGCGGAGCCTCTTCCCCCCCTTTGATAAAGGTACCAAAAAGTTGAAATAGTTAATTACTGTTTTTTGAATTTAAAAGGGTAACAGGGCGAAGCCCTTATCCCTTGGTAAAGGTACCAAAAAGTTGAAATAGTTAATTAGTGTTTTTGAATTTAAAAGGGTACCAGGGCGGAGCCTTATCCCCCCCTTTGATAAAGGTACCAAAAAGTTGAAATAGTTAATTGCTTTTTTTTGAATTTAAAAGGGTACAGGGCGGAGCCCTCTTCCCCCTTTGATAAAGGTACCAAAAAGTTGTAAGTAATTAAGATTTTATTAGGATTAGAAGTAGAAAGATTTTTGTAAAAAAAATCAATTCTAAAAATACATATAATAACGATTTTGAAATTTCTAAAATGAGTAAATTGCGAATAAAAAGGAGGTCTATTGTAGTGGCAAACTTTTTTTGATGACAAAATTTTGTATAACATTCCCAATAAAGCAAAAGTGATTGTAGGAATTCCTAGTTTTAATAACTCTGAGACGATCTCTTTTGTAGCTCAAATGGCTGCAGAAGGAATCAATGATTTTTTTTCAATCAAATGGAATTATAGTCAATTCTGATGGAGGTTCTTCTGATAATACCAAAGAGGTGTTTATGAAAACTAATACAAATAAAGTTCCAAAAATTTCATTTGATTATATAGGCCTTCCAGGAAAAGGCACTGCTATGTTATCAATTTTAGAATTAGCAAGATGCGTCGAGGCAGAAGCAGTTGTCTTTTTTTTGATTCTGACTTAAAAAGTGTTAAACCATGGTGGGTAGAAAGATTAACAACTCCAATTATTAATGGATACTCTGACTTTGTAACCCCCCCATTTTATATACGACATAAATATGATGGTACAATTACCAATCAAGTTTGCTATCCATTAATAACCTCCTTATTTTGTTTAGCAATTAGACAGCCTATTGGAGGTGATTTTGGAGTAGGAAAAGAATTGATTGATATATATTTAACGAAAGCAAAAAAATTGTTCTCAAACAGATGTAGCAAGATTTGGTATAGATATCTGGTTAACCACGAATGCAATAGTGCATTCAAATAAAAAAAATATACCAAGCTTCTTTAGGTGCAAAAATTCATGATCCTAAAGATCCAGGAGCAGATCTTGTACCAATGTTTACACAAGTTGTAGGAACATTGTTTGATCTCTTAACAGAATATAATTATATTTGGAAGAAAAATTTAGCTAATAAAATAATCGAAAAAGCACCTATATACGGTGAAGTACTAGAAATTCAGCCAGAACCAGTAAATATTAATGTAGAAAATTTAAAAAAATAATCTTAAGAAAGGATTAAATAATCCTTTTACAAAAGAATTAGCTTATAAATATTTAGACTATATTTCAAAAAAATGGTACAATTTCAATTGAGATGTGGATTGACATATTATTTAAAGCAATAGTTATGTATAGTCAAACAAAAAATATTAATATTATTCAATCTCTTGTTCCATTATATTTTGGCAGAGTTGCAGATTTTGCCCAATCTACCCAGGAGATGAATGAAATAGAAGCTGAAAATGTTATTAATAATCAGGTCTATTTATTTTTAGAAAAGAAAGAAGAATTAGCAAATAGCATTAAAAAGAAACTGAGGTGAATAAGTTGGTTACAACGAAAATAAAGGGGGGGTTGTTTAATTCATTAACCGAAGCTGAAAAAAAAGCAGCGCAATATATTTAGAAAGACCAGGCGATGTTATACATTACAGTATAACTGAACTTGCAAATTGGGCGGGAACAAGTGAAACAACCGTTTACAGACTCTTAAGAAAGGCTGGATACTCTGGATATCAAAAGTTTAAATTAGATCTTGCTAGAGAACTTAGTGCCCCATCTTTTGAGTTAAAAGAAACAAAAGATATATTTGATACCTTATTCAATAAAATAATTAATTCTCTGACAAATATTTATAGAGAATTAGACAGAGAAAAGATAAATAAAGTTTCTGACATAATACTCAAAAGTAAAAAAAACTATTGTTTTATTCTGTAGGACGATCGTTTCCAATTGCTTTTGATGCTTCATTAAAATTTGCTGCCTTGGGATTTTCAGCGACTGCCTATTCTGATCCACATATGCAAGTTATTGTCGGATCAAACTTAGAAAAGGGTGATGTTGTTGTTGCAATAAGTCATTCAGGGGTGATTAGAGATACCTATAAATCTGCTCAAGTTGCAAAAAAAATGCTGGAGCGTATACCATAGGAATTACTGCAGGAGTAAATTCTCCTTTGTCCAAAGTTGTAGATTTAGTTTTATATTCATCTGCTGATGATCCAGAAGAAAGTGAATTTACTGCAAACAGGGTTGGGGAGCTTTTTATAATCGAGCTAATTTATAATTCTGTTGTATCAAAAATGTCTATTGATAAAAAAAGAAAGTAAAATAACAGAAGCTATGAAAACAAAGAGATTTGGTTAAATAGTAAGTAAGCATCTGAATTTAAAATGGTACCAGGGCAGAGCCCTCTTTTACTTTGGTACAAGTACCAAAAAGATGTAATTGTAAATTACTGTTTTTGAATTTAAAAGGGTACCAGGCGAAGCCCTCTTCTCCCTTTGATAAAGGTACCAAAAAGATGTAATTGTAAATTACGTTTTTGAATTTAA
>JMBV01000337.1_pt1 | contig 15867 bp, 22 predicted proteins | sample 616531 | NCBI WGS metagenome assembly JMBV01 (sample SAMN02727904, study PRJNA239997) | anaerobic digester metagenome | biome: anaerobic digester; isolation source: mesophilic anaerobic digester inoculated with municipal waste water sludge... | place: Germany: Bielefeld University, CeBiTec ... | reverse complement strand
ATCACTTATGGGTCAGGAGCAAACGGTAAATGTAAGATCAATTGAAACATATTTTGCCGAATTAGGCGAGGTCTGTTTTTCATTTGATTTGGAGAATGATGATATGATGAGAAAGCTAACAGCTATCATATCCATTGACAATGTCGTTGGAAAAACAGTTATGGCTTATGCAAATCAAGAAGAGTTCAACCAATTTCTTGAATTTCGGATACCATACAAAATAGTTCCACACTCTTCAGATATTCCTGTTGAGATCACAATGTTAGGAAAGATAATCTGAAAGATATAACCGACTGGAACTTTTATCCCACTTACGATGCCTATATCAGTATGATGTATCAGTTTGCCATTGACTATCCCGATCTATGTAATGTTTTTAGTATAGGAAACTCGGTTCAGGGGCGACAACTGGTGATGGCCAAAATTTCGAAAAACGTCAACACAAGAGAGCCAGAGCCTCAGTTTCTCTATACCGGAACCATGCATGGAGATGAGCTTGCGGGCTATAATTTTTACTTAGGATGATTGATTACCTATTAACTAATTATAGCGTTGACCCCCCCGATGTTACATATCTCTTAGATAATGTCGAAATATGGATCAACCCGCTCTCCAACCCTGATGGAACATACAAAGGTGGCAATAATACAGTAAATAGCTCAGTGCGTTATAATGCTAATAATGTAGATCTCAACCGCAACTATCCCGATCCCGAAGATGGTCCCCCCCACCCTGACGGAAAGGCCTGGCAACCTGAGACCATAGCATTTATGCAACTTGCAGAACAAAATAACTTCGTGATGGCCGGAAACACTCACGGAGGCGAAGAAGTGATAAACTACCCATGGGATACATGGTCGAACCTTACAGCCGATAACAACTGGTGGATATTTGTATGTCGTGAATATGTGGATACCGTTCATATATATTCCCCTGCTAATTACATGACGTATCTTAATAATGGAATCACCAGAGGATACTCGTGGTATAGCATAAGTGGAGGACGGCAGGATTACATGAATTATTTTCATAACTGCCGCGAGGTAACAATGGAGCTTTCTAAAGTTAAAAGGCTGGCAACATCAAGTCTGAACACATATTGGAATTATAACTATCGTTCGATGATTAATTACATAAAACAGGTAACTTACGGGGTTGCAGGAACGGTAACCGATCTGCTATCAAACGAACCCGTCAGAGCAAAGATCACAATCAACGGGCACGATACCGACAATTCACATGTCTTTTCGGATAGCCAGAATGGTTTTTATCAACGCCTACTCGATTCGGGCACTTATAATATCACCTTCAGTTCGCCAGGCTATCTTCCCCTCACTGTCGAAGGCGTAAATGTTCAAAAGTATCAAAAGACTGTACTCAACGTTAATTTGGATCCCGGCCCTCTCAATCCTGTTATATCAAGCTCTGCCAGGGCTATCCCGATTGAATCAACGGTTACTTTTACCGATGAATCAGGAGGTAAGCCTGTATCGTGGGAATGGGCTTTCAGGGTGGAACGCCAAATAGTTCCTCGTTAAAAAATCCTGAGCCAGTTTTATACTCTACCGCAGGAACCTTCGATGTCAAATTGAGTATTACAAACAGTAATGGCGAAAAGATCACTCGTGTTTTGAAGATTATATAAGAGTGGCCCCCCCAATAGAACTCATGAGTAATAAATCAGTTACCACATGCAACTCCTTATTTTACGACTCTGGAGGCGAAAACGGAAGTTATGGGAATAACCAAATGTTAACCTTGACATTCCTCCCAGGTTTGTCAGGTGCAATGGTAGAGGCCGATTTTTTAGAATTCGGTCTTGAGGCTAGTAGTGGTTGTATTTACGATTATCTGCGAATATTCAATGGGAGTAATACTGAAGCTCCATTAATTGGCGTATGGTGTGGAGCCAATTCGCCAGGAAAAATAAGCGCAACCAATCCCGCCGGCTCGCTAACTTTTCAGTTTAAATCCGATGCTTACGTTACATCAACAGGATGGAAAGCTCTAATATCCTGTAAAACAACGGAAGAAATAATAATAGAGAATGGTTGGTCCGGGATAGTCCTCATACGTTGTCCCAATAGATACAAATATTGACACTCTTTTTCAATCTATTATTCAAGACATTGTTGTTGTAATAGGTGATGATGGGATCTATTCGCCTGAGTTGAATATCTTCACTTTGCAAGACTGGAACTCAAGGCAAGCTTATTTAGTGAAGTCAACTTCCCCACAGCTTCTTCCAATGACCGGTACATTGATGTTAAACATAAATATTTCCCTTAACCAAGGTTGGAACCTGGTACACATACCTACACCACAACAAATAAAAATTTCCGGTATTCAGTCAATTTTAAATGACGATCTAATAATGATAAAACCGGTTGCAGATATTCATCTCTTCTGGCCGCAAATGGGAATCAACAGCCTTACCAACCTCTTGCCGGGGAAAGCCTACTATTTTAATGTTTCAAAAAAAAGTAGAGTTCATGTTCCCTGATAAATAGTCTTTGTATAACCTTATTTTAAATAATAAAAATAGAGAAAGAACGATTAATAATTAAAAAAATCACTATGAGAATACTATTAACAAGCATCCTATTATGTTTTGCTATGATGCTATCAGCACAATCCGACATTGATGTTGTAATTATGAAAAGCGGTGTGGAGCATAAATGTACCATTCAGGAAATTAAGAATGACACTATTGTTATTTCCCAATTTTTAGGGCGATCTAAAGTTTTTGAATCAATACCTATCAATGAGGTTGCTACTTACATACTCAATAATCATTATTCATCACCTGGTGAAGATCTGATGAAGGCTACCGGACTCTTCTTTGTAGCTACCGGATTTATGGTAACTGGCAGTGTTGTGGCCGTTATGGCGCTCAATGCAGACAATAATGACCTCGCATTAGCAGGAACAGCGTTCGGACTTTTTGGATCGGTATTCCTATTTAGCGGCTATTCAAAGATGCAATCAGCAAGTAAGAAACTAAACAAGCTGCATTTTGAAAATGACAGGATTATTTACAAATTATAGGAATCACTTACCATTCCTTCTTTCAAAATATTATCTGAGTGCAAACATTAAGAAGCCAAATTGCTAACTTCTGTATTTGGGAGTAAAGATTTATTTCTTATTTGTTAAAGATTTCGATGATGAATACTCCATGGCGGATTTCACAAAACTAACAAACAGGGGATGTGGATTGGCAACAGTGCTTTTGTATTCGGGATGAAACTGCACACCAATAAACCATGGATGATTTTCCAACTCGATTATCTCGACAAGTTCAGTCTGTAAATTAATTCCAGATTGTTTCATGCCGGCGGTTTCAAATTGTTCTGAGAATTTATTGTTAAACTCGTACCTATGGCGATGTCGCTCTGAAATATTTTGAGTACCGTAAATCTGAAATGCTTTTGAGTTGGGTTTCAGAAAACAGTCAAATTTGCCTAACCTCATAGTGCCGTCCAGTCCAGCGATTTCTTCTGATCCTCCATCATTCAATAACCGGCCACGGCGTTTCTGATTAAACTCCAGCGAATTAGCCTTTTTTTTAAACCAAGTACATTTCTTGCAAATTCAATTACAGCACATTGCATACCCAGACAAATACCAAAAAAGGAATCCTTTGTAAACGAGCATAGTTAACAGCTATAATTTTACCCTCGACACCACGTGGTCCGAATCCAGGAGCAACGAGAATTCCATCAAACCCCCCCTCCATTAAGTTACCGTTTCCGTTCTCTTCAATATGTTCAGAATGAACTGTTTTTACCCGAACCTTGCAATTATTTATTGCTCCAGCGTGTATAAATGATTCAAAAATTGACTTATAGGCATCCTTCAGTTCTACATATTTACCTATTAATCCAATCGTAACTTCAGAAGTAGGATTTTTAATCCTATGGAGAAACTCCTCCCAGCCTTCTAAGTTTGGTTCATGCTTCGAAGTCATTTTCAGTTTTCGCAGTACTTCCAGATCAAGGCGCTCCTTTTGCATCATCAAAGGAACGTCGTAGATAGTATTTGCATCAAGCGACTCTATCACACTCGAATCATCAACGTTGCAGAACAAGGCGATTTTTGATTTTAAAGAATTGGTTAGAGGTCGTTCTGTACGGCATACAATGATGTCAGGTTGTACACCCTGTTCCAACATGGTTTTTACAGAGTGCTGAGTTGGTTTCGTTTTCAACTCTTCAGCGGCAGCAAGATATGGAACGAGCGTAAGATGAATGACCAGGCAATTAGAGCCAAGCTCACGACGCATCTGACGAACTGCCTCAATGTATGGCAATGACTCAATATCACCAACCGTCCCGCCGATTTCTGTTATTACAATATCGTATTTACCACTATTTCCTAAAAGCTTGATTCGATATTTAATCTCATCGGTAATATGCGGAATAACCTGGACCGTTGAGCCAAAAAAAATTCACCTTTTCTTTCTTTGTTAATAACAGCCTGATAAATCTTACCTGTAGTTACGTTGTTTGCTTGCGAGGTAGGAACGTTCGAAAACCTCTCGTAATGACCAAGGTCAAGGTCGGTAACAGCTCCGTCTTCTGTTACATAACATTCGCCATGCTCATACGGGTCAAGTGTGCCCGGATCAACATTTATGTAAGGATCAAGTTTCTGGATAGTTATTGAATACCCACGAGCTTGTAAAAGTTTTGCCAACGAAACGGAAATAATCCCCTTTCCAAGCTCGATGTTACACCGCCGGTTACAAATATATACTTGGTGTCTGCCATTGAATTTTGTTTAAAGAATTTACAAAGTAAATAATTTTAGTCCTGATGTCATCAGACTTACATAAATAAAATTAACAAAGGCAAACTTACTTAGTTTCTATTCGGCGGAAGTTTTATTCTAACGGTTAAAAATGTTAAATAGAGGTTAAACGGCACTTTTTAGTATTATCAAGTGTGATTGGTTTCATACAAGTATCTTGCTAACAAATTTTAAATTACTATTGTAATAAAACTGTTTTAAGGATCGGACAAAATATTTGCTTTTTATTCTTTTTCAGCTTTTTGGCGAATATAGGTATCAATTTGTTTGGCAGCCTTACGTCCTGCTCCCATTGCAAGAATTACTGTTGCTGCTCCTGTTACGGCATCGCTCCTGCAAACACACCTTCGCGTGATGTCTCCCCTGTTTCTTCATTAGCAACTATTCCTCCCCAAGATTCAGTTTTTAGCCCTGGAGTAGTTTTGGCAATAAGAGGGTTAGGCGATGTGCCTAACGACATGATAACAACATCGCATTCAATCTCAAACTCCGAACCTTTTATTTCAATCGGTCTGCGCCGACCGCTATCATCAGGCTCGCCAAGCTCCATTTTAATACAACGAATAGCCTTTACCCAGCCATTCTCATCTCCAAGAATTTCAGTAGGATTATTCAGTAATCTAAAAATGATATTCTCCTCTTTAGCATGATGAACCTCTTCAAGACGAGCGGGGAGTTCTTTTTCGCTTCGGCGGTAAACAAGATAAACCTCTGCACCTAACCGACAGGCAGTACGTGCAGCATCCATGGCAACATTACCCCCCCGCCTACCACTACAACACGTTTTCCAACATATACCGGTGTGTCGTACTCAGGATCAAAAGCCTTCATCAGATTAGTTCGGGTCAAAAACTCATTAGCCGAAACCACTCCATTAAGATTTTCACCTGGAATATTCATAAATTTTGGTAGCCCGGCGCCCGACCCTATAAAGACAGCATGATACCCTTCAGTATCTAATAGCTCATCAATAGTGATAGTACGACCAACAATAACGTCGGTTTCGATATTAACCCCTAAGCGAACTACATTATCAATTTCATATCTGACCACTCTCTCTTTTGGCAAACGAAACTCAGGAATACCATATTCAAGCACTCCTCCCGGGCGATGCAACGCCTCGAAAATTGTTACTTGATAGCCCATTTTAGCCAGATCGGTGGCACAAGAGAGGCCGGCAGGGCCGCTACCTATAACTGCAACTTTATAGCTATTCTGTTCGACAGTGGTCGGTTTATAATAATTTGTTGTCCTACCCCCCCAATCAGCAACAAAGCGCTCTAACTTACCAATAGATATCGGTTCTCCTTTAATACCCATAACACAAGATCCTTCACATTGTACCTCCTGTGGGCAAACACGGCCACAAACGGCCGGAAGACTTGAATCTTCAGCGATTATATCAACAGCGTCACCAAAACGATTTTCTGCCACTGCTTTTATGAACTGCGGTATTTTGATATAAACGGGGCACGCCTGAACACAGCGTGGATTTTTACATTGAATACAGCGCTCAGCCTCTTGTATTGCCTCGCTGGCATTATATCCAAAACATACTTCATCGAAATTGGTGATACGCTCTTCAGGAAGCTGACTCCTGACGGGAACACGATTTTTTTAATTGCCATTATCTTTAAAGACCAATTTTACATTTATGATTTTCAAGCTCTAATTCTGCTATTTTTGCCCCCCCTCTATGGTACGATACATATTTTGACGGCGCATTGCTTCATCAAAATCAACCAGATGAGCGTCAAACTCAGGGCCGTCAACACATGTAAAACGTGTCTTTCCGCCAATACTTACCCTGCAAGCGCCACACATGCCGGTGCCGTCAACCATTAAAGTATTAAGACTTGCTATTGTTTTAATACCATACTCTTTAGTAAGCATAGTAACAAATTTCATCATGATCATAGGCCCGATCGTAACCACAAGATCATATTTTTTTACCTTGATTCTCAATAAGGTCTTTTAGCCTGTCGGTAACCAATCCTTTGAAACTAGCGCTCCCATCATCGGTGGTTAGGTAGTATCCATTAACAACAGCACGCATCTCGTCTTCCAATATTACATAATCTTTGTTTTTTTTGCGCCAATTATACATCAGCTTTAAAGCCTCGTTCGCTCAAATATTTAACCTGAGGATAAACAGGCGCTGTTCCTACTCCTCCACCAATGAAAAGAATCCGAGTGTTAGCCAACTCCTCGTCAGTCATATGAATAAGCTCTGAAGGCTGCCCTAAAGGACCTGCAAAATCGAGCAAAGCCTCTCCTTCTTGAAGAGCGCAGATAAGTTTTGTTGATGCTCCAATTGATTGAGTAACAATAGTTACAGCGCCATCTTGACGATTAAAATCAGCAATAGTGAGCGGAATACGTTCACCCTTTTCTCGAACCCGTACAATAACAAACTGACCGGGCTGTGCCGATTTTGCAACTCGTGGCGCATTTACCTCCATCAGGTAAATATTTGGAGCCAATAATCTTTTCTTAACTATGGTAAACATAAAATAGACTTTCAAGTGTATTATAAACTGCAAAATTAATCTTTTGGGAAATTTTACAAATTGTTATTGCAAAAAGATACTAACACAAAGAACTTCAAAGACATCTGTAACTGTTTTTGTCGAATTTGTTGATAATCAACTAAGTAAAAATCCGCTTTTAATAGATAAATCAATTAGATATTATTTTGAGGATCAAATATTTAAAAAAATATCCATAGCTAAATAAAATAGGTAAAATTGATTAGGCGTTTTGAGCTAAAAAAAACAAACAATATCTTTCAATGCCTCATTTAAGATGAGCTTTTAATGTGCAGAAGTCAATTTAAAAGAAAAAATATAAATTTGAAGTCAATATTTCAACATCTGAAAAATAACAATTTATGAATAACTTTGAGATCATTTCACTTATTCTTTACTTGTTTTTATTTGTTTCAATGATGGTCATTATCTTTTTCGGAATTGACTTTTTACGAAACAAAAAAAAGCCTCTCAATCTGAAACAATTCGAATAATAACCCCCCCACTGAGGTTACAGGCTTACGAAAGGATAATACTCTATCTTGAGAGGATTTCACCGCAGGTTATAGCCACCAGATTATTAAATCCGGTTTTGACGGCGCGTGAGTTTCAAAACACTATCATTCAAAGTATCAATGAAGAGTTCAACCATAATTACACACAGCAACTTTATGTTTCGGACGAAACATGGAAAAAGGTTCTGTTAGTCAAAGAAAACGTTATTAGATCGGTGAAGATAGCCTTTGCCACGCTTCCCGAAAAAGCAACGGCCAGCGATTTGGCTTCAAGGTTGTTAGAAGATAAAGAGCAACAAGTACAAAAAGAAATTAGCCAGGCAATAGCCTATCTAAAGAAAGAGGCTCAATCTTTATTTTGAAAAGTTAGACCCGGATATTTTTTTTCCATCCCTTCATATTTCGGAAGTACAAGACCATCCACCGTTCTTACTGCAAGGTTACTCTTACCATGAGCAACAATTTTATTCAAATCGTTGATAGCCTTAATTTCGACATTTAGCAGCGATTTACCTTTGCGTAGCACAGAAGCCTCAATTGTGATGGCATCATTTTCATGAACGCTTTCAAGAAAATCAACATAAAAGTTGATAGTTACGTATAACTTATCTTCCCCCCCGAGGCTGTAAACCGCCACACCAAGAGCATCATCCATCATTGTGGTAAAAATTCCTCCTTGTAGCGTACCAAGCGGGTTTGTCATCTCTTTCCTTACAATGTATCTGATACAGGCTTTTCCCTTTTCAATAGAGACTAATGTTCCATTAAGCCAGACCCCCCCGATCGGTGATGGAGAGCTTTTTAAATCTTTACCAACAAGGGTCTTCAGAAATTCAAGTACATGATTGGTCATTATGCTTTCCTATTTATTATTGATCATTTTCCATTTTCATCATTTTTCGAGTATTGAAATATTTCTCTCAGGATATGATCATATTTTTTTTGTAAATAATATTTCTTCTAAGCTTTAAAGTTGGGGATAGCTCGCCGCTTTGCGGTGACCACTCTTCACACACAAGTCTAAATCTTTTTATTTTTTTCATGATCTCCCAGCTCTTTATTTACCAAATCAACTTCACGTTGAATTCGTTCTATTACCAACGTTTTTTTTAATAAGCTCTTCATTATCGCGGTAGTGTATCTTGTATTTGGAAGCCCAAAAATGCAAATAGTTAAAGTTTGGTGAAATAAGTGCGCTGGCAAATTTTTCATTCTCCCCCCCTACTACCATTATTTGTTCAATAAAAATTGACTCTTTAAACTTATTTTCAATCAGTTGTGGTGCAACATACTTACCTGAGGAGAGCTTGAATATCTCCTTTTTTTCTATCTGTTATTTTTAAAAATTCTCCATCTACCATCATGCCAATATCTCCTGTATGGAACCACCCCCCCTCCTCATCAAATACTTGTTTTGTATATTCAGGGTCTTTATAATAACCCATCATAACATTAGGGCCTTTTACAAGTATTTCGCCCTCCTCATCAAACTTCACTTCAACCCCCCCTTCCAGGATTGGGCCGACCGTGCCAAACTTTATTTTAGGCCAAAAAGGATACCCCACAGCTATAACGGGTGAGGTCTCGGTAAGCCATATCCCTCAACGACTTTTATGTCTGCTGCCCAAAATATTCTCGACAGGAGGGGTTGTAATGCAGCGCCTCCTGATACCACAACCTGTATTCTCCCGCCAATTGCAGCTCTCCATTTTGAAAATACAAGCTTGTCGGCAATTTTAAGTTTTAGCTCATAAAATTTACCATTTTGACCATTTAGCTCGTATCGAGAACCAAGTTTTAAAGCCCATTGAAATATCTCCTTTTTCAACCATGGCAAATCCTTTCCTTGAGCCACAATTTTCCATAAATTTTTCAAGTACTCGAGGAACAGCCTGTAAAGCCATCAGCTTTTATCTCGGTTAAGTCGGCTGCTATAGTACCCATATTTTCAGCATAATAGATACTGATACCCAGATATTGGTAATGATAATTCATCATTCGTTCGTAAATATGACATAATGGTAAAAAAAACTCAATACCTTATGGCCATATTTAAGTGGTTGTATTTTGGAAGTTGAAATAAAATTGGTAACCAGATTTCTGTGAGAAAGCATAACCCCCTTTTGCTGTACCGGTTGTGCCAGATGTGTAAATGATAGTCGCCAAATCTTCGGGCTTAATTGTGTCTTTTATCTCATTAAACCGGGTTTTAAAATGAGCTTCATTTTGTTCTCCTAAAGCTATAATCTCGTTCCAATTAGCAACCCCCTCCACTTCATTAAATATGTAAACTTTGGTTATCGCAGGTATTGTACCAATTAACTTCTCAAGCTTAGCGTAAAGTTGCTTGTCAGAAATAATGACTGCCTTTACATCGGAATGGGTCAAAATATATTTATACTCATCAAGGCTGATAGTCGGATATAAAGGCACATGTACTATTCCAACCTGAAGCATTCCCATATCAATAAAATTCCACTCAGGACGATTGTTTGTAACAGTAGCTATTTTATCTCCCTTTTCGAATCCAAGAGCTAAAAGACCAATACTGAATAAATTTGAATACCTGATGTAATCATCGGTGCTGTATTTTATCCAATTACCATTCTTCTTTGCAGCTAAAATGGCATCACTCGGGTAATTGTTTTTTTAAGTGATCCAGAAGATCAAAGATTCTTGTTATTTCCATAAAAATTATTTTTCGTGCAGCAAAAGTAAATCTTTTCTGTTTTTTTTAAATTTTATTGGTTCCATTGGGAGCTATGTAAAAACCTACAAATAATATAATAAAATAGGTTCCCAATTAAATAATTGTTAAAAAAAACGAATTAAAAATAACTAATCTACAATTTTTTTGAAATTTGTTATTAATAAGCTTTTGAAAAAAATATTGTCTATTCGATTTAATAACAAGTGATAATTAAAATAAATTCTGGCTTTACTACCAAACTTGGAATACTTACCATCCTTCTGATTAATTTTACCCTTAACCAATTACGTGCTCAGGAAAGATATGGAATCACGCTAAGCAATTTCGGCGGAATCAATGCCGCCACTATAAATCCTTCTTTTACTGTAAACTCCAAAACTTTTTTTTAGATGTTAACTTTCTTACCGCCGGACTAACGATAGAAAATAATTTTGTTTTTTTTATCATAAAAATGATTTCAAATTCTCCGAGCTGTTACGTGCCAATCCCAATCTCCCAACCAATGAGGTACGTGGCGAAGGCCTTGATTATTCTTTAAAATATCAGAATCTTACCGGCCTTGCGTATGTTGAAGCTCTTGGCCCTTCTTTTTCTTTAAATATTGGAAAACATGCCGGAGGGCTTTTTACGCGAACCGTAGCAGCTTCATCGTTCGTTAATGTTCCCCAAGACCTTGGAGTTCTTTTATTTGAAGGAATAAGATACAAACCTTTGTATGGAAAGGAGATCAGCGGACAAAAAAATAAATGTAGATGCCCTTGGTTGGTCAGAAATTGGATTAAACTATTCGTATAACTACCTTTCGGGATATTACAACAACTGGTCAGTCGGTATCAACATCAAGCAGCTCCTTGGCTACTCGGGAGCATACTTGTCGGCAGATGATTTAAAACTTAATGTAGTTAACAGGGATACCGTTGATATTACTAATATTCTCGCCAATATCGGATATTCCCTCCCGATAAATTACGGTTCGAATGGTTACTCAAGAACAAAACCATTATTCCTTGGTAAAGGGATTGGATTAGATTTTGGATTTACTTTCCGGAGAAATCTCGATTTTGCTCCAATGGGACGGGTAACTCGATATTGTGAATCATATTTCAACCTTATCGGTACAAATTGGGGGGGTGGCCGTCAGTGGATTGGGAAATATCCATTTTAACAAAAACACCAGAGAACATACATTTGAGAATAGATCAGCGCTTTGGGAAAACATTGATACTACTGAATTTAGAAATATAAACGATTTCTTCGAAAACTTAAGTAGTGTTTTTATGGAGATCCTCATTCGCTGCCTACTGAGGAGGATAATATGATTGTTGGATTACCTACTGTTTTAAATCTTAATGCCGATTATCAATATTTCCCCAATTGGTATCTCTCAGGAATGTTAGTACTGCCTGTTAAAAGTAGTGATTATCAATTGATGTTTCCAAAAAAAGCTTTGCTTGGCATAAGATACGAAACAGATGATTTGGAGTTCAATTTCTCAAGTTCATTTTTTTTAATTTTCAAAAATTGCATATTGCTTTTCGCCAGGTATAAATATTTTAGCATTGGTACAAGTAAACTTGAATCCCTTGTGAAAGCTACAAATCTATACGGCATTAATCTATACTTCTCTATAAAATTCCATTTAATAAAAGGTTATTGTCTTTCGCTACCACCAAAACACGACTGTGGCAGGTTTCAGTTTTAAAGATTCAAATCGGTTTTTTTTCATTAATAATGGTTAAAGGAATTCAAAAAGTATTATTTTTGCCGCAAGTTTTTATTTAGAGTGATCTGTTATCGTTTGCGATAAACTGCGGTTTCACAATCGGTAATTTAATCTCTGTTTTTATAAATGGTGCATGTAGCTCAGTCGGTTAGAGCATTGGATTGTGGTTCCAAGGGTCGTGGGTTCGAGTCCCATCTTGCACCCTTTTAACCTTTCATTTTCGATTTCACTCTGTTTTTCATCTTTTTTTTATGAAATCAAAACAGCAAACAACTTATTTTTGCCCCCCCAAAATAAGGCTATTCCGAATCGCAATCCCCTTAAATCGTAACAAGAATTTCTAAAGCCTTTATTATTGCTTTTCCTGATCAGGATTAATAAAAGATAGTGTGTATATCAACGATTCAAGCTGGCGAGTAAGGTTCTTTTTGTCTTTATTAGGATAATACACAAAGCCATCAACGGTAACAATCCGTTGGTTTTGCTCATCGAGCACAGTATAATTGATAAATGGTCCACCCATGAAATCACCGTCCAGTTCCCACATCCCACGCATTTCTACTGCAAACATTCCATTGAATTCTATTCGATGGCTTTCCGGGGGGGGTTCAACCATCGAACTCTCATAAAGGAACCTTCGGAAGGTCCAAGAACGTTATCTTTGGTCATTCGATCCCGTAATTTTATTATTTCGTCGGGAAGAAAAACAGAGGTGTCGTGATAAGGAATGGTATATATCAAGATTCCTTGACTAAACTCCTGACCTTCGCGACGTATCCATACAAAGTTTTGCTGCTCCTTAGCTACATAAAAGTTTTTGGGGGGATAAGTATGTTTAAATCAAACTTCTTTGTAATAAACTTTTTTTATTTTCAAATCCTCAATTGACCCGAATGCTTGTGCTGCTCTCCTGCGTTCGTTGGCATTGAAATACATCATAAAGGATTCTTTTTTTCTCTTCGAACTCTTCGAAAAATGTGCCTCGTCATGAACGGTCATTTTAATAATTCGTTGAGGTTTAGCCCAAAGATCAGAATGAGTTTCGATAACCGGTTTATCAAAACTCGCATTTATATCTACAATAAATATATTGTGATGAGTTTTAAACATTTGTCCAAAGCCCGGTTCATAGATAAACGCTACGTCAAAGGTTTTCTCAGGCTGGGGAAGGCCAGTCAAGATCTGGCCAAAGAATTCAGATATAACTGATCCTACATGACCTTTATGTAATGTTTCGTTATTGACTACCACAAGTAATTCATTTGTTTTCCCTGTTGAAGGCTTGTGTCCCGAGGGATTGCTACTACAAGCCGCCAATAAAAAGGCAAACCAACAGAAAAGAGCGCATGGCCATAATTTAAAAGCACTTTCATTTAATCTGATATTGATTTGTTATCCAGCAGTGGTAATTTTAATTTTCTGCCCTACCTTAAGAGCTTTTGTGTTTTTTTTATGTTATTCAACTTTTTTTTAATCCTTCTACGGTTACTCCATTATACTGCTTTGCAATCTCCCACAATGTATCTCCGGGTTTTACTATATAATAGATATAACCATCAGATTCAGATGTACTCTGGTTTTCTTGAGATGCAGTACCAGCTACTGCTTCGGCAGATTTTGATACTATGAGCTTTGATTAACATGAATAGTATTGGATACTAAATTATTCCAATTCTTCAAGTCATTTACCGAACATTTATACTTGGAAGCTATAAGCCCCCCAGATTTTCTCCTTTTTTTTACTACATGAATAGTGTTATTAGTATTGTTACTACTTGCTGTAGCTGCACTTGATTTTCCGATATTCGTGGAAGGAACGCCGCTAACATAGAGCTTCTGTCCTGGGTGTATAGTAGTTCCTCTTAAGTTGTTTAATGCCTGTATCATAGAAACGGTCGTTTTATATTTCTAGAAATTCCACCTAACGTTTCGCCTCTTTTACAATATGTATCTGATACTTAGGCATCTCTTTAATTTTTGCCATTAACTTCTCCTTTTCAAGTTCTGTTTCTGTCCGATATTTATAAATTTCTTCCTCTTTCGAAACATAATAGGCCGTAAGTGTACGTGGCAGGCGCAATATATATTTGTTATCCTTGGTAGCCGGAATCACTCCTTCTTTAAACGATGGGTTAAGATACTTAAGGTTTTCTTTCGAAATACCAATCATTTCCGAAATTCTGTCGAAGGTAAGAACATCATATACTTGCACGGTATCAATTGCATTGTAAAGGATTCCAGGATGTGTTGGATAAAGGTTGTGTTCGGCTGAATGAGTCATTACGTAAGCCACTGCTATAAAGGCAGGAACGTAACCACGAGTTTCGCGTGGCAGAAAAGGCCAGATAGCCCAATAATTTTTTTTATTCCTCCAGAGCGACGAATAGCTTTATTAACATTTCCGGCTCCCGAATTGTAAGCTGCAAGCACTAACCACCAATCTTCATAAATGTCATAAAGGTCCTTAAGATGCTTGCAGGCGGCAATAGTTGATTTGTAAGGATCATAGCGATCGTCAACGTATGAGTTTAACTCCAGGCCATAGACTTTTCCCGTATTATACATGAATTGCCATAACCCCCCTTTGCACCGGCAGGTGAACCGGCCAACGGATTTAATGCTGACTCAACCACTGCAAGGTACTTAAGCTCCAATGGCAAATTGTATTGATCTAAAAGCTCTTCAAACATAGGGAAGTAAATAGCAGCAAGCCCAAGAATACGTGAAGAGAGACCGCGTTTTTTTTATTCCATACACATCAATATAACCCTTAACCGTTTCATTATATACAAATTCCAAAGGCGTTTTCCTGTTCATAATTTCAATCCTTGACTGATAAACTGAATCCGAAAACTTGGGGGGGACAAAAGCTTCATCGTAATTATAGATGTTGAGCTTGTTTTTATCGAAAAGGGTTTCATCGTCTCTGAAAACTTAAGAGTAGTCAGATTATCGAGCATATAAAGCGCTCTCGACTCATTTAATAGCTCCTGTGTAATACGAGGATCCTCCATTTTCGAATTGGAGAATATGAATGTTGAATCAGCAAAATCAAACGACTCAATTAATGTATTGGTATCTGATGAAAAATCAGGAGTCTCAAACAAAGCAGAATCTTCAAAGTCTTCAGCCTCAAAAAGATGTGACTTACGATCTTGATCAAATTTTGGCTTATTCTTTCCGTAACTCTCTGCGACATTTTTTTTGTCTTTAGCCGAATGTGATAAAGCAAAGTATTCTTTAAAGGTAGAGCAACTATATGAAAACAACAATATTAATACAAACACAATAAGTTTTAGAGACCTGAAAATAAGAACCATGTGGACAATGTTTTTATAAAAAAACAGTTAATTGTAGATTTTTTTAACAAAGGCAAATATACACTCTTTTTTTATGTACCCATTAAACATGTTATCATTTTGCAGAAAAACGATGCTGCTAATGGTTTTAGACTTTAATCCAAATTATTTCTTTATAATTAGTATTAAAAGGAGTTTTAATAAACAAACACTAAATCAAGATTACCCTCTCATAAAATCAATAATTCAACTCCGAAGAGATTTTTGTTGATTGATCCGG
>JMBV01000336.1_pt1 | contig 15875 bp, 28 predicted proteins | sample 616531 | NCBI WGS metagenome assembly JMBV01 (sample SAMN02727904, study PRJNA239997) | anaerobic digester metagenome | biome: anaerobic digester; isolation source: mesophilic anaerobic digester inoculated with municipal waste water sludge... | place: Germany: Bielefeld University, CeBiTec ... | reverse complement strand
CACTGTTTGAGGTACTTGGTTTGATTGCGGACCATCAATTATCTTTCGATAACTGCCAGACTATATCTTCAACCAACTATACTGGTTGTTGGGCACTTCGGGATACCTCTTTCCCTATGGATCTCATCACCATATAATCCCATGAATTATTTAGGTGGTACATCCTAGTCGTTGAACCTTCTCCATCCTTTCGAAACAGGAGCTTGGCTGCTGATTGTCCATTGTTCTATCTTTGCTTTTTTTTGACCTTTCACATATACCTTTTCAGATTCTGTTGTAGGAAGCAAAGCTTTAGGAGTTCCCAGCAATTCACCCAATTTGCTCTCAAAGATTGCCCTTTGAGGGACCCTTTATAACCTTCCTCTTATCTTAATAACTGCAATACCGTCTGAGGAACGCTATTTGATTGAGCCAACATTGCAGTAGCTGCTTGTTGTAATATTGTTTGTTTTGTAAACTCCATCATTTCTTTCGCCATGTCTACGTCTCTGATTCTAGATTCTGCAGCTTGTAGATTTTCAGCAGCATTGTCTAAGTTCTTAACTGTATGCTCTAGACGATTTTGAATAGCACCTAATGATGATCTCTGAGTGGAAACTTTATTTATAGCATCGTTTATAGTTTTTATTGCAGCATCTGCTCTGCTTTGAGTCATTATCCCAGAATCGGTTGCATCAGTATTTGGATCGAAACCTTCAACATATAATCCACTAAGCCCTAATCCACTTACACTCATACTACTAATAGTTATCTCCATATTTTGTCCTGAATTTGCTCCAATATGCAATGTCTTATTTTCGAAAGTACCATCTAATAGCGTTTGAGTGTTAAATTGAGTTCTAGTAGCTATACCACTTATTTCTTCTAATAATTGATTTACTTCTGCTTGCATAGCCTGTCTATCTACTGTATTCATATTAGTATCATTTGCTGATTGTACTGCTAGTTCTCTCATTCTTTGAAGAATTGAATGAACTTCATCTAGTGCACCTTCAGCTGTTTGGATTAGGGAAATACCGTCTTGGGCATTTTTTTTGAGGCCATATTAAGTCCTCTAATTTGAGCTCTCATTTTTCTGAGATGGATAGTCCTGCTGCGTCGTCTCCTGCCCTGTTTACTCTAAATCCTGAGGATAGTTTCTCTAAGGATTTAGCTGTTCCTGCGTTGTTGATACCTAATTGTCTGTTGGCATTCATTGCCATAATGTTGTTGTTAATTCTCATTATTCTTCCTCCTTGAATTTTTTTTAGTGAGATTCCTTTCTCACCTTGGTATTATTATCGACCTTTTTTTCTGTTACTTTAGTCTTTTTGATAAAAAGTTTTAAAAAAAATAAAACATATATTAAGGTCAGGGGGGGACACACCTCTGCAAGACGGTCGAACTTTCTGAGGAATGTCCCCCCCTGGTATGGGATCCTTCGCTATGCTCAGGATGACAAGCCTAATTCACCATTTACAATTCATAATTCACAATTTGAAGCTCCGCTTCATCAACGTGTTTTCCTTTATCTCCAAAATTCATCTAAATTATCGAATAATATATCTACCAGCACTGGGTCGAAGTGTTGGCCTCTTTCTTTGCGAAAATAGTTTAGTATATCTTCCATTATCCAGGGTTTTTTTGTAGACCCTTGGAGAGCCTAGGGCGTCGAAGACATCTGCTACTGCTACTATTCTGCCATATATATGAATTTCTTCTCCTTTTAGGCCTCTTGGATAGCCTTTGCCATTGTATTTTTCGTGATGTTCATAAGCTATTATGGTTGCGGTTTTTAGCAGATCTCTATTGGAAGTTTTTAGTATATTATAGCCTATGGTAGTATGGGTTTTTATTATTTCGAATTCTTCGGGAGTTAACTTGCCAGGTTTTTTTTAATATACTATCTGATATGGCGATTTTTCCTATATCATGAATTGGTGCTGCCATGGTGATTAGCATTATCTCACTTTCTGTTAATCCATATTTTTCTGCTAGTATTCTAGAATATTCTGAGACTCTTTTAACATGATTTCCTGTTTCTTCGGAGCGGGCTTCTGTTACTTCTCCTAATAAAAATAGTATTTCCCTTTGGGTTTTACCTATTTCTTTATTTAGACATAGATTTTCAAAGGCTGCTAGGATATTTTTATTAAATACATCTAGCAATTCCCTATCTATATGATTTAAATCTCCGCTGATTTCTAAAAATATTACTCCTTCTGCAGCATTACTATTGTAATATGATATATATCTATCCGCAGTTATTATATGATCGTTTTTATTATAGACTTTTCGTACTAATTCAAAATCTTCTTTAGATACAGTGTCCATGATTTTATTTCCAGAGCTATTTCTATATTTCCCCAGTCCTTTTACAATACTAAAGGCTCTTTCATCAATATTTCTTAGGGCAGCTAGTCCATTTATATTGCATTCTTTCCCCCCTTACATTGGTTTATTATAGAGCTTAAATAGCATAAGGTGGATGACATAAATTGTTCTAAAGAGTTTGTCCTCAATAATTTTGAAGAAGATGCTACTACCTGCTCCATAATCCTTTTATTATTGTCTATATGCAATATATCCCTATAGCCCCTTATGGCGGAGATTAATACTACAAAAAGTTTTTCTGGAAATAGATTGGTTTTGTCTTCATAGCCATTTATATCGTAGTTTAAAATAGCATCTTCTTTTAATTTGGTTGTGCCTTTTCCTGTCATTAGGATAATTCTACTATTGTGGTTTTTTTTATCTCTTCCCTTATGTATTTGGATAAAAGGAATCCAGATTCCTTTTCTTCTAAGAATATATCTATGAAAATTACTGCTATATCGTCTTTTTCTATTAGTATATCAATGGCCTCTTTGGTACTAAATGCAGATATAATATTAATTGTCTTTCCTTCAAATTTAAAATTCTTTAGTATTTCTCTAAATAATACATGTATATAATTATTATCATCTACCACTAATACATTCCATAAACCATTAGAAGTGGTACCATTAAATTCACATCTATTAGTCAATTTTCCTCACCCATTCCTACTTATCTTGTTTAAATAAATTGCTGATTTTTTTCTAAGTCTATTTTAGTTTTCGCTGCTTCTATATTTTCTTCTTCTATACTTAGATATAGTTCTTTACGAAAAATATCGATGTCTTTCGGGGGGGCTTCTATGCCAAGTTTCACTTTTCCTTCTTCTATTTCTAGTATTTTTATTTCTATATTATCATCTATAATAATAGATTGATTTTCCTTTCTAGATAATATTAGCATATTAGATTCCCTCACTTTCTGCTTTTTGCTGGAATACAAAATGCTTTGTGGAGTATTTATTGTCGTCTAATATTACCTGCTTTCCTAGTTTTTTTATCTATGTTTATAATAATTGGACCTAATAAATTAGCAGTCATTTTTTTCCATATCCTCGGGAATTACCACTATGGAATATATGGCTATATCCCTTTCATCTTCTATTTCTAATTTCTTTTGAACCTTTTCAGATATTATGAATTCATAATCTGGAAATGCATAGAAGGGATTTATAATTATAAAGGCTAATTCTGGAGTGTTTACAGATTGGAGCCATAAAAAAAAGGAGAGTCTCCTTCTTCCATATTTATTATTGCAAATTCTTTTTCTTCTTCAAAACCTAATAGACCTTCTTTAAATTTTATGATTTTATCTTTGTCTATTTGAATCTCCCCAAATACTTCTGTGTTTATTAGCATTTTTAACACCTCTTTTTTTATTGGAATAAAATAAACCTATTATACGATATATTATATCATATAATAGGAAAATTCTACAATATTTTACCTTAAGAATTCCACTAGGGATGGTTGGATTACTTTGGCTCCTACCATTAAACTAGACATATATACATTTTGTGCTTCACCTATTTCTATGGTTATGGCAGCTAAGTCTACATCTTCGTTTAAGGATAGTAGTTCTTTGACTCCTTCCATTTGAACTCCTAGTTTCTTTTGGGTTAGTTCTAATCTATTCATTTTAGCTCCCACTTCTGCATTTACAGCTAGGACTTGTTCCATGGAATCTTGAAGTCTGGTAATGGAGCTTTGGATTTCATCTGGGTCATTGGTCTCTAATGCAGCTGATAATTCGTCAAAGGCGGCTATTAGATAGGCCTTGTCAGCATTAGTGTAATCATCCCCCCCAACTGGACCAGTAGCACCTCCAGTATAATTAGCACCAACTAATTCTCCCTCACTATTATATTCTGCCACACCAAATACCCTGCTCCCAAGGGTATTTATTTTAACCCTTTCTGATACTCCTACATTATATTCAAATATTTCATCTGTTCCTAAACCTATACTATATTTCCCATCATTACCATCTTCAAATAGTTTCTTATCTGTCTTATATCCACTAAATATATGTCTACCTGCATAAGTAGTATTTCCTATTTGTATTATATGTTCTTTTATTTGATCTATTTCTTCTTTAATTTTGTGTAAGTCTTCAGTAGTCTTAGTGCCATTAGCTGCGTCTTCTGTTAAATCATAGGCTCTTTTTAGAGCTTCTACCATTTCCCTTAGAGCTGCATCTGTGTCTGTCATCCAAGACAGTGCATCTTCTACATTTTTATTGTATTGTTCTAATTTAGATAAATCTGTATTAAATTTTAGGGATTTACTAACTCCAATAGGATTATCAGAGGGCACTCTAAATTTTTTTTCCCTGAAGCCTTTTGATATTGAAGTTTTTCTAGGACTTTTAGATTTTGATTTAAATTGTAAACCATGTTGTTTACTAACATGTTGTTGGTTACTCGCATTTATTTCATTCCTTTCCTTTTGTGCTTATTATAGTGTACTGCCTTATAATCGTAAAAATTTTAAATTGGCCTATGTAGGGCGATTTATCGCCCTACTAAGCCTAATCTGTTTATTGTTACATCCATAATAGTGTCTATAGTAGTTACCATTCTGGCTGAGGCTATATATATATGCTGGTAGCTTACTATATCTGCCATTTCCTCATCTGGGTTTACTGAGGAGATGGAATCTCTTTTAGACTCAATATTTCTTAGCATTATATTTTGGGAGTCTTCCATTCTTTTTCCTTGTAAACTGTCTACTGCTAAGTTGGATATTATGGATTTTAGGAAATCATCTGGAGTTCCTTGAGAACTGGTAGTGCCATCGAAAAATTCTCTGTTTTCCCTTTGCTCTAATAAGGCTAATAGATTTCTGTTATCGTCATTAGCTCCAGTGCCATCAGCCCCCCCACCAGCTGCTATGTTTTTTTTAAATCATCTAAGATTTCTCCATCTAGGGTAAGGGTAGCTGCTACTCCTTTGCTAGCATCGTAGGTAAAGAATTGGCCACCATCTCCTCCACCTAACCTTTTCCCTTCACTATGTTGGTCGTTAAACTTCTCTGCAAAACCCTTTGCAAACTCATCTAATTTATTCTGATAATAGGGTATGCCCCCCCTATAGCTTCCATTTTCTCCATCTCCATTGTACATTTCTATTAATCCTTTTAATTCTCCAGATCTAAGTTTTACATCAGATTCATTTCCCCCCCATTGCAATTTTATAGTTTTATCCGCCCCCCTATTTCATCCTTTACTACTTTGATTTCTGACACATAATCGTGGTCTACTAAGGATATACCAGAGATACTTACTCTGGTTTTCCCATTATCAAATTCGTCTACTTTTATATTGGCAATTTTAGATAAATCGTCTAATAATACATCTCTTCTATCTCTTAAATCATTGGAAGTTCTTCCATCTATTTCACTGGAATAGATTTGTTTGTTTAGAGCTGCTATTTGATTTGCCAAAGTATTTATATTTTTTTTACTTTAGCATCTATGGAACTTTCCACATCTCTTCTTAAATTTTGTAGTCTTACAGCAGATTCATTAATATGTTTTGTAAAAGCTAGGGCATTTTCCCTAACAGGTTCTCTATAGGATAAATCTGATGGATTTTGACTCATATATTCTAAGGATGCATAAAAATCATCTAAGTATTGCCTAAAACTACTGTTAGATGGTTCTCCAAATAGTTTTTCTATTTCATAAAGGTTTTCTCTTTTAATTTCCCATTCTCCTAAGGGTGCAGATTCGTTCCAATATTTAAAATCTACATAAGAGTCTCTGATTCTTTCTACATTATATACTTCCACACCTGTACCTAAATAGCCTGTCCCTGGTAAATAAAAAGGTGTAGTAGTCTTCTGAGACCCTGTTTGTCTAGAGTAGCCAGGAGTTTTGGTATTGCTTATATTATGATCTGCAATATATATGGATCTTTGACTTGCCATTAAACTTCTAACAGCTGTATTAAAACCAAAATTCAATTTACTCAGTCCCTTCCTTCAATAATAGATCCTTCGGCTATGCCTCAGGATGACATTTGTGCACCGAATCTATTCACAATTCACAATTCACAATTTTGTAATTAATTTAATTAGATGATTCATCTAATTAAATTAATTACAATTTCTATCATTTCATCTATGGCATTGATCACCCTCGAATTGGCTATATAAGAGTGTTGGTATTTTAGCATATTGGCCATTTCTTCATCCATGGAGACGTCTGAGATTTCTTGTCTTCTTTCGTCTATTTGTTTCATTTGTAGTGCCTGACTATAGCTTATATTTCTAGCTTCTTCTCTTTTAAGACCTAGACTCATAATTAAATCTCTATAGAATTCATCTATATCCATGCTTTTTATTTCTAGTGGTTCTTCAGGATTTTCTGAATTGTATTTGTCAAATAGATTTTCTTCCCTTAAAGCTAAAATCTCCTTGATTATTTCTCCATCGCCTCTAGCACCAGATTTAGATACTGCTATTTTATTGTAGTCGTTTAGTTCTGGATTTACTACTATGGTAACAGCAGGATTATCATTTTCGAATTTAAAGAAATCTCTTCCCATTCCTCCAGCTGGTTCCTTCTCCTCTCCTAAACCATAACCTAGTCTATGTATTTTATTAATCTCTTCCGCCATAGTCAATACCAATATATTTAATCTATCCATATATTCTACTACTTCTTTGTCTCTTGCATGTATATAGCCTGCTAATTCGCCCTTATTTTCTAATTCAATTTTTTTGGCCTGTATCTGAATAGTGGATTTCTCCATGACCTTTTTGGTTCATTCTAATTTCTATAGGATTAAAGTAATCTCCATTAACTAAGCTTCTGCCATTTAGGCTTATTACTATTTCAGAATAATTGTTTTCATAATAATGTATAGGTATAAGTTCTACTAATCTATCTAATTTAGCCTCTCTCATATCTCTTAAATCATTAGACTTAATATGGGGGGGTCCTTCTGCTTCTTGTACTTTTATTGTTTGATTTAGCTTATGTATATCAGCTAATAGTTTGTTTACTTCATTGGCCTTATTTAACATTTCTTTGTTTAAATTTTGCTGCATATGGTCTAATTGAGTATATATATGATTTGTAGTAGTAGTGAAAGCTACTGCTCTTTCATGGACTACTCCTCTAATAGTTAGACTTTCTGGGTCTTTATATAGTTCTGACCAGCCATCCCAAAAATCGTCCATAATATCTTGTAGTGCACCACTGGCTAGCATATCTGGAGTTTTAATTTCCCTAAATATATATTCCATTTCTTCTAAAACCTCAGACCTAGCCTGATAATAGCCATAGGTGGATAATTTTCTTCTATAGTCTAAATCTAAAAATTCGTCTCTAATTTGTCTTACTTGCTGTACATCTACTCCTGTACCTATTTGGTGCTGAACTCCCAAGGCAGTTGGGCTTCTATCTGCATGAATTACACTTTGTCTCACATAATCAGGATTGTTGGCATTTGCCACATTATGGGATACTGTATCTAATGCTTTTTTTTATTTGCATATATTCCGGATACGGAAATATATAGTCCACCAAAACTCATATTTACACCTTCCTATCAAATAATGAATTTTTTTCCCTGAGTTTTCTCTTCCTTCCCATAGGTAGGGGGGGAGTTTGAATATTGTAAATTAGATTCATATTAAAATCTAACCATTGCAAATTTTCCTCTATTAATTCATTATTTATTATATTTCTAGATTGAATCTCAGATAAAATAATTGCTAATTCTTCCCTTAGTCTATTTAATTCTTCTTGCCTCTGGGGAACTTTCTCAATTAAATCTGTTATAGGCATATTTTTGTCTAGTCCCCCCCAAGAGTCCAATAGGTTTTCTCTTTCTATCTCCTTTGTGGCCAGCTCGTTTATTAGGTCTTCCTCTACTTTAATCATGCTTTCTAATTCTTCTACTTTATTACTTACAATAATATTGGTTTTATTGTAAGTAATCTCCTTTAATTTAATCAAAATATCTATTTCCTTTTGTAAAAGAATTATTAATTCTTCATCTAAAGTCATAATATGCCTCCATTAAATTCGCTTATCGAATTCTATATTTTCGTACATTTTATCTACTATTTCTTTTCCACTTACATTATAAGTGCCAGATTGGATTTCTCTTTTAATTTTATCTACTTTTTCGTATCTAATATCTGGTAATTCTTTTAATTTTCCTATAGCAAATTGATAATCCCTTGCTTTTTCAGAGATTTCAACCTCGTCTTTGCCTTTATTTTTTTATTTAATTTTACTTTATTGTTAATAGTATTTTCATATATATTTATGATTTGATTAGTCTTATTAATTTTCATAAAAAAACACCCCCCCATTTCCCCGATTATTAATATTGTTTTATATTCACTATTAATATCGGAATAATAGGGTATTACTTTAATAATTTTTATTATTTTCTATTGCCTCTGTATCTATCTGTTATTTGAATTTTTCTTTCATTCTTCCATTCGATAGATCCTTTGGCGATATACCTCCGCCAATTGAATGTTTAAATTCCCTTTCCATTTCTACTTTACATTTATCACAGAAACGACCTGATTTAATAGAGGCCCCCCCACATCTTTCACAACCTAAAATTACATTGGTTTCGTCTCCAATTTCTAATCTGCCCTGTCTTAAAAATTGAATTATTTTTCTAGAGTTTATTCCCGTTTCCTCTTCAACTTCAGAAATATTTGCTCCAGGATATTCATCTAAATATTCTTTTATTTTTTTTAAAATCTTCTTCGTCTTTTCGCCTACATTTTAAACAGATGTCAAAGCCATCATAGGCATATATTTGTCCGCAGTTTTTGCAGTTCCTTACATCCATATTTTCACCTCACTATTTTCTACTGGATACTAGGGATAGGCCATAAATTGTCTTAGCACCGGCTTCCATAAGGGTTTTAGCACATTCTTCCATAGTAGCTCCTGTAGTAATAATATCGTCAATTATTAATATTTCTTTACCATCAATATCTTCTGTATTAATGGCTTTAAATGAATCTATAAGATTAATCTTTCTTTCGGCTCTTCCTAATTTATTTTGTTCTACTGTCCACTTGGCCTTAACTATATGATTGTCCAACAAAGGTAGCTCTAGACCCCTTGCTACATATTGGGCTAATAATTCTGATTGATTATATCCTCTTTGGGCTTTTCTTTTCCTATGCATGGGAACAAAAGTTATAGCATCTATTTTGTCTTTTAATTCTGTTTCTTCAATAGTATATATTAGGATTTCACCAAAACCCTTATATAAATAGGATTTTCCCCCCCCGAATTTAAATTGATGTAGCTGTTGTCTCATTATTCTATTATAAGTACAAGATGAATAGGCATTTTCAATATATATGGAGTTTAAATGCAGTTCCCTATGGGAAATTTCTATAAATTCTCTACAGGATTTGCAAATATCATTGGGCTTGATTACTTTGTTTTCTCCACATAGGAGGCAATAGTTTCTCTTGCTGAATATAAGGTTTTTTTATGATTTCTAGCATTTTTCCCTCCTAGATATTGTTTTTATAGATCCTTCGTAAGTAAGGCTAATACTGTCCATCTCAGGATGACAGAAATTATATTGGATAATACTGTCCATCTCAGGATGACGGAATTATATTGGATAATACTTTCGACAGACAAATTGTCATTCTGAGCGTAGCGAAGAATCTCAATTAAAACATGGTCATTATATTTCTGATTTTAGTGTCTAAGCTGGAATATCTTTTGGTAATTCTATTATTGTTTATCATGCTTCTCAAATATCTCTCTTCCCCCCCTACTAGTACTACTAAATCCCTAGCCCTAGTAATGGCTGTATACAGTAGATTTCTCGTTAAAAGCATTGGAGGACCCCCAGTATATAGGCATTATTACCACTTTAAATTCTGAGCCTTGGGATTTGTGGACTGTAGTGGCATAGGATAGTTTTAATTCATCTAATTGACTGAAACTATATTCTACTTCCTTTTCCTCATCAAATAATACTAATATAGTATTATTGTCCTTATCAATATCTAAAATATAGCCGAAGTCTCCATTATATACTCCCTCGCCCTTTTCTATAGTTTCTCCATCTTTGACTATTTCCCATTCTGTGGAATAATTATTTTTAATCTGCATTACTTTGTCCCCTACACGAAAGATTTCATCCCCTATTTGCTTTTCTGCCTTATTATAGGATTTGGGATTTAGGGTATCTTGTAGATGTTTGTTTAATGCATTTATTCCTACATCTCCTTTTTTTCATAGGAGTCAGTATTTGTATATCCTTTAAGGTATCTATTCCATAAAAACTTGGAAGTCTATCTTTACATAGATCTAAAATTATATTTACAATATTTTTAGTATCCTCTTCTCTAATAAAATAAAAATCCTTGTCCTTTTCGTTTAGAAATGGATATTCTCCATGATTTATTCTATGGGCATTGACTACAATCATGCTTTCTTCTCCCTGGCGAAATATTTCATCTAATTTTACTACCTTTACTATGCCAGATTCTATAATATCCCTTAGTACATTGCCTGGCCCTACTGAGGGGGGGAGCTGGTCTATATCCCCCCCCACTAGTATTAATCTAGTCCCTGGATTAAGGGCCTTTAATAAATTGTTCATTAAAAGTATATCTATCATAGAGGCCTCATCTATTATAAGTAAGTCTGTGATTAAGGGGGGGCTTTCTTCATTTAGTCCAAAGGCCATATCTTCTTCCATATGGGAATATTCCAATAGTCTATGGATGGTTTTGGCTTCTTTTCCCGTGGTTTCCGTCATTCTTTTAGCAGCTCTGCCAGTGGGAGCTGCTAAATGAACTGTTAGTCCCTGATCTTCGAATATTTTTATAATGGCATTTATTATGGTGGTCTTTCCCGTACCTGGGCCTCCTGTCATTACCATTACTCCATTGGATATGGATTCCTCTATGGCTTCCCTTTGTTTTTGGCGAAAATAATTCCGTCTTCCCCCCCTTCAATTTCATATATGGCTTTTTCTATATCTATTTTTAAAGTATCTAATTCCACTCTGGATAGTTCTACAATTTTTCTAGCCACATTGTTTTCCGCTACATGATATGGGGGGGTGTAGTAGACTATTTGTTCCTCTGCTTTGTCCATTATATGGAGTATGCCTCTAATGGCTAGATTCCTAATGGATTCTTCAATTAGGTCTTTGTCTACATTTAATAGTTTAAAGGTAGCTTCTTTTAATTCTTCTTTAGGTACATAGGTGTGGCCATTTCCCGCAAATTTATTTATGGTATAGCGAATTCCCCCCCTTCGACTCTATGGGGGGGGAATCTAGACTTATGCCCATATTTTGTGCGATTTTGTCTGCAGTTTTAAAGCCTATACCATAAATGTCTTCTGCTAGTCTATAGGGATTTTCAGATATTATATTTACAGTGTCCGTTCCATATTTTTTTTATAGATTTTAATGCCATAATTGGCAGTAATGCCGTATTGCTGCAAAAACACCATTATATTTCGTAGTTCCCCTTGTTCTTCGAAGGCTTCTACTATTTTCTTTAGTTTTTTTTATCTCCTATGCCTTCTATTTCCTTTAGCCTTTCAGGATTGAATTGAATAATATCTAAAGTATCTAGGCCAAATTTGTCTACTATTTTCTTAGCAGTTTTAGGCCCTATATATGGAATCATTCCAGAGGATAAGTACTTTTCTATACCATTTATGGTAGAGGGAACTACTATGGATATATTGGAAAACTCCAATTGCTCCCCCCCATAGTTTGGATGATACACCCAATCCCCCTTCCACTGTTATGGTCTCCCCAATATTAATAAATGGAGCATAGCCCACTATGGTGGCATCCCCATCAGGGGGGGTATTTAGCACTGCTACTGTATAGGAATTGACTTCATTTCTAAATATAATATCTTCTACAACACCCTCTAAACTAAGCAAAAAAAATTCTCCTCTACAATTATTATTAGTTTTAATTATACCACAAAATATGCTGATACAAATTTAAAATTTTGAATTGCCCGTCGTTCCCAATTAAATTCTATTTACCAAGAAAAACTAAAATTGTCCAAATACCTTTTCAATCTGATCTAAAACCAGGGCTATATCTCCCTTAGTGGCTGGTTTATTGTATTCTGTGAAGAAATCGTATTCTCCCACTCTTTCTAAACTATTTCTTTCCATATATAAATTCCTTACTATATTGCCATTTTTAATATGATTATTTACTGTGTCTATTGTATTTAGGGAATTTATAGTGGTTTTGTTTTTCAAATGGATTATGGTTTTTCCCCCCCTGTTTTCCCTGGTTTTTTTCAATATATTTTAAATTCACATAGCCAATGGATCCGTCATTTTTGCATATGGGTTTTCTTACTTTTAGTGGTATAAATATATTTTCTTGATTTAGTGGTATCGGCACTAGATTTTTTTATAAATAAAGATTCCCCCCCATAGTATTTCCGAACAGCCCTAAGATCTACAATATAATATTCTGCCAATTGATTTAAAAAGCTTTTTAAACTTTTTTTCTATATGGTAGTTTCCACCAGCCATTGTATGTATAGATGTACAATTCCCCCCCTTTGACTCTATATAGACTGGAAGAAACGCCATTAGTTCTTCAGATATTATTTTTTTCCAAAATAAAAACCCCCTTCCATGACAATATTTTACCAGAACAGTTGTTCTGTGTCAAGAGAAAGGGGGGGATATTTATTTTAGACTGGCTATTACCTTAGATAGCTCATTTATGCTCTCTGTTAGTTGATTTACTTTTCCCTTTAATTAAATTATTATTTCTTCTATTTCCGTTTTTATTACTCTAGCTTTTACTGTTTCTACTATATCTCCTTCCTTAGTAGAAAATATATTTCTATTTACTACTTCTTCCATTGCTGTTCTGATATCAGATTCAGTCAGATTGTCCTTTGGTTCATCTAGGGATAGATTGAATTTTTTTTCCCTGCTACATCTTTAAATTCCATTTCCAATTTGGATTTAGTCACTTTATCACCACCCTTCATTTCCTTTGGTAAAATTATGGGATCCTTCGCCTATGGCTCAGGATGACATTTGCTATGGTTTAAATATTTGCCTATGCCTTAGATATTTGTCCAATGCTTAGATATTTTATTTGTCATCCTGAGGGCTTTGCCCGAAGATCTATTACTCTTCCACCAATTGAATTTCTTCTAGTTTTTTTGATGCTGGCTATAGGTAGAGTTTGGAGTTCTCCTAGGGCTTGACCTACTAGGTATAGGTCTTCATCTGCTGCTTCTGCCTTTACCTTAGAGAAAGTTTTAGATTTCATTATGACCTTATCTCCATCCATGCCACCGTCTAGCTCTAGTTTAAGTCTAGTATTTTCTCTTATAGTTCTGATTGCCATTGTATCACCTCCTTCTATACCCTATATAGAAAAAGGATGATTATTTTACCATAGTTTTTTTTCAATTTATTTATTCCACTGGTTTTAGTATTGGCTACTGTTCTATAGGAAATCTTTAGTTTCTCAGCTATTTCTCCTATGGAATATCCATTTATATAGAATTCTATTAGTATTTGTTTTTGTCTTTTTGTCAGTGTATTTAATTTTTTTCATTAGGTATTCGCTTTCTTCTTTTGCAATATATTCTTCTAATATATTGGTGTCAGCCTCAATTAAATCTATTAATTCTATTTCCCCATCTCCTAGAGGCTCATTTAGGGAAGCATAAGTTTTTTTTCTCTATGTTTATTTAAATAGTGATATTTTAATTGTAATTTAACATAGCCTAAAAACTGGGTTCCCCCCCTATTTTCCTCATATTCTTCTATGGCTACTAAAATTATTTCGTAGCCTTCTTGAATTAAATCATCGTATTCATCTACCTTATTATAGTATCTTCGAATGGATGCTAGTATTAGAGGTTTTAACTTATATAGAAGTATTTCTATTGCCTCCAAATCTCCAGCCTTACTCTTTTCCAATAATTTTACTACTTCACTATACACAAAATTACCCTCCATATTAGAAGGCGCCTTCTTAAATTCCTAGGTAATTTTATGATAGTTTATTATTAGAAATTAGGGAAAAGAAGAATCAGGCTAAATCCCTAAGGGATTTAGCCAATTTTTAATTTTGAATTGTAAATTGTGAATGTTCTAGGTCTATCTTTTGGGGACATTCCTCAGAAAGATAGAGCGTCTTGCAGAGATGTATCCTCATACCTTAAATTACTTAAAAAAAAGAGCTAGGGATTTTCCCTAACTCTATTTTTACTTTTCTAAAATCCTAATTAATTTCTTTTTTTTAAGGCCTCGGCCTTATTTGTTTTTTTCCCAAGGTAAATCTATATCTGTTCTACCAAAATGTCCATAGGAGGCAGTTTGTCTATATATTGGTCTTAATAAGTCCAGATCTCTAATAATAGCTGCTGGTCTTAGGTCAAAATGTTTTCTAACTAATTTTTCTATTTCATTATCAGATATTTTCCCTGTTCCAAAGGTTTCTACATATATGGATAATGGTCTAGCAACGCCTATGGCATAGGCTAGGCCTACTTCACATTTATCTGCTAATCCTGCTGCTACTATGTTTTTGCCACATATCTTGCTGCATAAGAGGCAGATCTATCTACCTTTGTTGGATCTTTTCCAGAAAAGGCTCCTCCCCATGTCTACCATAACCACCATAAGTATCTACTATAATTTTTCTACCAGTAAGACCTGCATCTCCCATAGGCCCACCTATTACAAATCTACCTGTAGGATTTACATAGTATTTGGTATTTTCATCTATCATATTAGCTGGCACTATGGACTTAATTACATATTCCTTAATATCTCTTTCTATGGTTTCTAAATCTACATCTGGGCTGTGTTGAGTGCTTACTACTATATTTTCTATTCTAATAGGTTTGTCATTTTCATATTCTACAGTAACCTGAGTTTTCCCATCGGGTCTTAAATATTCTAAGGTACCATTTTCGCACTTCTGCTAATTTCCTGGCTAATTCATGGGCCATAGATATAGGCAGGGGGGGCATTAGCTCTAGGGTTTCATTGCAGGCATAGCCAAACATCATACCCTGATCGCCGGCACCAATTTTATCTAATTCATCCTCTCCATTGCCTCTATGCTCTAGAGCCTTATTTACCCCATGGCAATATCTGGGGGGGATTGTTCATTTATTGCAGTTAGAACTGCACAGGTATCGGCATCAAAGCCGTATTTAGCTCTAGTATAACCTATTTCTTTGGCAGTTTCCCTAGCAATATGGGGGGGTATATCTACATAACAATTAGTAGTAATTTCTCCTGCAACTAGTATTAATCCTGTAGATACTAAAGTTTCACAGGCTACCCTTGCATCTTTGTCTTTAGATAAAATTTCATCTAAAATTGCATCTGAAATAGCATCACATAATTTGTCTGGATGTCCTTCTGTAACAGATTCAGAAGTAAATAACCATTTTTCATAAAAAAACCTCCCTATTTTTTATTGAGGCTGTGTTTCAAATAAAAAAAGCCTTTCCGAAGGGAAAGGTTAGTTTTCAC
>JMBV01000335.1_pt1 | contig 15917 bp, 27 predicted proteins | sample 616531 | NCBI WGS metagenome assembly JMBV01 (sample SAMN02727904, study PRJNA239997) | anaerobic digester metagenome | biome: anaerobic digester; isolation source: mesophilic anaerobic digester inoculated with municipal waste water sludge... | place: Germany: Bielefeld University, CeBiTec ... | reverse complement strand
GCATATCGCGTTCGTTTGCATGGTTCGACCGCCATGTGATAGATGGGGGGCTGTAAATGGACTGGGGGGAGGGCCACCCTTCGCACCTCGCAGGCTATAAGAGGGTTACAGTCTGGGAGCGTGCAGTGGTACGCGTGGGTGTTTCTGCTGGCTACTCTTCTTATTACGTTGTTGGCAATATGGTAGCCGTGCGACCCAAATGAGCCTGCACTGTTGAAATTACTATAACAGACAATATTACTATAACAGACAATATTTATATGACAAACAGTACCTCCTTGTTGCAATACATCTCACCCTTTGTGAGGACGGAGGTTTATAATTGATGATATGAGCTTTTATCGATATTTGTAATTATCCCGCTGCTGATGATACTAGCACTGATTGCAGCACGAAACCGCAGGCAGGTGCTGGGAGTAATGGTGGCGGGCAGCGTGGCGTTGGTGGTGTCATCGGCTTATCTGACGGTACGCTACCTTATTGCCAGGAATGGCGGCGAATCGGGACCAATGCTGTTTACTTCATCGTTGATGTGGTACAAACCTCTGAACATCGCTTTTTCGCTTGGTGTGGATGGCGTGTCGGTGGCGATGATCTGCCTTTCCTCGATAATTGTTCTCACCGGTACCTTTACATCGTGGAAGATTGAGCCGCTTACCAAAGAGTATTTTCTGTGGTATTGCCTCCTTTCGACGGGTGTCTTCGGGTTCTTTATCACTACCGGCCTATTTACCATGTTTATGTTTTATGAGATGGCGCTTATACCGATGTACCTGCTTATCGGTATCTGGGGAAGTGGCAAGAAAGAGTACTCTGCCATGAAGCTTACGCTGATGCTGATGGGCGCTTCGGCCTTCCTGCTCGTGGGAATTCTGGGGGGGATCTATTTCAGTGCAGGTGCCGTAAGTATGAATATTACCGACATTGTAAACATTCATATTCCGTTAGATAAACAGCTTCTATTCTTTACGCTTACGTTTTTCGGGTTCGGCGTCCTTGGTGCATTGTTCCCGTTTCATACATGGTCGCCGGACGGTCACGCCTCTGCTCCTACGGCAGTTTCGATGCTTCATGCCGGCGTATTGATGAAGCTGGGCGGATATGGCTGTTTCAGGGTAGCTATCTGCCTTATGCCTGAGGCTGCCCGCCTGCTTTCGCCCTTTTTCATAGTGCTTACAGCGGCAGGTGTTATTTACGGTTCGTTAGCGGCTGTTCACCAGCGCGATTTGAAATATATAAACGCTTACTCTTCAGTGAGCCATTGTAATCTTGTGCTCTTTGCCATATTGATGTTTACACGGACGTCTATGACCGGAGCTGTGCTTCAGATGCTCTCACACGTTGATGACTGCTTCTTTTTTCGCACTGATAGGGATGATATACGGGCGGACTCATACTCGTATGATTACCGAGATGGGGGGGGCTTATGAAGGTGATGCCGTTCCTTGGTGTTGCCTTTGTGATTGCCGGACTGGCATCGCTGGGACTCCCCCCCGGGTTGAGTGGATTTGTATCGGAGATGACCATCTTCACCGGTTCGTTTGAAAATTCAGATCTGTTCAGAAGAGTGTTGACGGTAGTGGCAATATCGTCGATAGTGGTTACGGCGGTTTACATATTGAGGATGGTGGGTAGATTCCTCTACGGGCCTTTGCAAAATCCGCATCATGAACAGTTGACGGATGCCGTCTGGTATGAAAAGCTGGTTGTGGTGATATTGATTGCCGGAATTGTGTATATAGGTTCGTTTCCGCTGGGACTCTCGGATATGCTGAACGAGAGCATGAGTGGTGTGATTGCACAGCTGGCACGATAAGGCCGCCACTGTGCCGATGGCAGATAAAACCGGAATTGTATCGGTGGCATAATAAGGCCGGTTTGGTACCGGGCATTGAAAAATTATAAATAAAGAAACAAAAAAAGAGAGACAGAGAGATGGATTATTTGAGTAATTATATGTTCATGCGCAGCGAGGTATCCCTTGTGATTGTTATTATTTCGCTGGTACTGTATGATCTGATTGCCGGCTCGAAGGGAATGAAGTATTTTCAGGTTGTAGCTATTGCCCTGCTTACTCTCCATACCGTTTTTAACCTGCAGCCCTGTGAGTCGGGGGGGAGTGCTTTTGGCGGGATGTACAGTTATGTGCCGGTGATGGGGGTGGTTAAAACCATCCTGAATATTGCTGTAATCATCATATTCCTACAGGCGGCAGAGGTTTTCAACCGGGAGCGGCTAAACAATAAAAAGGGTGAATATTATTTTATCACGCTAATCACTCTGCTGGGTTTTTATTTTATGATTTCAAGCGGCCATTTCCTGATGTTCTATATAGGACTGGAGATGGCATCCATTCCCTTGGCAACGCTTGCCGCTCTGGAGAAGTACAGCAACAAGTCGGCAGAAGCGGGTGCTAAATATATTCTTTCAGCTACATTCTCATCGGGTATAATGCTGTTCGGAATCTCATACCTCTACGGTACAACGGGTACGCTTTATTTTGCCGATATGCCAGCCATGATAGATGCTAACGCGCTGCAGATAATGGCTTTTGTCTTTTTGCCGCAGGGATGTTCTTCAAAATATCTCTAGTGCCGTTTCATCTTTGGGCTCCCGATGTGTATGAGGGAGCGCCTACCGTGGTCACCTCATACCTTTCGGTGGTATCGAAAGGGGGGGCGGCGGCATTTGTGCTGATGCTGCTGCTCTACAAGGTGTTCGGGAACCTTTTTGTGCAATGGCAGGGTATCCTGTACGGGCTGATTATCGCTAGTATCACACTTGCGAACCTGTTCGCCATCAGGCAGAAGAACCTGAAAAGGTTCCTGGCATTTTCTTCGATCTCCCAGGCCGGATACATTGTGCTGGGTATCGTTGGGGGGACGGCGTTCGGGATGACTGCTCTTGTATATTACATATTTGTCTATCTGTTTTCCAATCTTGCTGCCTTTGGAGTGGTAACATCTGTTGAGAACCATTCGGGCAAAGTGAATATTGATGATTATAAGGGTTTGTATGCAACGAATCCGCGAATTAGTTTGGTGATGATGCTGGCAATGTTCTCGCTGGGAGGAATTCCGCCGTTGGCCGGTTTTTCAGCAAATTCTTTGTCTTTGCCGCTGCCCTGGAAAAGGGATTTTACCTGCTGGTGCTTGTCGCTGTTATCAACACTATTGTCTCACTCTATTATTACCTGCTTGTGGTGAAAGCAATGTTTATAGACAGCAGCGAAAACCCGATTCAGCCATTTAGGACGGATGCTTATAATAAGGCAAGCCTGATACTCTGCACGGCCGGTATACTTGTTGTTGGACTGTTCAGTTTCTTCATGGATAAGATTGCCCTACACAGCTTTGGAATGTAATCTCGGCTCTTGCCTGTTTTTTTTATTTCAGGAAGCGGTTCCGGACTTAACTTGCGATTTTTAATTGTGCTCAAACGCCTGTGATACGTAGCAGGACGCTTATAAGGGTGTAGCCCGACAACGATCACCATTGCCGGAGTTCCAGCAGACGCAGGTTCTAATAGGCAAATAAAATTTCTTTCCACATAATTGTGTCGGATTTATATCGGATTTATACTTGAGCCATTTGAGTGTAAGCGTCGTGGTAAAAGATAAGGGTACGACTGTCTCTCTTTGCCTTTTCCAAAAAAACGCAGTTTCTCTTCCATTGCTACAGCTACGCTATTGTCGTAGGCTGATAGCCAGCCCGGCGAAAGGTTGAGGGAGGTGGGCACCACATCACCCGGAAAGGCATAGTTCCCCTCTTCTGTATCGAAGAGCACCACTATCTGACCTGGGGGGGTGTGGCCATCGTAAAGTTCCAGCCGGATATGTTCATCGAACTGCATATCTTCAAGGACGAACCGCAGCTGTCCCGCATCGTATACCGGTTCAATGTTCTCGGGGAAAAAGGATCCTTTCTCGAAAAGCGACGGGTTGCGGTAGTTCTTCCACTGGGTGAGGCTCACGTGATAGGTGGCATTAGGGTAGGTGGGACAGCCTCCTTTTTTTTCGTTGAAGGTTGTGCTTGCGCCGCAGTGATCGAAATGGAGATGGGTAAGAATAACATCGGTTACCTCTTCAGGCTTGTACCCTATCTTTTGGATCTCTTCTGTGATAACCTTCCGGTTGAAAGGCCGGTAGAATTTTAATCTGGCATCGTGCTTTTCTCCAAGTCCCGCATCCACCAGGATCAGCTTATTTCCTGTCTCGATAAAGAGGCACCGGAGAGACATCACGCACATGTTATTATCATCCACCTTATACTTGGCCGACCAGTATTTTTTTTGGGTACGGGGGGGCCGAACATCACTCCGCCATCACCGAGAAAATATCCCGATTCAATAATATGAAACTTGACCATAAAGTTGTATTTTTGTGGCAAATTTAGTGAAAAGTTATGTCTCTCCGGTAAAATATTGCGTGTTAATCCCATTAACCGTGATAAGAATAACCGTAGATAGGTAAAGCGGTAAAGCATGAAAATTCCCGATAAACAAGAAAACATAGCAGAATACCTGCTCTATATGTGGCAGGTGGAGGATTTGCTGCGCGCCTGCGAACTGGATATAGATAAGATTAAACAGTCAATTATTGTTCCTGTTTACCAGACGATGGAAGAGCGCGAAAAAGCCAGAGATTGGTTTGAGGGCTCATCATGATGATGAAGTCTGAAGGAGTACAGAATAAAGGGCATCTTCAGATCAACAAGAATATCATTGCAGATATGACCGATGTTCATCTGAGGTTGCTGAAAGATCCACGTGAATCAGAATATATAGGGTTGTATTATAATACACTCCCTCATATAGTGGCATTGCGTGACAAGTCGATTGAGAAGGATGTCCCTGAGCTTGAAACCTGTTTCACGGCATTGTATGGATACATGCTGTTGAAACTGCAAAACAGGGAGATTTCCGTTGATACGCAGGTTGCTGTGAAACAGATAACTGCGTTACTGCGCCTACTATCGGAAAAATATAAGAATATAGACAAGGAGCAGGTGTTTTAATTTGAAAATTAAGATTTATGGCAATATTTACAGCATCGACCAAACATTTGGGAGGTACGGAAAAGGAGACCCCCCCGAAGCAGCAGTTTTTTTTACGGATTAGTGCAGAAAAATGTATTGGTTACCGGGGGGGCAGACGGGCAGCTGGGCAGTGAGATTAAAGCGATGACAGGGCGTATGAATCTGCCGTTTCATTTTATTTTTACTGATGTAGGCGGGGGGGTTGATATTACAGATATTCAACAGGTTGAATCTTATGTGAGGAACTATCGGATTGAGTATATTGTGAACTGTGCTGCTTATACAGCTGTTGACAAAGCGGAGAATGATGTGGAAAAGCATTCGAGGTTAATGCAGTAGCGGTGGGGAACATAGCCAGGGTTGCAAAAAAAGGAGGGCGTGAAGGTGATCCAGATCTCAACGGATTATGTGTTTGATGGCTCTTCCGATGTTCCATATACCGAAGATATGAAACCAAACCCCTGTCTGTTTACGGCAAATCGAAGCTGGCTGGCGAAGAAGAGCTGAAGGCGGCAGGCGGCGACTGGGCTATTATTCGCACATCGTGGATGTATTCGTCTTTCGGCAATAATTTTGTGAAGTCAATGATACGGCTGATGAGGGAGCGGAAGAGTCTGACAATAGTAGACGACCAGCGTGGTGCGCCGACCTATGCTGCCGATCTTGCCGAGATGATAATTCATATTCTGCAGTCGTCAGAAGAGAATGGATGGAAGAGCGGAATTTATCATTTTTCAAACAGGGGGGGTGATACTACCTGGTATGGTTTTGCCTCGGAAATAAAAAGGCTTGCAGGTATTGAATCGTGTGAGCTGTCGCCTGTAACATCTGAGGAGTATGGTTCATCTGTGCAGCGGCCTGCATACAGCGTGATGAGTCTCTCGAAGATATGTGCCGCCTTTAATGTGGAGATACCGGAGTGGAAGGAGTCGCTAAAACGATGTTTTATGTTATTGAAGTAGAACGGATTAATTGTTGACCTGCTCCGGGAACTTTGAATATAAAAAACAATTATTCATAGTGTCTTGAAAGTCAATAAGTCTTTTGTACGTTAGAAATAAAAGATACTTTTTGTAGTAGGAGACTCGTTTCTTTCAATCTGAAGAAAAACAGATCAAACAACTCATATAGAGGAATTATTATATAGATGACATTGAAAAAAAAGAGATACAACGCCGGCGTACATTCGCTGTGATCAGTCACCCCCCCGACGCGGGAAAAACCACACTTACGGAAAAATTACTGCTCTTTGGCGGCGCCATTCACGTGGCAGGAGCCGTGAAATCGAACAAGATAAGGAAGACCGCTACATCGGACTGGATGGAGATAGAGAAGCAACGCGGAATATCTGTCGCCACATCAGTTATGGGGGGGTTTGACTATAATGATCACAAGATAAATATCCTGGATACGCCGGGGGGGCACCAGGATTTTGCGGAAGATACCTATCGTACACTCACCGCAGTTGACAGTGTGATTATTGTGGTGGATGTTGCAAAGGGTGTGGAGATGCAGACGCGTAAGCTGATGGAGGTGTGCCGTATGCGCCATACGCCGGTAATGGTTTTTGTGAACAAGCTTGATCGTGAAGGTAAAGATGCTTTTGAAATTCTTGACGAGCTGGAGGAGGAGCTCCAGATAGCGGTGCGGCCCCCCCTCAGCTGGCCTATCGACATGGGAGATCGGTTTCGCGGGGTTTACAACCTTTACAGTAACAGTCTCGATCTTTATAAGCCCAGCAAGCAGATGGTGACCGAGTCGGTACGACTCGATATTGCATCGCCTGAGTTAGAGACACATATTGGTGACAGGTTGTCGAAAAAGCTACGCGACGATGTGGAACTTATCACCGGGGTGTATCCCTCGTTTAATCGCGAAGAGTATCTTGCCGGTAAGCTGGCACCAGTTTTTTTTGGCTCTGCGCTGAATAATTTCGGGGTTAAAGAGCTGCTCGACTGTTTTGTTGATATTGCACCGTCGCCACGTCAGGTACAAGCTATTGAGCGTGTGGTTAAACCTTATGAGGAGCCGTTCACAGGTTTTGTTTTCAAGATTCATGCTAATATGGACCCGAACCACCGTTCATGCATTGCCTTCGTAAAGGTCTGCTCCGGCAAGTTTGAGAGGAATGTGAACTATAAGCATGTGAGGTTTAACCGGATGATGAAGTTTTCGTCGCCGACAGCCTTTATGGCGCAGAAAAAGGAGATTCTTGATGAGGCTTATGCGGGTGATATAGTAGGTTTGCCCGACAACGGCAACTTTAAGATCGGCGATACTCTTACAGCCGGGGGGGAGGAGCTGCACTTCAAGGGCTTGCCAAGCTTCTCTCCCGAGATGTTCAAATATATTGAGAATGCCGACCCCCCATGAAATCGAAACAGCTGCATAAAGGTGTTGAGCAGCTTATGGATGAAGGCGTTGCTCAGCTCTTTGTAAATCAGTTCAACGGAAGAAAAATCATTGGGACAGTAGGACAGCTTCAGTTTGAGGTTATTCAGTACCGCCTCCTGCATGAGTATGGTGCACAATGCCGGTGGGAACCTCTTAACCTGTACAAAGCGTGCTGGATTGAAAGCGATGATGCGGTACAGCTGGAGGATTTCAAAAAACGGAAATACCAGTATATGGCACACGACAAAGAGGGCAGGGATGTTTTTCTGGCAGAATCGAGTTATATCTTGATGATGGCGCAGCAGGACTTTAAGAAGATCCGCTTCCATTTCAGGTCGGAGTTCTGATTCCCATTCCATGGCGGTCATCTGGTTTACGTTCCATGGCGGTCATCTGGTTTACGTTCCATGGCGGTCATCTGAATTGCGTTTCAGGGCGGTCATCTGAATTGTGTTTTCATGCCGGGCTTCTGGTTTGCGTTCCACAAGACGGGCATTTGGTTTACGTCCCAAGCCGGAACCAGATTCACTTTTTTTATCTCTTTTTGTCTGAGTCAGATCCTCTTTCATCCTTTTTTTGCGGTGCCCTGATCTTTGGCCAGATGTACTGTCATCTGCGGGAACGGTATATTCAGGCCGTTAGCATTAAGAATCTCGTAAGACTGTTCGTTCAGATCGAACGTAACCGGCCAGTAATCCTCAGACAATGTCCAGACCCTCAGCACGAAATCAATTGAGCTGTCTCCCATCTTTACCATTCGCGATAATGGTGCGGGGTCATTCAGCACTTTCGGATGTTTTTCAGCTATATCGAGCAGCAGCTGTTTCACCTGTTCCACATCGGACCCGTAGTCGACGTTGATGTTCAGATCGAGGCGACGTGTAGGCTGGGTACTGTAATTAATAATGTTTCCCGTTGAAAGTGGCCCGTTGGGAATATGTACGGTCTTGTTGTCGGGAGTGGTGAGTGTGGTGTATAAAATACCGACGGAGCGCACCGTACCTGACACGTTCTGTGCCTCTATATAGTCACCTCCTTTGAATGGTTTGTTGAAAAGCAGAATTACCCCGCCGGCAAAGTTGGCAAGATTGTCTTTCACCGCTAACCCTACCGCCAGTCCTACCGATCCAATAAGTGCCGCTATGGAGACAGTTTTTGTGCCTACAATATTTATTATCATAATGACAAGAGTGGTGAAGAGGAGGATGTTGAGAATGTTTAAAAGGAAACTGCGCAGCGCGGTATCGTAGATTTTTTTTCAAATACACTGTATGAAAATTTGGTGATTCGGCGGATTATCCATTTTCCCACATAAAATATAAGCAGGGCAATAAGAAGTTTACCTATAAAGTCGATGCTGCCGGTAAGGAACTTATCGAACAGCTCTTCAAACCGGCCGGTTTTAATCAGTTCGGCTGCCGAAGCCAATTGTACATTCACCGGGTTAGTATTTAGCGAGTCGGCTCGAGTAATGAAAATTTCGGGAGGCATATTGATTTATTCTTATTTTAGTTAATGAAGTCGCAAAGATAGATATTTTTGTTTAATTTTGCTGGTCACATCTGCATATCACTCTTTTTATGAGATTATTTTTTTCCATTTTTTTATAGTTTTGTTGCTGCTTCTCCCTCTACCTATTTCCGGGCAAAGCTACGAGGGCTGGGTTAAGAGATCGGCTGATTTTATTGAGGTGAACCGGTTTGACAGTGCAGCCTTTGCTTTGCAGAAGGCTATGTCACTTGACCCGATGAATGAAAATAATCCGGTGTTACTGCTGAACCTTGGCATAATGCAGCGTCAGCTAAAGTTATATGACGATGCATACATATCATTCACAGCATCTCTCGCAAACAATCCTCTGGCCGATGTGGCCTTGCATAACAGGGCGTCTCTTCTTTGTGATATGGATAGGCTGGACGAGGCCATGGAAGATTACAACACTATTATCCGCCTTTATCCCGAAAATGTGGAGGCTTATTACCGCAGAGGGTTGCTGTTTCTTGAAAAGAGCGACCGCAAGAAAGCTGAAGCCGATTTTAAGGCTTCGGAAGCTATTGATGCAGGGAATATATTCACTAAGCTTAGCGGGGCTTTACTTTATAAGCTGGACGACGATTGGGAGGCAGCCGAAAGGGTATATTCCGGGCTTATAAAATCGGAATCCATGCCTGATCCCATTTTTTTATATGAACCGTGCCGAATGTTATTTAAATACAGGCCAGCTCTTTAAAGCTTCGGCAGATTTGCGTGCAATCGGGGGGGAATCGCAGATGGATAATCCTTATTTCTATGTACTGAGGGGGGGACGGGTACGCCTAGGCCAGTTCGACAAGGTAGCTGCCAAAGCAGATTTTATAAAGGCAGGGGGGAGCTGGGGGGGTATGATGCTGTAATTCTTGCTGAGTGGATGAAAAAAACTGAATGAGAGCACAAAACATATATTGACCCGCTTGCGCTCTCTTTCCAGACTTTTTGCATGCCGCTTTCAAACCTATAGCATCTGTTGTCTATCATCAAAGTATGGTGCCATTGACACGCAATTTAACCTTTCAAAGCCTATTGTATCTCCTGATTATTACGGAAATCATAAAAGTTTTCTAGCAAGGTCGGCAAGCGACAACTGGTAATTTATATAGGCTCTGAGATGAGATGTGTAGGCGTTGTTCAGCCGGTTTCTCTCCAGCGCTAAATCCTGACTGTCGATATCGCCATCGGAAAACGTTTTCGTGTAATATCGAAACTTTTTCGGCTACCTGCACATTTTTTTTCCAGGACCTGCAATCTCTTCAGGTTACTGTTGATGCTTGCTATTAGATTTTTACTTCGGTTTCTATTTCACGCTCCACCTCTTCTTTTCTGTATGAATATTGTTTCAATCTCGACTCGGAGGCTCTGACTAGTGCTCTGTTTTCACCCCCCCAATCGAGTATGGGGGGGATGGATATTGTAAGGCCGACACCATAACTGGCGTTTCTGTCGATCAAATTATGATATGAGTTTTTATCGAGTTGAAAAATCCCGGATCGGACTGCTGATTTATACCGGCTTTTTCAAAGTATGCATCTATTCTCCCCCCCTGTATCATTCCGTTCGCTTTTTGCTGCTTTATATTAAGCTTTTGCAGTTCTATCTGTATCTCCTGCTCCCTGACTTCCAACCTGTTTTTAAGTGCCAGCTCAACTGCTTTTTCAGCGTCTATTACCACAATTTCATATCTGAACTCGCTGTTTAGCGCAATGCTGTCATTCAAGTCTAGCCCTAACAGCTCTTTAAATGAATTTTTTTGCTGATGTTTCATTTAATACTGCAATATCGTAATTGTTCTGTGCCTCAGCCAGGTCGACCTCCATTTGCAATGCATCTACCTCGCGTATGAGGCCTGCTGCATACTTGTTCTGTGAAATCTCATAGGCTTCGGTCTGCCGCTCCAGGTCGAGTGATGCAATCTCTGTGCTTTTCTGCAGCGATAGCAGGTTGTAATAGGCACTGCTGACCTGGTACACAAGGTTTAGCTCTTCCCTTTTAAACTGCTTGTTTGAACGTTCATAGTCCAGCTCAGCCCTTTTCAGTGTTGACCGGATGCTGTTGTATGCATAGAAAGAGTTGAGGGGGGGCTGGTTGAACCCGACTCGTGTTCTCAGGCGGGATGAGCGATAATTATTCTCGAGATTTTCGCTGCTTGACAATGAGTTTTGAATAAAATATTTCCATCTGTAGGCAACGGTTGATTAATGGTAAGAGTACCTGCATAACCCAGCTCTTTGATGGGGTAGTAGAATGTTATGCCGGTCGTGTCTTTCCAGCTTTCAATAGTCTCTGTATATTGAGGTGAGGAGACAGTCATATCTATATGTGTCTTTAACCTGCTGGTTGCGGATTTTAAGTTGAACTCGGCTATTTTAAGATTCTCAGCCAGATTCAACATCGTAAAGCTCTTGTTTTTAGCAATTTCAATACTTTCATCCAGCGTGAGTGTCTGCACCGGCTGGCTTTGCAATAAAACAAAGTATGGGAACAGTAATGTGACTGTAAATAGTAATTTTCTCATATCGATTTTGTGTTATTGTTACTTTCTATGGGAGAATATTGTTGTTGCCGGTTAGAGTTTAAAATAATTTTCTTGTCTGAATTTATTTTATCGGAATGGATCATGCCATCTTTCAGATAAATGTTTCTGTTTGCAAAATTTGCAATTTCCTGTTCGTGGGTGATAAGAATAATTGTATTTCCTTCCTTATGCAACTCATCGAACAAACGCATAATCTCTTCACCTGTCTTTGAGTCAAGTGCACCTGTAGGCTCATCGGCCAACAGCAGGCCGGGATTTGTTACGAGAGCCCTGGCAATGGCGACCCGCTGGCGTTGCCCTCCACTCAGTTCGGAAGGTTTGTGGTTCATACGGTCGGTCAATGCAACCTTATCCAGTGCCTTTAGTGCTCTCTCTCTGCGTAGATTGCTCGGGGGGGTACCGGAATAGATGAGTGGCAGTTCCACATTTTGAATGGCATTGAGCCTTGGCAACAGGTTGAAATTCTGGAAAATAAATCCTATCTCTTTGTTCCTCATAACTGAGAGGGCATCATCATCGAGCGTGCTGACATCAACATGGTTAAGAAAGTAATGACCCTCTGATGGTGTGTCAAGGCAGCCCAGGATATTCATGAGAGTGGATTTGCCGGAACCGGAAGGCCCCCCCATGATTGCCACATACTCATTTTTTTTATGTTTAGATCAATGCCGTGAATTACCGGTATCTCAGTTTTTCCAAGCGAGTAGCTTTTTTTCAAGTTTTCTATTTTAATTAACATACTGTTTTACTTATTCGTAGCGTATAGAATCTACAGGTTTGAGGTTTGCGGCATTTTTAGCGGGTAAATATCCAAAGCTTACCCCTACAATAACGGAGAAGGAGAACGCGATAAGTACAGCGTATGGCTTGATAAATGTGCTGATATCTGTGAATAGCGTTACAAACAAAGAGAGAATGATTCCTACTGCTACACCTATAAGCCCGCCTGTAATACTTATTACTACCGATTCTGTTACAAATTGGTTCATGATATCAATTTTGCGTGCTCCCACAGACCTTCTTATACCTATTTCCCGTGTTCGTTCCATGACTGTTGCCAGCATAATATTCATGATTCCTATTCCTCCAACCAACAGGGATATGGCAGCAATGGCACCTAATAAAAAGTTGTAGATTTGCCGCTCTTTCTCTTCCTGTTTCAGTAATTCGTAAGGAATAACAATGCTGTAGTCGTCGTTATTGAAATGGTGGCGGCGCAGGATTTCGTTAATGATTTTTGATGCTTCCACCAGTTTGTCCGAATTATTCAGTTGAACGGTTATTTGCTGAATTTCGCTGGAGAGTGCGTTTTCACGTGCAAACCGGTTCAGAAATAACGAGAGAGGCACGTAAACATCTGTATTCAGGTCCCTCGCAGCCAGTTCGCCTACGGTCTCCGTAAAAAGGCTTTTCGATTCAAGTACTCCGATAACCTCCAACCACTGATCGTCTATTTTTATTAATTTCCCTATCGGATCCTCTCCTTTAAAAAGGTGGCAGCCACTCCCGCACCCAGTACACAGACTTTCAGGCGTTCGTTGTAATGTTTATCGCTGATGAAATAACCATTTTGTATCTTGTAATTCATTATTGCCTGAAAGTCGGGAGTGATACCGATAATGGTAGATTTTACCGATTTATCGTTGTATTTCACGTCAGTATTTTTTTTCAGCTTGTGCGGCAATTCTTTCCACACCGGGTACTATTTCTTTAATCACCTGGGCATTCTGAATGGAAAGCCCTTGCGAGAACTTTGCCCTCACCTCTTCCAGCTCTTCGTCGGAGAGAGATTTCTCTCTTATGATGATATTGTTCACACCCAGATCCTGGTATTTGGCAATGGCTTCGCGCTTTGCTCCTTCTCCTATGGATAACATTGTTATAACGGATGCCACGCCGAAGATGATTCCCAGCATGGTTAGGAAAGAACGAAACTTGTGGTCAGTCAAACCCTGTAGCGCCAACCGAATATTTTCACCGTACTGCATAATTTTTGTTTAAAGAAATTCACAACTAACTGTCATCCCCCGGCTTTAATCGTTCGTCGGATTTTAATATCTTCACCTCCACATCGAACACTTTCTGCCGTGATTTCCGGTCTTTCAGCCTGCAAAGTTTTCCTATATAGACAACTTCACCATCAAAAACAACTTTAGGCATAGCATCCAGCCTTACCGCAACTTTTTGGTTGAGTGCGATTTTCAAAAAGTCTGTTTCGTTTACCTGGGTATTCACTTTCATAAATTCCAGTTCAGGAACTATGGCCAGGTTATTGCCAGCGTAAATATTGTCGCCGATTTTGTAAATGTTTCTGTTGGAGCTTTGCCAGTTTGTAGCAATCTGAAACACACCCGATACAGGTGCACGCAAGGTAAGCAATGGTATCAGGTTTTTTTGCGTTTTCAAGCTCTTTTTTTTATCTGCTCAACTCTGATCTCCTGTATTTGCAAGTCGCAGGCGTTGATGGCTTTGTTCAGTTCGTATATTTTTCTCTCTTTTTCTAGATTGATGACTGCCTGCTCGTATTCTAGTTGTCTTATTTTTCTCAATCGTTCCGATTCGAAACGTGATGCTTCCCATTCAATTTTTTTTCAAATCGAATGTTGCCGATTCGTTTCTAATTCTCGATTCGCTTTCTTGTTTTTTTGTTTTCTTGTTCTACATACAGTTTTTCCAGTACAGCTAATTGCGTCTCAAGGTTGCTCTCGCTTTCAAGAATATATTTGTTAATATCAGCTGGGTCGAGTTGCGCTATTGAATCGCCTTTTTTTTACAATCTCGCCGTGGTTCAACAGCCCCCCCACGATTTTCATCTGGTACCATTGCCTTCCGTACCGGTTGACGACAACAGAGCGGGAGTTTACTGCCGCCAGTTCTCCGGTTTCAACAATAACAGTGCCGTCTGATGCTCTTCTTCCGCCCACGGGTTCCGAGGTCTTTTTGCACGAAAAAAAAGAAGTGCTGTGGCAATGAACGCAAAAACAGGCTATATAATCGTGATCTTTTCATTATATCTCTGCGTTTTCGGTTTTCTTTTCTTCCGTTTCTTTTGCAAAAGGATTTACCAGTGCTATCTCTTCGCCTTTTTTTCAATCCGCTTTCAACCACTATATAATCGGTGTTGTTTATCCCGGTTTCTATTTCCGTTTTTTTCATAGCCGGCACCTTTTCTTTTGTAAACAAAACTTATGTCACCTTCGGTAAAAAGAGCATCGAGCGGAATGAAAAGTACATTTTCCACTTTGTCCATAATTATTCGGCAGCTGACGGTAAGCCCGGGAAGCAAATTCTTATCGGACTCGTTGAGCAGTATTTCAACGGGGAACACTTTTATTTTTGACGACTCATCTTTGTTCACTGCCAGATTGGCAATTGAATTTACTGTTCCCGAAAAAAAACACTGTCGGAAAATGCGTCGGGTTTAATTTCTACTTTCAGCCCTTTGCTTATTTTGGCCACGTCAACCTCATTTATTTTTACCGTTGCTTTAAGCGATGATAAGTCGGGAAGTTGAATAATGGGAAACCCACTCCAGCACTGATCGCCAATCTGAAATTTATTGTTGCTGCTCCAGTTCTTCGATAAAATGGCGATACCCGAAGAGGGGGTTACTACCGACAGTTTTTGAAGTGTTTCGCGTGCTTCGTCGAGCCTCGACTGGAACTGCATGATGGAGAGGTTTTTTTTGTTTGATCTCTTCTTTCTGAATTTTTATGCGGTTCTCAATTTGCTCTTTTGCCCTTTCCAGCGCAATTTCTGCTTTATCGAGGTTCAGCTGTATTTCTTTTTCTTAATATCTGATTCGTAGCCGGCAGACTCGAAACGGATTTTCGATATCTCATGAGAAATACGTGTGACTTCGTAAGCAGCCCTCAGCTCTTCTAACTCCGATTGCTGCTGTGCTTTCATTTTATCGAATTCCGCCTGTGCAATCTCCAAGCTAGACTCTGCTTCCACAATACCTTTCAGTACTTCTGACGGATCGAACACTATTAATGTGTCGCCTGCTTTCACCTCCTCTCCGTCTTTAACCAATTCGGTTATTTTCAGGTTCCCATATCGCCACGAGATCATTGGCGCTACAATGTTTACAGAGTTAATTGCCTCTATTTCACCCTCTTCGTACAAGTCGATAAATAAAGTACCCTGGGCTACTTTTCCAACAGGTATTTGCTTGGTTTCCTTTTTTTTGCACGCCACAAAAGGTAGCGAACAAACAACGATGAGGACCAATATTTTTGAAAAATTCTTCATTTTGATGAAATGGCTTGAAAATATTTTAGATAAAGTCTTGTTTTACTGAACTCGCTGCAATCTTTACCGGGATGTGACAGGTTTAACTGCCCTTTTCATATTTGTAGAATCGCCTAGCAGCGTTTTTCCTCTCACCATAGATAGCGGTGGCTTAATTAAAGCGA
>JMBV01000334.1_pt1 | contig 15918 bp, 22 predicted proteins | sample 616531 | NCBI WGS metagenome assembly JMBV01 (sample SAMN02727904, study PRJNA239997) | anaerobic digester metagenome | biome: anaerobic digester; isolation source: mesophilic anaerobic digester inoculated with municipal waste water sludge... | place: Germany: Bielefeld University, CeBiTec ... | reverse complement strand
CCTGGGTTTCATGTTCGCGTAAGGATCAGTTGGATTGACATCATCAAGATTGTCAGTGGGACCCAGTTGGAGTGAGATGCGTATTGTCCATTGCTCTTTCCAGAAGAGCCAACGCCTGTGACGTTACCGTAGCGTGCGGGGTTGCCAACAGTGTTGAGTCCTGGAGGAGAAGGATAACCGCAGTTGCTTGCGTTACCATTGGAGAAGACAGGATAGACACCAGCAGCCTGCCAGGCATCAACAGATTCGCGATACCAGGGATCATAAGTTCTGCTGCAGCCGCCCCAGGAGTTGCTGACAACATCGGGACGCACGTCGGGATTGGGATCGGTACCGTTGGTGCGGGTTGGGGGGCAACAACAAACTGAGCACAGGTCAGGAGTGCATAATCAGGACAGGAGCCGTCAGGACAGCCAGCGCAGGCGATCCATTGAGCGCCAGGAGCCATACCGATCTGGTTGGTGCCGCCGTCGTCGCCGACCATGGTGCCCATAGTGTGGGAACCGTGTCCGTGACCATCGCGGGGGGGAGCTGATTCATAACCATTCGGGTTGAGCCAGTTGTAATCATGAGTAAAGCTGCCATCGCCATTGTTACCACGGTACTGGTTGACCAGTGCCTGGTGGGAGTAGCGCACGCCGGTATCGATATTTGCTACAGTGTAGCCGGTACCAGTATAGCCAAGATCCCATACGTCAGGAGCATTGACATGATCGATGTTGGCTTCGACTGCCATGGGTTCGACTGGAGCTACTTCAGGCTCGTAAATTGCGTAGGTCTGAGGAGCGCGAACCGCGACAACGCCGGGTAATTGCTGTAAGGATGCCAGAACGGTGCGATTTGAATCTTTGACCAGAATGCGGTTTGCAATCCAGAAAGATTCGTAGCTAACACCGGATGCTTCCAAAAGCGAAACGGCAGTTGCCTGTGATTTGGCAGCCTGTTCTTTCAGTGTATTGAAGACGAACCAACCACGTTCGCTCCACTCCATCTGATAGGCAGGAGAGAGATCGACTGTATATTCAAAGTCTACCCAATAGGTAGCTTCGCCAGTTTTCTCCATCAGTTCGAGAACTGCGGATTCAACTGTAACAGCCTGGGGGGGGTGACGTTCTGCGCAGAAGCAAAAGTAGGCACGTATCCGATCAGCAGACCGAGTGCCAGGAAGACTGCGAGAACTTTTAATAAAGATTTTCTATTCATTGTCACTTCCTTCTTTAAGATTTGATAAAAATTTTGTACTTATTTTGGACGACTTTTCTTATTCGGGTTCCACCTCCATAAAGTAATCTATATTCGAGTGGGTCTGTATTTGAATACGCCATCAGCGTACGGTTTTGACTTATTCTTTGAAACTTACTTAGGTTTGGTTTTACCAAATTTTTTGTCCACTCGATTTATGACTTGTGATGAACTAACCTAATCAAGACGATTATACATTTTGGATGGCATAACCGTCAAGTTTTATCGCATTTCATGCATCCATGCTTCAATAATAAAATAATGCTCGATAATTAACAGTTATCTATGTTTTATCATTAAACTCAAAAAAAATGCACGGATTCAGTAAATATGTACTTATAAAACAATTCCTTATCATTTTAGTTACGAAAGCTAAAAGATTTCTCTTATAAAACCGGTCTAACATGCAAAGTAGCAGTATTATGCGTATAGAAATTCTTTCAGATGAGTATCTGGATAGAGATGGCATGAATCTACATAGTCCAAAAAAAATGTCCTGTTTATGCAAGAAGTGCGGGCCAAATTATTTTTGATTAAATAGATTTCAATTTTTGATACCTTAGTAGGATGAAGTGCGATTCAATCTTTACCGAATTAGGAATGAATGTATTTTCACATAATAGATTTGGCTATTTTTATGGGGGGGGATAAAAATAATCGTAAAAAAAATGCATGTTTTCAATAATGACGATAGCTTTTATTGAAAATATTTTATTAAAATACTGGAGCTGTTGAAAACAAGAAGAATTGCGTATAGAAAATAAGGACTTATTTGTTATATGATTTATTGATGAGTCGGTCTAATCGATGATCTATTTCTTCAAGAAGTCTTTCTCTTGATTGTTTATTTACTAACAAAAGAATGATCTCTTTGGATTCCTGAGCGTATTTCAAGGCTTGTGGGATGTCTTTAATATAATGCTCATAATACATTGCCAGTTGGATGCCGGCATCGTATGAACCAAGCTTGAGCGCTTTCTCCCATGATGGGAGCGCTTTGTCAAATACCTTCTCCCGTTTATATAAGTTTGCCTGCAGCAGGAGTGAGAGGATCTTTTCTTCCTTATTCTCAAAATCATCTGGGTCATTAGCGTACATTTGTTCAGCAAGCTGATTCTTGTGGAGATCTTCCATTAATTGACCGACTGAAAGCCTGTCCTGCGCGTGGGGAAGATGCTCAATGCTGGGATTTTCCAGAATTTCTGAAAGAAGATTAAAGAGCGCGAGCAAACTAAGGACATCGTTCTCATTGTGATAAAAGATACCTGGAATTTTGCTTGTATCGCCTCGCAGAAGGTAATCGCGATAAACTCTGGTACCAGATAGCCTGGAATATCCACACCACTCCGGAAGAAGCCCAGGATCTCTTTTTCAATGTTGCCAAGGTTACATTGTTTGAGACGGCGCCGCCAGACACGACGGGCGATGTGCAATAGATCAAAATGTTCAAAATCGAGAAAAGGATTTTTGATCCGATTGAGAACATAGCGGGTATTGATGATGGGCAGGTCAAAGGATTTACCGTTGTAGCTGACGATGGCACTTGCGCCATCAACAAATGATGCCAGGGCTGCCAACTGGGCTTTTTCTTCAGCTGGATTGCGTAAAAAGAATTGCTCGACCTGAAACTGCGAACCGACAACTCTTGCCGCGCCTATCATGAAGGGGATCGTGCCGGTTCCACCCGAGAGACCGGTTGTTTCCGTGTCAAGAAAAACAAAGGAGGAAATATTGTTATCAGCCAGGTTGGAAGCGCCAGCCCACTGACAGAGGATGTTTTTCTCAGAAAAGGGATGAATTGGAATATTGCCATGGAAATGATCCGGGCATAAGTTCGATTGGCAGAAAAGACATTGCCATAGACTGTTTGGATCTCATGACCCTGCACAAGGCTTTCGATCGGCTGAGATTCCTTTTTTTGTGGGGGACTGATCTGTTCAACGCCGAAACGAACGCCCAGCTTCTTCAGTTCTTCGGAGAGCTTAGACCAATCAGCCATCGAACAATCCCTGTAACAAAGCCAACCCCCCCTCTTTTTTCCGCCGTAACCAGGTTCGCCAACCGGACCAACACAAGCAGGGCAGCCTGATTCACAGCCGCAATCCTGAATTATTTCGATGGCATGTTTTATCCACTGCTTTCGCAGATCGAAAAGTTTTCTGGAAAGCCCCCCCAGTCCACCTGGGATGTTGTCATATACCAGGACGGCTGGATTGCCGTCGTTGAGGATCGATCTGTTTTCGGTAATTAGCGAGATATCTTCCCGATCGCACATGATCAGAAGCGGCGCCATACTTCTGAGCGCGTAGGCGCTGGCAGCCAGACCACTGCGGATCATGACGGAAAGCTCGGCTTTGCGATGACAGGCAGGACAAAGACTGACCAGGTTGGATGCCTGATTGGCAATAGCGGGATCTTCAAAGTTTCTGAAGGGCACCAGGTGATGGACGTGCAACTGGGAGCTTTCAAAACGGTTGCCGCAGCCACGGCAAATGTTTGCGTCACGTGTGATTATTTTTTTGCCGCAAGGATTGCCAGTTTGGGCCATATACATTCGGATCGGAGCCCCATAAATTCTGCTCACGAAGCTTATCAATATAGGATGGAAGCAAGCCAATCCAAAAACCGCTGGTATGCAAAGATTGCGAAGGCATATCCAGCTCTCCCTGTCCGAGCAGCTCATTGGTCATCCAGCGTTTTTCTGGAAGGAATTGATCGAGATCTCCAGGTCGAGCTCACCGAAATTTGCTGTATAGTTCTGATAAGAAACTGTTGATGTGAGCTTGTGATCGATGATCCTGGTGTTGATCACGGGGGGGATCGTGTAATACTCCGCCTGGCTTTCCTGCAATAAACAGAGACCTTGCTCAAGGTCAAGGTCGAGCACTTTGTACATTTCCGCGTCGTGGAGGTAGATCGCGTCCTTATGGACATACCAGCGGGCGGTGTTCGCGTCTACCTGACCGATCAGTTTCGTTTCGCCATTTTCATCGACCAGGTTTAGGCTGACGATATCAGGTGAGGAAGAACGCAGCGCCACCTCAGCGGCTGGATATTGATCTGCCAGCCAAAAATAGTCCGATCCCTGTCGCGTGATGACGCCTGTGGCTTCAAGCAGGTTGAGGAACTGGGCAAGTTCTTCCGCGCTCATTGAGCCAAAGCCCTCGTTGACGCTAAAAGGGAGTTCAAAAGCAGCGCAGCGAATGTGCTGCAGCAGGATGATCAGGTTCTGCGGGTCGATCAGCGCTTGTTCCGGATTTTGCTCAACAAGATATTCAGGGTGATTGGCGAGGTATTGATCCATGGCATCGTTGGTCACGATCAAAATGGATAGTGAGGGCTGCTGTTTACGCCCGGCGCGACCCATGCGCTGCCTGGCGGTGGCAATTGTTCCAGGAAAACCAACCAGGATCACCGCGTCCAGATCGCCGATATCGACACCCAGCTCAAGCGCGGATGTGGAGAAAACGGCTTTCAAAGTCCCTGATCTTAGACCCTGCTCGATTTCTCTGCGCTCAGCTTTGAGATAGCCGCTGCGATACCCACGCACGAGGTTCTGTTCTGATCCAGACAAGCGATTGCGCAGATATGCCAGCAAGGTCTCAACGGTGCGACGGGTTCGGGCAAAAATTAGGGTTTGATGCTTCTTATTGATCAAGTGCTGGGTGAATTTGACGGCATAATCAATGCTGCTCTTGCGGATGCCAAGTTTTCATCAACAAAAGGTGGATTGAAGATGAGGAAATTGTTTTCACCTTTTGGGGGGGAGCCATCTTCCTCGATCAATCGCACCGGTTGTTCTATCAGTCTGCCTGCCAGTTCTTCAGGATTACCGATGGTCGCTGATGTGAGGATAAATTGCGGATATGTGTCGTAAAAGCGCAAATGCGTTTGAGCCGACGGATCAGATTGGCAAAATGAGAGCCAAACACGCCGCGGTAAATGTGCATTTCGTCAATGACAACATAACGCAGCTTTGAAAAGAACTTTGCCCAGTTGGTGTGATGCGGCAGGATGCCTGATGCAGCATATCAGGGTTAGTCATTAAAATATTTGCGCTCTTGCGTATAGTAGCGCGTTGATTGGTGGGCGTATCGCCGTCGTAGATAGCTGGCGTTGCGGTTTTCCAGATAAAGCTTTGGCTAACTCAGAGAAAGTGGTGTACTGGTCGTTTGTGAGCGCTTTGGTCGGGAACAGCAACAAAGCCGTTGAGCCAGGATCGCTCAATTGTCGGCTTAGGATCGGAATTGTGTAGCATAGGCTCTTGCCGCTGGAGGTTCCGGTAGATAAAACAACATTTTCCCCCCTTAGAAATTGCTTCGATTGCTTCAGCCTGATGCGAGTAGAGCGAAGAAATTCCTCTATCAATGAAAGCTTTTGAATTTGCTCCGGGATTTGAGCGGGAAATGGCAGATAGCTTGCCGCGCGCGCTGGCGAGACCTGACGAAAGGCAATGTTTTTGTAAAACTGCGATTCTTTCAGCCACTCATCCAGCGTATCGTTGATATTCATTGAAATTACTAAAAGCTTATTTCGACTTTTTCCTGATCGCGTCCCTGACCATCCAGTCAAGGATCGGATAGACCCAGTCTCCCAGTCTCGTTGCCAGGAAGTAGAGCAGCTTCGCTTCAGTGCCGGGGACAATGGCATATTTGCCTTTGGCAGCTTGTTTGAGCGTCCAGCGGGCAACCTCGTCGGCGCTGATGGGTTTGGAAGTACCAGCGATGATGCGGTCTCTCCGGTTTGAACTGGTCTTCCCAGGCTAATTGAGGAGTGTTTGTGTCAGGCGGAAAAACTACGGAGACTTTGATGCCACGCGGTTTCAATTCAGAGCGCAAGACATCGCTGAAGCCTTTTACCGCAAATTTTGCTCCGGAATAAGCCGTGTATCCAAAGATGCCAACAATACCTGCCATTGAAGAAATGTTGATGATATGACCCGAGCCGCGTTCCAGCATGCCCGGCAAAAGAAATTTGACCATATTGACCGTACCGTGATAATCAATATCCATTGTCCAGCGATAGACTTCCAGCGGCAATTCTTCAACATAGCCTGGTCTGGCAACACCAGCTGAATTGATCAGGATGTCTGGTGCTCCGTGCTTGGCCTGATAATTGGAGAGACTTTCGCGTAGTGTTTCGACTTCAGTTACGTCGCATGAAATTGTGTTGACCACGTAATTGTCATTGATTGACAGGAGGGATGCTTTTGCGTCCTCCAGCTTTGTTGATCACGGGCTAATAAGGTGACGCTTGCGCCATATTCCAAGAGACCTTTGGCAAAGCCAGACCAATCCCACTGGAACCGCCTGTGATAAGCGCTGTCTTGTTTGATAATAGTGTTCAGTCATTATTACATTCCACAATTTGCACAAGAGCCCGAAGTACACCCGGTACATGAGCTATGTGAATTCAGGCTGACGCCGTCACTAAAAGAATTTACTTTGGAGAGCAAGCGTTTCACGTCGCTGTGATCGCATTTTTCGCAGCTCGTTGGTGAATCCGCTTCAGAAAAAGATTGTAAAAGTTCAAATTTGTGCCCACAATTCTGGCAGCAATATTCATAGATTGGCATTATTACCTCATTATATACCGTTCCCGAATGGAAGGGATCAGATATTCTTTGAAAGCCCGTTCAATATCGTAATCTGGTTGCCAGTCCCAGTCGTGTCGGGCGGCAGAATCGTCAATATCCGCGGGCCAGGAATCTACAATACCCTGGCGTTGGGCATCAGGCGCAAAAGTTATTCTGGCATTTGGAAAGGCTTCGATGGTGATATCGTAAATTTCCTGAGCGCTCGGGTTGAAACTGGTGACGTTATAAACAGTTTGTGTCAGTCGGTTTCGGTCGGCAGCCTCAAGTTGGATCAATGATTTAACAGCATCCGGCATGACCATGAAGGGCAAAACCGCGTCCGGTCTGACAAAGCAGGCGTATTCCTCAGCTTTTGCGGCGGCATGCAGCATTTCTGGTCCATAATCACTGGTACCACCGGTAGGCATGGTTTGAGCGCTGATCAGACCAGGAAAGCGAATTGACCGAAAATCGATTGATCTTTGCGGATCCAGTTCATTAGTGAGCTGACGATAGTATTTGCTGTAGTAGCGTCCCAGGTTTCACAATAAAGCTTGTTGACACCGTACATAGTGCTGGGCGCATTGAATTGGTCTTCGCGAACTTTGCCCGCTTCTTTTTGGTCGTGAGGTCCGGCAGACCATAAGCGGCAATTGAGCTGGGGTAAATAAATTTTACAGGTTTTCCGACTTGATGACTTTGCTCCGTCGCTAGCTGTAATAAGTTCAGCGTTCCTTCAACATTGATACGGTGAGCTAATTCAGGGTTGTGTTCGGCTTTGGTCGAGAGAATGGAAGCAAGATGATAGATCGTACAGAACTTATGCGCTGAGAAAACTTTCTTTAACAGTTCTTTGTCAAGGATATCACCAACATAAGCATAATTTACCTTTGATTCGAGAACGGCATCTAGTGGATTGAGATCCAAAGCGATGATCTGGCAATTTCCTTTGGAAAGATGCCCAATCAGCCCATGTCCAATTTCTCCGTTGGCTCCAGTAATCAAAACTGCTTCTTCTCGCATTCTATATCTCCTTTTAACTCTTTTGATTGGAAACAAACATATTCCCGACGAATCTCACGTTGGGTAGCAGGTGAGGTTTGAGTACCACAACGGTCATATCGTCGCGAGGACGACCGGAATCGTGAGAAATGGCTTGTTTGAGTAAGAAATCGGCGATCTCCTGGGTGGTTGCCTGTTCATCACTTTCTTCATCAACAAGCGAACCTATGGTGAGCAGGAAATCGATAGGATTGTTATCCTGTCTGCCGGCATTAAAGATGCCCTCAGAAAATAGCACAAAGATCTGTCCGAGCTCAAGTTCAAATTGATAGACAGACGGGTCAAATTTCAAGGTATCCGGATCAGAATCGATCGGTAAGAAACGATTGCCGTTCTTGTCACAGATCAGGATCGGGACCAAATTGTTCTTGGTAATAACAATGGTCTTTGTTTCAAGGTCGCAGGACAAGATCGAGATAGAGACATTCGCCTTTTCGTGATGTTCATTTTTGATGCGGGACAGAACGACTCTGGCGGCAGCGCCATCATGGACACCTTCTGATATGAGATTCAGAACATTGTGTGTGGCTTTCATAGTAACCGCCTGGGAGCGTTTCCCACTAAGCTTTCCTTCAGCCATCACGATGGAGACACCACCGTTGGGTCTTTCAATTATCTCAGCCTTGTTCCCTTGTTGGTTGGACGAATAACGATCAACTTTTGAAATAGCTGCATGAATTTCCATAGCCTGAATTCTAAACCATTCCTGAAAGAATTTCATGAATTGCTTTCCTCTAAAGTACAATAAGACAAATGCTCAGCAAATGTCAGGTAGCAAATGAAATCTTATAAAATATCCTACTATTTTTCACCTTACTTTTAGTCATCTCAGCTTGTCAGGTTCCAAACGAGACTGTTAACGAAGCAATCATTGTTGGTGATTGCGGCAAAGGCACTACCTATTTAGCAATTCATGAGATACAGGGCAGCCAGCACCGCTCACCTTATGATGGAAAAGAAGTCGCTTGCGTGCAAGGGATTGTCACTGCTATTGATGGAGGCGGCTTCTACATGCAGGAAATCTACCCGGACGATGATCCACTCACATCTGAGGGGGGGATCTATGTCGATTTGAAGGCTTTTGCCAAAGTGAAAACAGGCGATCAGGTTGTGATCGAAAGTGGGACTGTCCGTGAATACAACCCTGCTGGTGTTGGTGAAAATTCTCTAACCATTACAACTTTACGCACTTCAAAAGTGGTAGTTGTGAAAAATGATCAAGAATTGCCAAAACCGATCGTATTAGGAAATGGCGGTCTGACGATACCGGACCGGATCATTGAGAATGACGTGAACGGTAATGTTGGACGTAGCACAGCGCTTTTTGATCCGGAAGAAGACGGCATGGACTTTTTCGAAAGCCTTGAATCGATGCGTGTTCAGATCAATAATGCGGTCGCGATATCTTCCGTAAATGGCTATAACGAAGTATTCGTCCTGGCTGATATGGGCGAGAACGCTTCCGGCTAAACCAAAAGGGTGTTTGCTGCTTGCGCCGGATGACCCAAATCCTGAGCGTCTGTTGCTTGATGACACTTTTATCTCTATGCCGAAGATCAGGCTCGGTGATCATTCGACTCAGCCGATTATTGGAATCGTTGGATATGATTTGGCAATTACGCATCATGCCAACTGAAAGCTGTCATTTGAAGCTGGTGATATTCTGGATAAGCATTTGACCACGCCAGAGATCAATCTGACTGATAAGCAAATATCCGTCGCGAGTTTCAATGTTCTGAACTTGAGCCATAACGAAGACCCGGAAAGGCTAAAGGAAATTGCTGCCACGATCAGTAAAACCCTTTTTTTCTCCGGACATTCTTATATTGCAGGAAATAATGGACGATGATGGTCGCATGGATTCTCAAACAACCAGCGCGGATGAAAACCTGCGCGCCTTGTGTGACGCGATCCGGTCAAGCGGTGGGGCTGAGTATTATTGGTTCAACATTGACCCAATTCGAAATGCCGATGGCGGTGTAAAAGGTGGGAACATTCGGGTAGTCATTCTTTACCGCCTTGATCGGGGGGTTTAAAGTTCTTATCCGCTCCTGCCGGCTCAGCTGAAACTGAAGTTGGTCTGATAGGAGAAGGTCAGGATCTGGTTTTAGATCAAAACCCAGGTCTGATCTGGCCAAACAATTCTGGCTTCAGACAAAGCCGAAAACCGATCATCGCCCAGTTTCAGTTCAATGATCAGAACTTCTTTGTTATTGGTGTGCACTTTAATTCCAAGGGTCCGGACGGACCGCTTTATGGTGATCAACAACCGCCTGACTTAGCAAGCGAACGACAGCGCATTGCGCAAGCCAGGGCTGTGAATGGATTTGTAAAAGATATTTTGGAATTAGATCCGAATGCCAGGATATTGGTGGCTGGAGATATGAACGACTTTCCATGGTCCGAAGCGATCACAAGCCTGAAAGGAGAACAACTGAATAATTTATTTGATACGATCTCGACTGACCGATGGTTTACTTACATCCATGAAGGCAACGGCAGGTTATCGATCAGATATTGGTTTCAGATTCTTTTCTAAAGCAGATGAGGGAATTTATGGTGCTGAATACTAATTCCGTTTTGCTCGCAAAAGAACAAATCAGTGATCACGATCCTGTTTTAGCTATCTTTGATTTTGGATATTATGAATAAATCTAGAACCTATTTTATAAGAGTAATATTAGCAATATCTGTTATTTTCGCAACAGCTGCGTGTAGTAAATCTGATAAGGAGGTTAGAGGCGAACAATCGGATCCAATACGGGCTTTGGAATATGCTGTCATGGAAATCCCTTTGCCGGAGAAGCTTTCTTCCCCCCCAATGTATGAATTTTCCGGTTTGGGTTGGTATGGTGATGTTATGGTGCTTTTACCGCAATATCCAAATGGCATCACGGGAATGCAGCCAGGTTTGCTTTATGGTATTCAAAGAGACGACCTGATTAATTGGAAAGATGACAATAGTTCAAGACTGAACTTTTTTTTGATATCCCATTCGATGATGGAGGATTGTCCAAAACTTTGAAAGGTTTTGAAGGCTTTGAATCCATTCTATTCCTCGAAGATGTTGTCTATCTAACAATTGAAACTTGTGGCGGTAATCCCATGAAATCTTTCTTAGTTAAAGGTTCTGTTGGAGGTAGTGGACCTGATGATTTTATGATCGTTTTGGATAAAGACAAAACCATAGAATTGCCTCAACAAAATAACTATTCAAACGCCAGTTACGAAGCTCTCACGAGTGACGGGGGGGAATACATATATGCTCTGTATGAACAGTATGGTGAGAGCGTGAATAAGGATCCAATCGTACTAAAAATCGACCGTGAACTGAACATCATCGATGAAATGCCTATCGACTCAATAAATTATAGAATTACTGACGCGAGCCTGATGAACGAGAATGGCGAGTTTTGGGCAATCAATTACTTTTTCCCTGGAGACGAGCATTTAAAGGTAGAAGCAGATGCTGTTTCTGACAGGTTTGGTCTCCCAAGAAGCCACGAAAATGACCAACGTGTCGAGCGTTTGGTTAAGTTTCGGTTAAATTTTTCTGGAATCGAAATTATTGATCAAGAACCCATTTATCTTGAATTATTAGCTGATGGCGATGCCCGAAATTGGGAAGGTCTCGTTGTTTTAGATGAAAAAAAACCTTCGTGATCGTGACCGATAAATTTCCTGGATCCCTCCTCGGAATGGTAATAATAGAGTAAAATGGAATTAAATGGGCGATTTTTGAATAGAATGTTAACAACGAAGTATAAATTTTTAGAATATTGTTTTATAATCAATGTTTGATGAAGAATCAATATGAACTAGAGAGGAGTTCTCCTTGACTGAAGCAAGCCTTAGTTCACAGCCTATAAAAACTGGCACTACGCTTTCCAAGCTTAAGACCAGGGAACAAATAACAGGCTATTTGTTCGTTTTACCCGCATTTGTAATTATTCTTATATTCGGTTTATTCCCAATTGGCTACTCATTTTATATGAGCCTCTTTAATTGGCGTGTTACCAAAGGTCCATTTGTTGGCGATAAAAACTATATGCTGATCTTTGGTAGTTGGACCAATTTACTGATCACCTTAGCTGGTATCGCTTTGATCGTTGCTGCATTTTGGCTTTGGAATGACGCTTTTAAGACACTTTCCCAAAGAAAGCAGATCCTAAAGTTGCTTGCCGCGGTAGTATTTATCCTTGGCGGAGTCATCTTTGTAACTGGCTGGGGGGGCAAATGTACGATAGTGGTAACAAAAGCTTTCTAAATCAATTGATTATTACGCTTTATTACGCACTAGGGACGGTTCCTGCGGAAGTAATTCTAGGTATGATCCTGGCTTTTCTGCTTTATCAGGATATTGTCGGAAAAGATATCTTTAGAATGATCTACTTTCTGCCGTATGTGACTCCTTCGGTCACCTCTGCCGTGGTCTTCCAGATCATTTTCTCATTACGTGAGACATCGATCGCAAACGTCGTGCTTGGCTGGTTTGGAATTAGCCCGCAAAAATGGCGTTTTGAACCGAAGCCAGTATTGAATCTTTTGGGCCTTAATCTCACTGGCTTTTTGGCTGGACCTAGCCTGGCATTGGTAACGATCATGCTTTATGGTATCTGGTCCTTTGTCGGGTACAACTCAGTAATCTTCCTGGCAGGTCTTGGGAACATTCCAAAAGAGACCTACGAGGCAGCTGAGATCGATGGCGCGACAAAAGCGCAGATGTTCAGACACATCACTATGCCTCTGCTTTCGCCGACCACTTTTTATCTGACATTGATCGGATTCATTGGCACCTTTAAAGCTTCAATCACATTTTCGTTTTGTGGACGCCAAGCGCCCGTGACACTGTTGTTACCGCGAGCGTTTTGATTTTCGATAATTTTTACAAGGCAAATCAATACGGCGTTGCGACTGCTCAAGCTATCGTCCTCTTCATGGTGATCCTTGGGCTAACCCTGGCACAAAACAAACTGATGGGAGAGAGAGTGTTTATGGATAACACAGCCACAATAGCAGTTTCTGATAACAGCCAACGAGCTAAGAGATCACCAATGTATTTTCTGGGCAGGATACTGACCTATGCAGTCCTGATTTCGGCGCGATCATCTTTATCTTCCATTCTTCTGGATGATCTCAAGCTCTCTGATGACTTTAGGTGAAACGCTCACGCGGCAGCTGCTTCCAAAGGCTCCCCCCCAATGGGTCAACTATCTTGACGCGTGGAACCAGGCAAAATTCTCAAAATATTTTCTGAACAGTGTCCTTATCACACTTGGAACGCTGGCTGGTTTGCTAATTACATCAATTTTGGCTGGATACGCTTTTGGCAGAATTGACTTCAAGGGTAAGAATATTATCTTTGGTATATTCCTGGCAACGATGATGATCCCTGAATCGGTTACACTGATCCCCAACTTTTTGATGATCAGTGGAAAGATCCTGCCATTACCGGGACAATCATGGCTTAATACATATTGGGCACTGACGGTACCATTTATTGCCAATGCTTTCAGCATCTTCTTGCTAAGGCAGTTCTTTGCGCAGGTACCAAATGAACTCTGGGATGCAGCCCGGATCGATGGCGCGGATCACACACGTTTCCTGATCCAGATCGTTCTACCAATTAGTAAGGCGCCGATCATGACGGTTCTACTATTTGGTTTTACTGGTTCATGGAATGCCTTCCAGTGGCCCTTGCTCGCTACCACAAAAGATACCTGGAGACCGATCATGGTTGGATTATGGGGCTTTGTTCAGGAAGCGGGACCCCAAACGCATTTGCTGATGGCTGGCGCGGTCATTTCACTGATCCCAATCCTAATAATTTATTTCCTTACTCAGAAGCAGTTTACGCAAGGAATTGCAACCACGGGTCTAAAAGGGTAGAATAATAATGGAAAGATACGAGAAAACTCTCGATATCAAATTTATAAAGTTCAAAATGGAGGTTTTGAAAAAAAATGAGAAGAAAGTTGTTTGCCGTTTTGTCCTTGATCATGGTATTCGCGCTGCTTATCAGTGCCTGTACTCCTAAGGTCGAAACACCAGCGGTTGAAGAAACCGAAGAAGTTGTTGCCCCAGTTGAAGAAACTACTGAAGAAACTACGACTGAGGAAACTACAGAAGAAACTGTTGAAGAAACCGTCGAAGCATCCATCTGGGATGGCGTTACTCCTGCCAAAAACATCGTTTTCTGGCACCAGCACACTGGCGAAGCCCGTGAAGCCGCTATGCAGAAGATCGTTGATGGTTTCAATGAGACTAACGAATACGGTATTACCCTGACCGCTGAATATGCCGGTGGTTATGGTGATATCTACACCAAGATGCTCGCCATTCTGAATACCCCCCCCGACGTTCCGGATATCGTTGTCGGCTATCAGAACCAGATCGCAACCTACCAATTGGCAGACTCATTCTTTGACATGAACACCGTCATCAATGATCCTGTCTATGGTATGCCCAGGAAGATCAGGATGACTTCATCCCTGCTTTCTTCGAGCAGGATGTCTATCCACTCTATGGCAATCAGAGACTGGGCCTTGCCCCCCCAACCGCTCCATGGAAGTCATGTACTACAACATGGACTGGCTGAAAGAATTGGGCTATGATGCTCCTCCCACCACTGTCGAAGAATTCCGCGAAATGACCTGCAAAGCCGCAGAAACTCCTTTCAGCGGTGCCAAAGCCGAAGGCTCCATGGGTTATCAGCTCAGCGTCGATACCAGCCGCTTTGCCTCCTGGACCTATGCATTCGGTGGCGATATCTATGATCCCGAAACCAACCAATACACCCTGAACAGCCCAGCCGCAGTGGAAGCATTCACCTTCCTGCAGGGTCTGTTTGCTGACGGTTGTGCACGCCTGGTCTCCGAAAGATACGGCGACCAAAGCGACTTTGGTAATGGTACTTTGCTCTTCACCATCGGTTCCAGCTCTGGTCTCCCTTACTATGACAAGGCTGTTTCCGAAGGCGCAGCGTTTGAATGGTCAGTTGCCGCACTCCCCCCCACCAACGGTGGCGAACCCAAACAAGACATCTACGGCGCTTCTGTTTCCATTCCTAAATCAACTCCAGAACGCGAACTGGCTGCCTGGATCTTCCTGAAATACTACACCAGCCCCGAAGTCCAGAAACTCTGGGCAGAAGCCTCCGGTTACTTCCCGGTGCGCCAGTCTGTTGCAGATATGATGGCAGATTACATGGCTGCAAACCCAACCTACAAGACTGCCTGGGATCTCCTGAAATACGGTGCTTTCGAACCCGCAGTTCCTGGTTATGACTTCGTTCGCGACGAGATCGAAGTTGTCATGGCTGCTGTTGTTGATGATCCTTCCCTGGATGTTCAGGCTGAATTTGACCAACTGAATGAATTCGGTAATCAGATTCTTGAAGAACAACTGCAACAGGTTCAATAAGATCTAAATAATTAGTAAGAAAAGCTCCTTGCACTTGCAGGGAGCTTTTTGTTTTGCTATAATGCGAATGCATGGGGGGATGCCAGGTTTCGACGGGAGACGCTGGTTCCGGATTGCGAGCCGAGAGGTACCGACCTCGTAAAATCAGTACAAAAACAAGTGCCAATCGCACAAGTTACGCAACTCTTCCTTTAGCTGCATAAGCTGATCGAAGATAGCATGGTCACCAGATCGTGGCCACGTCCCCCGGAGTCGTTTTTCTGACCGAATTCGGCAAGGATGTCATAGAAGTCAGAATGCTGGGTGGCAATTCGCGGGCTGCCCCTAAGAGGACCTTAGGGTCCAAGCGAATAGTTTGCTGGTAGTTCTGCAGTTGATCTTAAAGCAAATGAACCTGAACAACTTGCTACGCTCGTAGACATTCGAGAGTCTAATCTTCGGACGCGGTTCGATTCCCGCCATCTCCACCTGAGAAAAGGTATGCAAACACCTTAAATTTCGCAGCCTATAAAAATTTGTTCGGTGTCGCGGTTTCAATTGATAACTTCGACACCGAACGTCGTATCCAAACAAAAAAAGCCAGATATAAAGATATTCAGAAATGGATTCGTGACAAT
>JMBV01000333.1_pt1 | contig 15973 bp, 18 predicted proteins | sample 616531 | NCBI WGS metagenome assembly JMBV01 (sample SAMN02727904, study PRJNA239997) | anaerobic digester metagenome | biome: anaerobic digester; isolation source: mesophilic anaerobic digester inoculated with municipal waste water sludge... | place: Germany: Bielefeld University, CeBiTec ... | reverse complement strand
GTTATTTAGTTGTTTGCGTGTCAATAGCCTTTGAAAATCTTCACCGTTGAAACTGCAAAATCATTATCTATCATTTGCGCAAACATCTTGTCTCCCGATGGGAAAAATACAATACGGCAGGATAGGGCTTGAATGTCCTCACCTCTTTGCCATCGAAGACAAAGAATGCAGAAAACGACTGGAAGTAAATCTTTCCATCGAAAGGATATATCGTCCATATTTCATCGTTATGAAACTGATAATCATCAACAATACTTTTTATTGAGTAATAAATAAGCTGATTGGACCGGTTTCGTTCGAAATATCCGAATTCCTCGAATGAACCTACATATATTCGCTCAGTCGAGTGATTGTTGTCTATATAAATAGACTTTACTGAGAGATTATTGGGGAGTGGACACAGAGACCAGTTGACTCCGTCAAAACTCAAAAGCCCGTTTTCGTTACCAAAATAGATTACTCCGTTACTGCCCTGTTCTGCTGCCCAGTTTTGGTTGCCTGCCCTATATATATTTGTAGTATAGTTATAGACCGGGGGGGGAATGAACGGGATTTCCTGTGCACTGCTCCCGATAGAGAGAACGATTAAAATTACGGTTAAGAGTGTCTTGCAAATATTTTTTTTACGTACAAGATAAATCATTTTCAGATCTTCTTTAGTGAGGGACTGATGGCTATTTCTTATCTAACAGCTCATCTATCTCTTTTTCATTCAGTACTTTTACATTGGTAAAAAGAAATTTTGTATCGAGAAAATTTCCGTATTGATTACACTCAGTGATAGCGTCGTGGAGGCTCGACTTAACATCCTTATCAAATGGGAAAAGCATGAGGATGGTAAAGTAGTTTTCTTTGATTACAAATTTTTCAATAACTATTTCTGCTTTTTGCAACTGAAAAATAAATTCGCGCTCTACCATCTCCTTTTGCAAATCGGTAAGTTCTTGCCTGTTATTGGTTGTGAAAAGGGCGAAAAACCGCAGTTTCTTATCGTGGCCACCCAGGCCCGAAGAGATATATACTTGCTGATGCCCCCCCGAAAGGTCTGAGCTAAGAATGATACGGCTGCTGACAAGTGCCATGGACGACCAGTTAAGCAGTTCAGGCTCTAGTGGACTACTGTGATATGTTTCAATAGATCTGTATGCTCCTACATCGGGTATGGAAGCAAGAAGGGTCAGGCTTTTTTTCTTACGTTCGATGGACTCGTCGGGAGAAAATAAAACAGCTACCTCTTCATCTCGCACAAAGGGGGGTGTTTTCTCGCCGCATCCTGTCGAAATATCTGAAATACTCCATCTGCTCCTCAATTGGCACCAGTTCCTCGAGGATATGAAATGAGTCAATTCCCTGTTCATTCAGCGTTTGACGTAATTTTGCCAAAAGATCATCTTGTCCGCTCATATATGCAAAGATATGGTTTTTTTTCTTACTTCACGAGTGACAATCTCTCAAAATGTTATATTCCTTTGGAATTAAATTCCTTAAATTTCATCAAATTGATAATAATTTCCTCAGAATTGTATAAATTCGCATAATTAATTCGAATGACTCTCACCAATGAAGATTAAAATAGTAAACATGTCACGTCATCCGCTTCCTGAATATGCAACGATGTCGGCTGCCGGACTAGACCTACGTGCGAATATTGAAGAACCTGTTGTTTTAAAGCCTCTGGAGCGAGCCCTTGTGCCGACCGGCATTTTTATTCAGCTCCCTGAAGGATATGAAGCTCAGATACGCCCCCCCCGAAGCGGATTAGCAATAAAACATGGTATTGGAATTGTGAACTCACCCGGTACAATTGATGCCGATTACCGTGGTGAAATTCGGGTGATCATGGTGAACCTGTCGAATGAAAATTTTACCATAAACGACGGAGAACGCATCTGCCAGATGGTGGTTGCTCAACATGCCAGCGTAGAGTGGGAACCGGTTGACACACTGGATGAAACAAAAAGAGGAGATGGAGGGTTTGGACATACCGGCAAACAATAGAAACTGTAGGCAAAGAATGAATTATCTGACAGAAATAAAAAAAGCTGAATGCCGGCCTGGTTTTATTATACCTGGTATTGGCAGTTATGCCACTAAAGGCAGTAGCTCGCCAGGATGTACGTCAAATACATCATAATGAAGCAACTGATAGGAAATTTGATTACTATTTTTACGCTGCTTTGAATGCAAAGCTCTTGGGAAATATGATGAAGCTATCGACTTTTTTTTCAGCATTGTTATGCACTGGATTCAACCAATGCAAATGTAATGGTTGAACTGGGGGGGACTTTCTACAGTGTGCTTCAGGAAAAAGACAGGGCGCTGGATTTTTTTCCGGAAAGCTGTTCATTACGATAATTCCAACTACTACTATAATATGATGCTTGCGGGATTATGCAAAGAACTCGAGCTTAAACAAGACGTTCTTGGCATTTACAGTTCTTTGCTGAAGTTATACCCCCCCGACAGATCAGAACTTTATTTCGAACTGGCAAACGCATATGCAGATAATGGAGAACAACAAAAAGCTATAGATGCGCTTAACGAACTTGAAAAAGTACTGGAATGTCAGAGATGCTTTCACTTAACAAGTTCCGTCTATATTCCCTGATGGACAAAAAGGAGAAAGCATTTGAAGAAATTCAGCAGTTCATTGACAAAAATCCCGGTGATCCCAGGTATCTTATCCTTATGGGTGATCTATATATGGAAGACAATCAGGATCAGAAAGCACTGCAATATTACGAACAGGTGAAAGGTATAGATCCTGATTATCCAGAACTTATTCTATCCATGGTGAACTATTATGAGAAAACAAACAATAAGCCCGCCGCACAGGCTGAGTTACAGAAAGCCATCACAGGATCGTTTATGGATGTTGAGACAAAACTGCAGCTTCTTACACGTTATCTCGGCATTCTGCAGCAGAACCGACAGGAACTGAAACAGGCAAATACACTGTTCGAATCACTCTTTGAACAGCATCCCAACAACAGGCAACTGAACATGATTTATGGCAATGTCCTCATGCTACAGAATGACAAAGAGGGCGCCATGGAACAGTTCGAGATATATACCAAGGATAATCCTGGTGATCCGGCAGGGTATGAGCAAATGATCCGTATTGCCTTGCCTGATGAAGATCTGGAGAAAATTAAGGAGGTAACAACTGAAGCACTAAAACATCTTCCAAAGGAGCCTCAGTTCTATTTCTACTTAGGTGCTGCCCATTATCAACAGAAGAATTATAAGGAAGCATTAAGGGTATTTGAGGAGGGGGGGTTGAAAAATGCAGTAATGCTGAGTCCAGCTATGGAATCAGATTTTCATGGTCAGATAGGCGACCTGAACTATTTTCTTGGGAATAAAGATATTGCTTTCGGATGTTATGAAAAGCTTTAAAGCTGAATCCGCAAAATCTTCCTGTTTTAAACAATTACAGTTATTATCTGTCTCTTGAAAAGAGGGATCTGAACAAAGCAGAGCAGATGAGCGGGATTACAATAAAGGCAGATCCGATGAACTACTTACTTAGATACTTACGGGTGGGTATTGTTTGAACAGGGATCTTACCTTATGGCAAAATATATATTGAAAAGGCCATGGAATATAGCAAGGAGAATCCATCAGCTGAGGTTTATGAACATTACGGAGACGTTTTGTTCAAAACCGGAGAAAGAGAGAAGGCAATAGAACAGTGGAAAAAGGCAAAAGAACTGGGACGTGACTCAAAAAAAATTAAATAAAAAAAATAAAAACCCGAAAGTTGTAAATGTCCTAGTTGGTAAATAAATGCCGGATGTGGAATTTTTATGACCGTTATTTGAAATTAAAAAAACAACTGAAATAATTATCGAGCTATGAATATTTCTCACTGCAAACATATCTTTTTATTCTTTTTTTTGTTGGGCATTGCTCTAAATTCCTGTAAGCCCAAACAACAGATTGTTTACTCCACCTCTCCTGTGGAAGATAAATCATATAATCAGCTTTTCAATGACATTATTACCAGTGAGTTCCCTTACTATACCTTTTCAGCCAAGCTTAATATGAACTTGACTAACGGTTCCAGGTCCTTAAGTTCAAGAGGAAATATACGCATTGTGAAGGATAATGCCCTTCAGATTTCTATACAACCTCTTTTCGGTGTGGAAATGTTTCGATTTTATATCGATCCCGATTCTGTACTGGTGCTCGACAGGATGAACAAACGTTATGTTCAGGAATCTATCAGTTCTTTGAAAGAGCAATATCCGGTAGGATTCGACTTCTATACCATGCAATCGGTTTTTACCAATGCTCTTTTTGTTTCAGGAAAAAAAGAAGGTGGAAAACTCAGATTACCTTAACTTCAAATACATTCGCACATCAGATCAATATTACTATTTAACCGGTAAGGACAGAGAATCGGGGGGGATAGACTACTCATTCACGGTAAATTGTGACGATCGTATCACATTTACACATCTTATGCAACCAGAGAAGAAACATTATCTGCAATGGGGGGGATACAATAATTTTGCAATATTGAACAATATTACTTTCCCGCATAAGATGAATGTAACCCTTTCATCTTCATCACGAAAGGTTGATGCCGAACTGCTTTTTCCGATATTATCACAAATCAGCCATTTCAGTTGGGTAAGAGTGTTCCAGTCGGCTATAATAGAACCTCTATAGATGCAATATTGAAAATTATCTCTCCGAATAAAGACTAAATGAAAAGGTTTACTCTTATATATCTTTTTTTCATTGTTTGCTTTTGTCTTATTTTCTCAAACCAGTCAGATCGAAAGTTTACAGAAACAGCAACAGGCCCTACAGGAGGAGATAAGAAGCACAAACAGGCTTTACCTTGATGTGCAAAAACATACTACAACTATACTGGATCGTATTAACCTTATTAATAAACAGATTTCTTCACGAAAAGAGTTGATCAATTTGCGGAATCAGGAAATAGCAGCATTGAAAAATGAAGAATCGAGGCTGGAAAGTGAGATTTCACGGCTCAATAAAGAGCTGAAGCGGAAGCAGGATAGCTATGCCAACGCCATGAAAGGCATGTTGAACAATAAGTTCAGCCAGAATAAGTTACTGTTTATTTTGACAGGAAGGTCCCTTGGCGAGTCGTTGAGAAGAATGCAATACCTGAGGGAGTATTCAAGATGGCAGAAGATGCAGGCTCAAGAAATAAAGGTGCAAAATGCCGAAATCACAGCCAAAAAGGAATCTCTAACCCTGGCCAGAGCCGGCAAAGAAGAGGCGCTGGCATTGTTGAGGAATGAACAGATAAGGTTGCAGGAGGAGGAGAAAGCGCGTCAATCGGAGGTAGCAGAGGCTCGTGGGCAGCAACAGAAGTTAAAGAAATCTATTCAGGACAAACAGCGCAGGGCATCACAGCTGAACGCACAGATTGAAAGATTGATTGCTGAAGAGGTGGCACGCCAGGAGAGGGAGGCTGAGGCTGCCAGGCGGGCAGAAGAGGCTGAACGACGGAAGAGAGCCGAACGGGAAGCCGCAAAAATCAAGCGCGAAGGAGAAAAGAGCAAGGAGGCAGTAGAGAAGGAGGAGGCAGCCGGGCGAAAAGAGGAAGCTGCGCCAAGTGGTTCGCCCGCTCCCAGAATTGAGGTAGGAGCGAGTACAGCATCGGCGGAGACATTCAATCTGTCTAAGAATTTTGCTGCAAATAAGGGAAGACTGCCTATGCCTGTTTCCGGAACTGTATCAATAGTTGGCAATTTCGGCACCAAAAACATTCGGAATGGAATGTGACAACCAATAGTAATGGTATTGATATACAAGCTCAGAGGGATGCCAATATACGTACCGTTTTCGATGGAGAGGTTTCGAAAGTGTTCTCTTTCCCCCCCGGTTCTAACACTTGTGTTATTGTTCGTCACGGAGAGTACTACACATTTTATGCCAACATATATGATCTTTTTGTTAAACAAGGGGGGGATAAAGTGAAGACAGGACAATCGCTGGGACGTATTTTCACCGATCCCGATACCGGAGTCTCTACCATGCACTTCCAGCTGTGGCAGAAAACAACAAAACTTAATCCTGCGCCATGGTTGCAGCGATAATTTAGTTTTGTATTGTAAAGGTGAAAAGAATCTGTTGTTTCATAAAGTTCAAGATTGTATATATTCTCAATATAAGTGGCCTTTGGCCCGCAAAATAATTTTGTTTATTGATCTAATTCTAACAATATGTCGTTAAAGGCACGTCTAATAATTATGAACTTCCTCCAGTTCGCAGTCTGGGGGGGCTTATCTCACATCTATGTCGCGTTATCTGGGCCCGGCGGGTATGGGATCACATATCGGGGGGGTTTTCTATTCTGTGCAGGGGATAGTATCCATATTTATGCCTGCACTTATAGGTATTATCGCCGACAGGTGGATACCTGCTCAAAAGCTGTTGGGGATCTGCCACCTGCTGGCAGCCTCTTTTATGCTTTCCGCAGGTTTGTATGGGATGAACGCCGGAACGGATATCTCATTTTCTCTGTTTTTTTTCTCTCTATACATTGAGCGTTTCTTTTTACATGCCTACACTGGCACTATCAAACTCTGTAGCATACACAATTCTGGAAAGAGGAGGAATGGATACCGTTAAAGCCTTCCCCCCCCGATTCGTGTTTTTGGTACCATAGGATTTATTTGCACCATGTGGCTGGTAGATATTATCGGGTTCCAGACCTCAGCCATGCAGTTTGTAGTAAGTGCGATGATTGGATTTGTACTGGGAGCTTACGCTTTTTCACTTCCCAAATGCCCTGTCACTACAAGTAATAAAGATAAAACCCTGTTCCAGGCACTTGGCCTGGATGCATTTAAGCTGTTTAAACAGCGGAAGATGGCGCTTTTTTTTATATTTTCCATGTTTTTGGGTGTATCACTACAGATAACCAACGGTTTTGCCAATCCGTTTATTGCCAGCTTTGAAGCTTTGCCGCAATATGTTAATGCATTCGGGGGGGTGAAACACTCCAACATTCTAATTTCACTTTCTCAAATATCTGAAGCTCTATGTATCTTGCTTATACCTTTCTTTTTGAGGAGATATGGAATAAAGAGCGTAATGCTTATAGCGATGTTTGCCTGGGTTCTGAGGTTCGCTTTCTTCGGGCTGGGTAATCCGGGAAACGGGCTATCGTTGCTTATATTTTCCATGTTGGTTTATGGTGTAGCATTCGATTTTTCAATGTGTCGGGTTCCCTGTTCGTAGATAAGGAGACACCCCCCCACAATATCCGTGCCAGCGCACAGGGGATGTTTATGTTGATGACCAACGGTATTGGTGCTACCATTGGGACTTTAAGTGCACAGTGGGTGGTGAATCAATATTGCAAGTGGACTGATGTGAGCGTGGGGACAACCACTAAATCGTTGCTGGTGGGAGACTGGCCTAGCGTGTGGTTTATATTTGCCGCATACTCCCTGGTGGTGGCGGTAATGTTTGCATTCCTCTTCAAATATAAACATGTGCGGCAGGTAGAATAGAAATATAAAGTTATCTATTCTGTTTTATCGTAACTAAAGTTTAATCTGTTGACTCCCTGAATTCTTTTGGAGTTTTGTTGTATTTTTTTTAAGGAATTCCCTGTAAAAGTAGGCCTTGTTGTTGAAACCTGATGCATACATAACTTCTTGAACAGTTCTGTTAGTTGTTTTCAGAAGTTTCCCCGCATACTTAAGCCTTATTGAACGAATAAATTCAGTGGGCGTTTTTTTTAGTGATCTCCTTTATTTTACGATAAAGTTGCATCTTGCTGATTGCCGTTTCATTTGCAATGAATTCAATCGTGAGTTCTTCGTTATCAATATTGTCATATATAACTCTCGTAATATTCAGAATCGTTTCTTTATCTTCTTTGTGGATTAGAGAGCCCTCATATTGTTCAAGAGCGGAGTAGGGGGAATTACTGTACTCTTCCAATATATTTTTTTTGTGAAGCAAGCTTTTAACAATTACTTCTAAATGACGAAAATTGAAAGGTTTGTTGATATAAGCATCGGCACCCACTTCGTAACCTTCAATCTGACTTTCGATGGAACTTTTCGATGATAAAAGTATGATTGGTATATGGCTGGTCATTTCCTGCGTTTTCATTATTTTTACAAATTCAACCCCCCCATTCATTTTCGGCATAATTATGTCGCTGATAACCAGTATTGGATGTTGCCTGTTTACAGCCTGTAATGCTTCCATCCCGTTAGAAGCTTCTATTATACTGTAATTCGGCTTAAAGATCTTTTATCATTGAACGGATTTCCCGGTCATCTTCAACTATCAAAACAGATCCATCATTTGAAATATAATCTTGTTCCGGTAATTTATTTTTTTTCTTCTAATAGATTGATTTCACTTGATGTAATTGATTTTAATCGTGTTAAGTCAGGCTTATGATATACCTGCTCTAATTCTGCCGATGTTAACTCTAAATTTGGGATACGGACTTCAAACAATGTGTATGTCTCCCCCGTCGCTTTCAATACTGATATCTCCTTTTAGGATATTTACTATACTTTTACATAATGCCAGCCTATACCGTGCCGGGGGGGATAGTCGCCGATAGACATTTGTCTTTCAAGCCGGTTAAGGACTTCAAATTTGTCGAATAAAATGTCATAGTATTCTGATTTTATTCCGATACCGGTATTTTGATTGAGATTGATAATATCTCATTTTCGACTCTGACTCTAATTTCAATATGTTCTTCATCAGATGTGTATTTTACAGCATTTGACAGCAAATTGAAGATGATTTTTTTTCGAGATTGTTTCTGTCAGTTCTCCAAACTATGTTTTCATCGGGTATGAAAGTGGTTGTATAATCAATCTTCTTTTGCTCCAATATTTCGATAAAGTTGTCAATCACATATTTAATCAACTCGGAAATATCCACCATTTCAATTTTCAGCTTGAGATGTCCGGTTTCGGCTTTTCTGAATTCCACGAGCTGTTCTATCAGATTCTGCATCCTTTCTGAATTTGATTTTATTACTTGCAGATATTTTTTTTGTATAGCTGTCGATCTCTTTTTCTTTCAATAATTTGTCGCAAGGTCCATAGATAAGTGTCAAAGAGTTGGAAAACTCGTGTGCTATATTGGTGAAAAACTGGAGCTTCCCCCCCTGATGGATTTCTTCTGTTTTTTTGCCTTTCCAGTTCTTTCATTCTTATACTGTTGTTAAGACTTATGCGATACAATATCATTTTCCTTATAATTACCAGGAGAGTTAAGAAAGAAACAAAGTAGAGGAAATAAGCTAAATTGCTTTTCCACCATGGAGGAGTCATTTCTATTGGCAAACTGTAGAGAGTCTTGCCCCCCCATATTTTATTAGCATTGCTTGTTTTGACTTTAAGTAGATACTTCCCTCTTGGTAAATTAGTGAATACTATTACATTTGATGTTCCTAAGTTAACCCAGGCATCGTGGAACCCTTCCAGCATATATGCTATTTCACATTTCGATGGAGCAATGTAGTCAATGGGTATGAATCGGAAGCTGAAAGATTTGTGTTCGTGTGATAAAGTAAGAACTTCAAGGCCGCCATTTTGTACTAAATAATCGGCCAGATCAGTCTCTGTATTATCAACATGAAATGCGTCAAGCCAGAGTTCAGGCATATATTCATTTTGAATAATTTCAATAGGGTTGAATTCATTGAATCCGCTGATACCTCCAAAATAAAAGAGAGAAGAATATGGACTTGAATAATATGATCCGTCTGAGAACTCATTGTCCTGTAATCCGTCATTTGTAAAGTATGAAATGATACTGTAGGCGTCTTCATCAGTTCCATCCGGAATAAGTTTTGCCAGTCCATGATTGGTGCTTACCCACAAATTATTATTCTTGTCTTCTAGAATACCGTGAATGGTATTGTTTGGCATCCCGTTTTTTTCACTGAAATTAATTACTTCAGGCTGTCCTCTGTTTCTCCAAGTCAGCTTGTTCAGCCCCCCCATACTTGTGCCGACCCATAAACTTCCTTTATTATCTTTATGAATACATAGTACATCGTCGTTGCCATAGCTGTTAACCGATAATTTGAATATTTGAAAAGTTTCGTCAATGATGTTAAATCTGTTTACGCCTCCTCCTCGTGTACCTATCCATAAGTGGGCACTGTCTTCTTTTATAATTGAATACACTATATTATTGCTCAAAGAGGATATCTCTTCATTAAATACAAATTGTTTGTAATCTGTAACTCGGTAAGGGGTTGTTGACAGATCAATTTTCAATTTGTACATGCCATAACCACTTGTCCCTACCCATAAAATATTATCACTGTCCGGTAAAATGGCATAGATAGATGAAAGGGTTAAGTTATGGGGGGGAATATTTAAACTGCGAATTTTTTTCGTTTTCTTATCATAATAATTTATCCCATTACCATCTGTTCCAATCCAGTACTCATTCTCAAAGCCTTTTGCTATTTTGTAAACAGAGTTGCTCAATAACCCATTTTCCATGCTGAATATGTTGCTGAGTTTTAACTTTCCGGATGCCTGTTCTCTTGTAAAGTTATAAATGCCTGATCCCTTAGTGCCAACCCAAAGAGTCCGGCTTTCGTCTTCAAAAAAAAGTCCTCACGGCAGAATTTCCAAAATTGAAGGTGTTTTCTGATGAGTAGGTTATGAATTTTTCATCGGAAGGAACAATCTTAAATACTCCTTTCATATCGGTGGCCACCCATATAATATTTTGCGTGCCTCTGTAAACATTCAATACAGGAGTGTTTTCTATTATCGGAATAATTTCATTTTTAAAATCGTACAGATACAGTCCTTTGTTTGTACCAAAAAAAATTGACCCTTCATAAAATCCGATATCATTGATATAGCCAATATCGCTATTGAAAGGAAGTACCTTTAGTTTATCCTGGCATTTATCATATCCATATATTTTATAGTCCGATGTCTGAATTAATATACCACCTGATTTTTGATTGAATAAATTCTCAACATCACTTAATAAAAACAGGCTTGTATCACACACAATTATACGACCATTATGGGTTTTCAATTTAACTGAAACCAGAGATTTTTCTTTAGTTAATATCCATAGATTGTCATCGCTGTCAAAATGATTTTTTTTACATTCAGTTTTTTTATTGAGATTCAGCGGCTCAAAATATTTTTTTTAAAGTCGAAATAGTACAGGCCTTGTTGATAAACGTATGCAAAAATTTTACCCTGAGAATTTCGGGCAATTAAATATGAGTGTTCGTTTGTTATTTCACGGCGGCTTAGAGAGTCGACAAAAAAAACGTTCAAAAACTTTTTCTCTGATATTAAATCTATTTATGCCAATGTCTGTGGCAATCCACAAATAATCCCTTTTTCCTCAATGATATCTCTTACGATGTTGTTGCTTATACTTCGAATATTTCCAGGAGAAGGTTTATAAACCTGAAAACCTTTTCCATCATACAAATTAAGGCCATCCCAGGTCCCAAACCACATAAGTTGATTCGAATCTTGAAAAACAACATTTATGGAACTGTTCGACAAACCATCTTTGTTCGTCAGAGTTTTAATGTCAAAATAAATTGCATAACCCGATACCGGTAAAATAATAAGTAATATGCAGATAATTTTTTTTCATTACGATCTAACATTTATTACGCCTGTGTTTAATTCCGGGACTATGATTTTTCTTTTTGCATGCTTTAAGGATGCAGTTATTTAATTATCATGTTGAGACATCTGTTGCGATTGTTAAAATCTATAAACAAATATTTATTATATTATAGAGGCAAATTTACATCTTTTCTCTTTATGATTTTTAAGATTAGCGATACTATTTAAATTTCGCCTGTTTTTAATATCCTGAAAATAGATTGTACTATGTGAATTATCCAATATAAAAGAGTATATATTTTTAAATTGAAAGATAAGTGTACTATTTTGAAAGATTAGGATACCACTGTTTGTCCGTAATAAATTAATTTTGTTTATATATTATTTAAAACATTTATATCATGGATATTGCAAAACGCTTCAGTGAAAACCCATTGTTACGTCCATCTGACCTGCAACCGGGAATAGAAGGAATGGAAATAACCTGTTTACTCAATCCCGGAGTATTCAGGATGAATGGCAAGACCTGGCTTTTATTGCGTGTAGCAGAACGCCCAAAACAAGTAGAAGGAAAGATAAGCTTTCCAGTCTATAGTGAAAGTGGAAAAATAGAGGTACTTGTTTTCGACAAAGATGATCCTCAGTTAGATGCTTCAGACCCACGGGTGATAAAATACAGGGGGGGACAAAATTATCTTACAACTTTATCCTATTTGCGCCTTGTAGTTAGTGACGATGGTGTGCATTTTCGAGAAGACCCCGCCTATCCGCCAATATTTGGCGAAGACTCTCTCGAATCATTTGGTATAGAAGATTGCCGCGTGGCGACGATGGAAGATGGCTTTTACCTTACCTATACAATGGTATCACCAGTTGCGGTAGGTGTTGGCCTGATTGTTACAAATGATTTTAAGACTTACGATCGTAAGGGTATGATATTTCCCCCCCACACAATAAAGATTGCGCTATTTTTGAAGAAAAGATAAACGGGAAATATTATGCTCTGCATCGTCCAAGTAGTCCCGAACTGGGAGGAAATTACATCTGGCTGGCCGAATCTCCCGACAGGATTCATTGGGGGGAACCACAAGTGCATTGCCGTCACCCGACCTGACAGCTGGGATTCGGCGCGAGTAGGAGCCGGAGGTGCACCTGTTAAAACGCCGGAAGGGTGGCTCGAAATATACCATGGTGCAAATGACGACCACCGGTATTGTTTGGGTGCGTTGCTGCTGGACCTGAACGACCCGTCGAAAGTGCTGGCAAGGAGTGTGGAGCCGATCATGGAACCGGTTGCCGGATACGAAAAAAAACGGATTTTCGGTAATGTTGTCTTCACAAACGGACATTATGTAGAAATGATACTATTAAATATTCTACGGTGCGAGTGACGAGGTTATCTGTGGTGCTGAATTTTCAATCAGGGAAATACTGAATTCATTAAAATAGAGATATGTCGAAAAGCATATTGGGAGAATACAAGTTTTTTTCGCTCTCAACCACTGAACATAAGGACGCTTCTTGTCACAAACATGTTGTACGCGCTTATATTGCCCATCATAGAGATTTTGTTGGGGGGGCGTACATAATGCGAAACACTGGCAGTCCTGCTTATGTAGCAATTTACCAGCTTTGTATGTACTGCGGGGTACTGGCTACATCGGTGCTCAACGGGTTAATGTTGAAAAGGTTCAAAGCCTCGTCGCTTTACACTTTCGGCATTTTGTTGTCGGCCGCTGCATTAATGGCAATGATGTTTGTAAACTCAATAGGAATTGTAGAGCTGGGACTGTCAGGATTTGTACTGGGGGGGCTTCTACAGGTTTTTTTCTGGACCAACCGTTACCTGCTAACGCTAAACTCAACAAATGATGAAAACCGGAACTATTTTTTTTGGGCTTGAGTCGTTCTTTTTTTTCGTTGTGGAGCATAACTGTTCCGTTAATTGTGGGCGCTTTCCTGGTATCGGTAGATGGGTTTGTATTTTTGGGAGGGTGCTTGATGTGAATAACGGTTATCAATTTATTACCCTGTTCAGCCTGCTTATCGCGATAGCTGCCGGGCTTGTTTTGTCGAAAGGGCACTTCGACAATCCGGTGCAGAAAAGGTTTATCTATACCCGTTTTCATCTGCTTTGGCAAAAACTTTTGACTCTTGCCGGACTAAAAGGGATGGTGCAGGGCTTTTTGGTGACAGCACCGGCCATACTTGTTATGCGCCTTGTCGGTAATGAGGGGGGGTCTTTGGGGGGGTTGATACAAGGTGTGGGCGGATTGCTTACGGCAATCCTGATTTATATATTAGGGCGGATTGCCAAACCCAAACACCGCATGGCAATTTTTGGACTTGGACTGTTTGTCTTTTTTTATAGGTACACTGTTTAACGCTATTCTTTTTTTCTGCCATTGGTGTTATTTTTTTTCGTGTTGTGCAAAGTGTTGTTTCAACCTCTGCACGACTTGGCTTATTTCCCAACTATGATGAAAACCATTGACGCCGTGAAAGCAATTGAAAATAGAAATGAATATGCCTATATCCTCAGTCATGAGGTAGGATTGTTTATTGGCCGCGCTTTCGGAATGAGTTTGTTTATATCACTAGCTTTTTGGGTGTCGGAAGAGTTTGCCTTGAAATATGCGCTGGTAATTGTAGGTGCTATTCAATTGTTATCGCTTCCGCTTGCTAAAAATATCATCAGTGATATAGATAATAAATATAACAAATGATATTAAATATTACTTATTATGAAACCAACATATAAACCTCTTAAACACGAGGATATGAGTAAAAGTGATTTCACTGGAGTTAGATATTTGTACACAATGGCACATTTCAAGCAAGATTGGGCCTGTTCGTCCTGTTTAACACAATTATTAAATACGATATGTTTGCAAGGAAAGAGACTATCAGGAGGGGGGCTTATTTATTAAAAATAATATTTAACCTCATAATTCTTGGCTGCATTGTTTCGCTATGGTCGTGCAATAAATCTGAAGCATATTATGGAGACCCTGTTGTTCAGGTAAATATTAACAGGGTAGAACTTATGCCCGACATGCCGCAGCCTTACGAACTTCTGGATTGGAAAGAAAAAGCCCGGCAGTTTGACGAGTATGTTTTTGATTTTGATTCCACGTTGCCTGCCGGGCCAATGATTTGGCTTGACAATAATAAGCGCAATTTACCACAGCAAACATTCGGGTTATTTACAGCGGTTCATGACGTGCGGCAGGGAGCAGATGTGAACAACGGCGAATTTCATGAAAGCCTCAACTCCTTAGCAGCAATATTAGGTGCCGGATTGATAGGTATTGACAAAACCAATCAGAACGGATACAACTTTGTGAAAATGATCCAAAACTATTTTAATACAGACAATGGTTGGAATATAATGATGAACAACACAACTCCTGAAGTAGCTCTTTGGGCGGAGGCTATGGGAGGGACTGGTGGTATGATGTTTTCCGAACGTGTTGTTTTATAATATCTGTGATGTTTTCCCGGATGTTGATAATGCACAAAACATACAGCGTATGATTGCAGAACAGTTCTGTAAAGCCGATTCGGTGTTAAACGGAAATTACGATTACTCTTACTTTGATTACGCTCAAATGAAGGGTATGATAAACCAGATTCCTCTGCAACAAGATGCTGCAGGAGGTCATGGCTATGTGCTTTATGCGGCATACAAGCAGTTTGGGGATAAGCGCTACCTTGAGCATGCGAAATCTGCCATTGAGGCGTTGGACAATCAAACCGAAAGTCGTTTCTACGAAGTGTTGCTGCCTATTGGCGTTTACACGGCTGCTCGCCTGAATGCCGAGGAGGGAACAGATTACGATGTTGCAAAGATGCTTGACTGGGTTTTCGAGGGGACAAAAAGTGAAAACGGGCGTACCGGATGGGGGGGGATTATTGTGGACAGATGGGGGGGGAAATATGATGTCAGCGGACTGCAAGGGAGCATTACCGATGGTGGTGGTTATGCATTCCTTATGAACAGTATAAAATGGCTATGCCCCCTTGTACCCATGGTAAAGTATGAACCTGAATTCGCTAGGGCTATAGCCAAATGGATGCTGAATAACGTGAATGCATCGCGTCTTTTCTTCCCCCCCGATAAAATACCGGATGCCAATCAATGGCTTCCGGCGATGCAGGGATACACGAATTCCGTTGTTGCTTACGAAGGTTTACGTTACGCGGACGACTTGCAGAGCCCCCCCGGCTGGAGGGGGTGCACCCGTTGCCATCGGCGACGGGCCGAAGTGGCACAAAGACAATCCAAAAGAATCCATGTTCAGCCTTTACAGTACGGCACCCGTTGGCATATTTGGGGCTATGATACAAAAACCAATGTTGAAAAAGTCCTT
>JMBV01000332.1_pt1 | contig 16005 bp, 25 predicted proteins | sample 616531 | NCBI WGS metagenome assembly JMBV01 (sample SAMN02727904, study PRJNA239997) | anaerobic digester metagenome | biome: anaerobic digester; isolation source: mesophilic anaerobic digester inoculated with municipal waste water sludge... | place: Germany: Bielefeld University, CeBiTec ... | reverse complement strand
TTTAACATTATTCCCATTAATAGATAATAAAATATCCCCCCCTTTCAATCTCTAATTCCTCAGCTATACTATCTTTTTTTTACATTCTCTATAATATTTCTATTATCCTTTAGATTTTTAAGTTCCATACTATATCCTTTCTATTGAATTTCTCCTTTATACTATTATAGCAAAATAGTGAGAAATTTGGTAGAAAAATAAGCCTACGGTAAATTGTAGGCTTATTTTTTTATTCATACAATGGAAATCTCTTACATAAGTCTAGGGTTTTCTTTTAACTTCTTCCCTATCATTATTTTCGTCCATTGCTAAATCCATAATTTCTGCAATCTCTTTCATTTCTGCTTCCTTCATTCCCCCCCTAGTAGTTACTGCTGGGGGGGTACCTATTCTAACTCCTGAGGTTACAAAGGGACTTTCTGGATCATAAGGTATGGTGTTTTTATTAGTAGTTATATTTACAGCTTCCAAAAGGGCTTCTGCCTTTTTGCCAGTTAAACCTTTATTCCTTACATCTAGTAATACTAAATGATTATCTGTGCCACCAGATACAATTCTAAAACCCTTTTCCTTTAATGCTTCTGCCAAGGCACTGGCATTTTTAATAACTTGTTTTTGATATTCTTTAAAATCATCCTGTAATGCTTCCCCAAAGCTAACAGCCTTAGCAGCAATTACATGCATTAAAGGGCCACCTTGTATTCCTGGGAATATAGCCTTGTCTATAGCCTTTGCATATTTTTCCTTACAAAGTATAGCTCCTCCTCTAGGTCCCCCCTTAGAGTCTTATGAGTTGTAGTAGTTACAAAATCTGCATAGGGTACTGGATTTGGATGAAGTCCTGCTGCTACTAGGCCTGCAATGTGAGCCATATCTACCATTAAATATGCATCTACTTCATCGGCAATTTCCCTAAATTTTTTTTAAAATCAATTATTCTTGGATAGGCACTAGCACCTGCTACAATCATCTTTGGCTTTTCTTCTAAAGCGATTTCCCTTACCTTATCATAATCTATGGTTTCAGTTTCCTTGTCTACTCCATAGGCTACAAAATTAAAATATGTCCCTGAAATATTAACTGGACTACCATGAGTTAAATGCCCACCTTGAGATAAATTCATTCCAAGTACCTTGTCCCCCCCTGGTTTAAGTACAGCAAAATATACTCCTAAATTAGCATTAGAACCTGAATGAGGTTGTACATTAGCATGTTCTGCACCAAATAATTCCTTTAGTCTTTCTATGGCTAAATTTTCTGCCATATCTACAAATTCACAGCCTCCATAATATCTTTTGTCTGGATAGCCTTCTGCATATTTATTAGTCAATTGGCTGCCCATAGCTTCCATAACTTGAGGCGTAACAAAATTTTCTGAGGCTATTAATTCTAAATGTTCCCTCTGCCTATTGGTTTCCAATTCTACTATTTTCATTATTTCTGGATCCTTATTTCGTAAATTTGTAAAATCCATTTATTAAAACCTCCTTATTTGATATAATAAAATACGTGAATATTTTCTTCCAAATTCATTATACATATATTATTAAGTATTTACAACTAAATAAAATTTATGAGGTGAAAGCTATGGATTTAGTTAGTAGAGATAGGGATGAGGCAAAAAAATTGCTCCTACTAGCTGCTCTGACAGGTAAGACCATGTTGAAAAATGGTGCAGAAACCTACAGAGTAGAGGATACCATCGAAAGAATATGCAAGTCTAGATTAGATATAAAATATGCAGATGCCTTTGTAACTCCTACAGGTATATTTTTATCCTTAGAATACAAAGGAGAAATGTTTACTTATTTAATTAGAATTAAATCTATTAGAATAGATTTAAATAAAATAGATTTGGTAAATGAATTTTCTAGAGAATTTGTAAATTCTAATATGACCGTAGATGAAGGCATAGAAAAATTAAAAAGATAAATAAGGCCGAAGGATATAGTAGAATTACAAAAATTTATTTGGTGCCATGGCCTGTGCCTTTTTTTGCTCTACTTTTTGGTGGAAGTTTTTTTGGATTTTATCTCTACTTATTTAGTCAGTATAACAGTGTTGTTTACAGTGGGAAAGATTGGTCAGTATAAAATGACTTTTTTTTATTAATAATCTTATTGGTGCTTCCATTGCATCTGTATTATCTATAATAGTAGTAAGTATTGGCTTAGGCCATAATATGGATACAATTATTATAGGTTCTATTATGTCCCTAGTGCCTGGTGTATCCATTACTAATGCCCTAAGAGACACCATATCTGGAGACTTTATTTCAGGATTATCCCGCGGTATGGAGGCCATATTTTCAGCCTTGGCCATTGCCTTTGGAGTAGGGATTGTATTAAATATATATTATAGGGGGGGCTAATCTAATGAAATTATTTGTATTTTCCTATTTATCTACTATTGGCTTTGCTGTACTATTTGGAATCCCCCAAAAATTCCATAATTAAATCTGGTTTTGTAGGGGGGGCCTTTGGATGGGTTACCTTCTATTTTACATCCTATATTTAGATAGTAATATTACGGGAACATTTTTTTGCTGCTATAGTGGTAGGAACTCTCGGGGAATTGTTTGCCAGATATTTTAAAAAGCCAGCAACAGTCTACATTATTCCTGGAATAGTTCCATTAGTACCTGGTGCTGGCATGTATTATACTATGCTGGCTTTAGTCGAAAAAGATTTTCTATTAGCAGCTAATAACGGAACAGAAACCTTTTTTTTATAGCTGCTGCTATTTCCATAGGAATAATAATATCCACATCCCTATCTAGATCTATAAACAGAGTCAAAAATAAAAATTAGTTTTGTTTAGTATACTTAATCATAGTATCTACTAAATCATCTAAGGTCTCATCTTCTGCATTTCCATCTAAATAGGATTTGAGACAGTCTTTCATATGGTTTTCCAATATTAGGCCACCTACTGAATTCATGGCAGAACGAACTGCAGAAATCTGAATTAAAATATCTCCACAACATTTCCCTTCTTCTACCATCTTTTGAATACCTTTCACTTGGCCTTCTATTCTTCTCAATCTTTTTATAATAGCCTCATTTTCATTGGTTTTAAGATTCAATACTATTTCCCCTCTCTATTTAATATAGTATTTTTACCATCTCCAATGGCTTCTCATCTTTTTTTTCTGTATAGACGAGTCTATTTTTTTTACTATTAAAAATGAAATAATTAGAAACACTAAACCACTTAAGAAACCATAGCTTTCATAATTAGCCATGTCTCTGGATTTAAACAAAGCCATGCCTGATACAATGCCAATTACAAGCATTGCAAAGGGAATCATATATAGAATTAAGGCATATTTAATAATCTGATTTGGTTCCCCCCCTTTTATCTCCACATAATCTCCCGCTTTAGCATCAACGGAATTCTTCAAAGAAACTACTACACTTGGAGTATTGCATCCTCCTCCACAGCTACTACACCCGCCACCACAGCCTGAAATTCTTCTGACTTCCACTTCTGCCATATCGTCAAAGGTTCGTCTTACATAACCTATTTGTTCCATACTATTCACCTCCAATTAAATCCTTTATAACTTCTGCTGCCAAAATAAGCCCACAGGTAGAAGGCACAAAGGCCACAGAACCTGGTATAGATTTTCTTAGGCCTTTTGCCTCTAAATTAGTCTTAATTGGCTCTTCTTTAGACCATACTACCTTTAGTCTATCTATATTTCTCTTCCTCAATTCTCTTCTCATTACTTTAGCTAAGGGACAGGTATTAGTCTTATATATATCACTTACCTCAAACATAGCAGGATTTAATTTATTTCCTGCGCCCATAGCAGATATTATTTTAATATCCATTGCCTTGGCCTTTTCTATTAAACTGATTTTGGAAGAAACCATATCTATGGCATCTATAATATAATCATAATCCTCATTTAAAAGATAAACACTTTCTTCAGTATATATTTCATCATAAACAATTATATTTAAATCTGGATTAATATTTAGAAGTCTATTCTTCATAGCCAATACTTTTTTTTCTCCCCAATAGTATTAAAATCTGCATGGATTTGCCTATTTATATTAGATATATCTATTATATCATAATCTATCAACACAATATTTCCTAAACCAGAACGAACTAAGGCCTCAGAGGCAAAGGAGCCCACACCTCCAATGCCAAAGACTGCTACCTTAGAATTATATAATTTTTCCATATTTTCTTTTCCTAATAGTATTTCTGTTCTTGAAAATTGTTCCCGCATTTTTTTCACCTTATTTTAATTGTTTTCTAAATCTAAATTAATATGAACCTCTTTTAACTGTTCTTCTGAAATATTAGTTGGCGCGCCAGTTAATAAACAGGTTGCTGATTGTGTCTTTGGAAATGCTATAACATCTCTAATGTTTCCACTATTAGTTAATAACATTATAAGTCTATCAAAACCATAGGCAATACCTCCATGAGGTGGAGTACCATATTTAAAGGCATCTAATAAGAAACCAAATTTGTCCTCTGCTTCTTCCTCAGAAAAGCCTAGAGCCTTAAACATTCTCTTTTGCAATTCTTGATCGCTAATTCTAATACTTCCCCCCCACCCATTTCATCTCCATTAATTACAATATCATAGGCCTTCGCTCTAACTTTTTCTGGATGAGTTTCTAATAATTCTATATCCTCTTCCATAGGATGGGTGAAAGGATGGTGTTTAGCTACATATCTTTCTTCCTCTTCGTCGTACTCAAATAGTGGAAATTCTGTAATCCAAACTAATTTTAAATCTTCACTATCTATAATATTAAGCCTTTTGGCTACTTCGTTTCTCAAATTCCCAAGAGAATCAAATACCACTTTATACTTATCTGCCACAAATAAAAGTAAGTCTCCCTTTTCTCCATCCATTCTGGCTGTTATACTTTCTAATTCCTCTTCCGATAAGAATTTAGCAATAGGGGAAGAAATGCCTTCTTCTGTAAGCTTAATCCAAGCTAAACCCTTGGCTCCAAAGTCCTTTACATAGTCTTCTAAACTAGAAATATCCTTTCTAGAAAATTCACTTTCGTAGCCCTTTACATTTATACCCTTTACACAACCTTTATTATCAATAGTACCGCTAAATACCTTAAATTCAGAATCCACAACTATATCTGAGATATCTACTAATTCAAAGTCAAATCTTAAATCCGGCTTATCTACGCCAAATCTGTCCATAGCCTCAGCATAAGTCATTCTATTTATAGGCAATTCTATTTCTATTCCCTTTGTCTCTTTAAACAATCTATATAGTAATTGTTCATTTAATTCTATTACATCTTCCACATCCACAAAGGACATTTCTATATCTATTTGAGTGAATTCTGGCTGTCTATTGGCTCTTAAATCCTCGTCTCTAAAGCATTTTACTATTTGATAATACCTATCCATGCCGGATACCATTAAAAGCTGTTTCATCAGCTGTGGAGACTGAGGTAGTGCATAAAATTCTCCAGGATTAACTCTACTGGGAACTAAATAATCCCTAGCTCCTTCAGGTGTAGGTTTAGTTAGCATAGGCGTCTCTATTTCTACAAAATTATTTTCATCTAAAAAAAATCCCTTACGATTTTAGCAGTTTTATGTCTCATTTTTAAATTATCCTGCATTTTCGGTTTTCTTAAATCCAAATATCTGTATTTTAGTCTCATAGTTTCCGAAACATTATCTTCATCCTTTATATATATGGGAGGTGTTGCAGCTGTGTCTAATACTTTTAATTCCTTTACTAAGACTTCTATATCTCCCGTAGGTATATCTGGATTTATAGACTCCCTTTGCCTTACAACCCTTTCACAGCCAATACATATTCAGTTCTAATTTTCTCTGCCTTCTTGAAAATATCCTCTGATACTGTACTATCTACAACTATTTGACAAATGCCAGTAGTGTCCCTTAAATCTATAAATATTAAGGAGCCTAAGTTTCTTTCCCTTTGTACCCAGCCCATTAATACTACTTCTTCTCCAATATTGTTTTCCCTTAACTCTCCACACATATTAGTTCTTCTTAAATTCCCCATTTTCTCTATCATTTTTCTACCTCCTTTAAAATATAAAAAAACCCCTCATCTCTGAATTCAGGGACGAGAGGCTATCTCGCGGTGCCACCCTAATTAGGCTATACCTCGCTTATATTGATAACGTAGCTAGCTACGAACAAAATACTTGTCAACTCAAAGATGTCTTCATTAAATATTATCGTCAGTTTCCACCATATCTGACTCTCTATAGATAAGGGATTTAATTACTCTTTCTTTTCATAGTTTTTTTTATGTTTTTTTATTATATGATATATAGTATTAAGTGTCAAGGAGAATTTAGCTATTTAATATTTCCACTTTCCTATTTACCATTTCCTCAGTTCTACTTAAATACTCCTCTAAAGATTTGACATTTGGAACTCTTTCTATTCTATTTTCTTTTGGAAAAAAATATTTTAGATACAGAACCCATACCTGCAGCCATTATGGTTTCCTTTTCCTCCATCATTTTAATATTATATATACATTCACTGTCTTTTTTTTCCATAGCCTATATTTTCAAAATTTCCTAGTATTTGCTTTTGCCTATAAAGATAATAGGGATAAAGTTCCATTTCCCTTGCAAAATCCTGAGTCTCCTTAAGCATTTCTTCTATAATACTCTGGTCCTCTAAAGGATATTTGTCCATGGTTTTACTAAATTTAGATGCCCTTTTATAGCCAATGTATGGACCGTTAGATTTTCTGGATTTAATTTTTTTAATTTCCCTTAGGGTGTTTTTAATCTCTTCTAAACCCTCTCCTGGAAGACCAATTATTAAATCCATATTTATGGTATCAAAACCAATTTCCCTAGCCAAATAATAAGAATCAATTATATCCCTACTATTGTGATCTCTACCAATAATTTTCAATGTACTATCATTCATAGTCTGAGGATTGATACTAATTCTATCTATTTTATTTTGTTTAGCATATTTAGCATATCCTTATTAATAGTATCTGGCCTACCTGCTTCCACTGTTATTTCTTCAATAGCATCTCTACTAAAATTCTTATATATAGCTAAAATTATCCTCTCCAAGTTTTCCATAGATATAGATGTGGGAGTGCCTCCCCCCCTATATAAACAGTAGAAATGGATTTTTCTTTCATTAAGGCACTAATACTGTCTATTTCATATATTAATTTGTCCGTATATTCATCTATATATTTAGCATAATGATTTATATTACAAGAGGGAAAAGAACAATATAGACATCTAGTGGGACAAAAAGGAATGCCTATATAGAGACTAAATCTATTTTCATCTAAGGGGTATAAATATGGCCTTTGAATTTTACAAATATCCATTATTAAATTGACCTTTTCACTGGAAATTTTATATTGATTTAATAATATATTTCTAATATCTCCTTCTTCCACCTCATTATCCAATAGGCTGTGAGCTATTTTTATAGGCCTAATACCTGTCAGAACGCCCCCAAGGCGCCTTTGTGTTAGATATTTGAGATAAAGCATTGTGTAGACCTTTTTTTTAAGCCCTATTCTAATTTTTTTTCTTTAAATTATCCTCTCCAATTTCTATGGATTGTAAGTCTTTTTCTTTGTTTTCTACTATTAATTCCCTATCTTTGTATATTTTTACTATGGCATCTATTTTGTTTCCCTTTTCCATAAGCCTAATTTCTATTAATAGACCTAGACCTGAATAATCCTCCACACTATCTATAAATATAATTTCTCTTCCAAAAAAAGAAAATTTTAATTAATTCATGAATTTCATATTGAAAACTTTCTTTGTTTAAACTTACATATATCATAATATTTCACCTAATAATCTCTATAATAATCTTTAAACACCTTTTAATATATTTTGGAGAAATACCTAATTCTCTAGATATTTCCTCTTTCTTAAGACCCATTTCCATAAGTTCATTTATATCCTGCAATTCTACATTTTCTTTTAATTTGCCAAAATTCCTTTTAAATTTTTTTGCTCATAAAAGCCACCTCCTAAATTTATATTTCCCCCCAAAAGGTGGCTAATAATTTATCTTAAAAATGGATTATTTGCTTTTTCTAATTTTACATTAGTAGCTGGACCATGACCAGGATACAAAATAACATCATCTGAATAAATAATTATTTTATTTTTTTATTGAAGAAATAATTTCTTCATAGGAACCACCAGGAAAATCAGTCCTTCCTATAGAGCCAGCAAATAAGGTGTCTCCCGTAAATATATTATCTTCTATTTTAATGCTAATGCCTCCTGGAGTATGGCCTGGAGTATGGATTACTTTGGCATTTAGATCGCCAAAGGAAATTTCGTCTCCTTCTTCCAATAATATATCTGCATTTAATTCAGTAGTGCCCATTGCCATTAGACTAGACAAATTAGAGTCTCCGTTGTTTAACATATATTCATCTTCTTTGTGTATAGCCACTGGTACATCTATGAAAGATTTTAATTCTAATACTCCCCAATATGATCTCCATGGCCATGAGTCAGGACAATATATTCTATATCTAAATCTAATTCTTCTATTTTCTTCATTATATCGTCTACATCTCCACCTGGATCTATTACAATTCCCTTTTTAGTGTTTTCCGAATATACTATATAGCAATTGGCAGCATATATACCTGCTGGTACAGTTATAATCTTCAATAAAATCCCTCCTAAAATATTTTTTTTACTATCGATTAATATGGTTACTGGGCCATTATTTGCAATTTCTACATTCATATGGGCACCAAATACACCTGTTTCGGTTTTTATACCTTCTTCTCTACATTTTGCAATAAATTCTTCATAGTATTTTTCACCTAATTCAGGTTTAGCAGAGTTGGTAAAGCTAGGCCTTTTACCTCGCCTAACATCTCCATATAATGTAAATTGAGAAACCACTAGGATTTCTCCATCTATATCTTTAAGGGATAAATTCATTTTCCCTAAATCGTCTTCAAATATTCTTAAGCCTAGAATTTTATCCACCATATATTCCAAATCATCTGGACTATCCTCTTCTCCGATTCCAAGAAGAACTAATAATCCCCCCCTATTTATTTCTCCAACTATTTCCCCCCCATCCACTTTTACAGATGAATAGTCTACTCTTTGTACTACTGCCCTCATTTATACCTTCCTCTCTTAACTAGTTACTCTATATACATCTATAACGCCCTTCATATTTTTTTATTCCTCTTATTAATTCTTTTAATTGAGTAGTATCTTTTATTTCCAAAGTCATATTGATAGTGACTAGTTTTTCTTTATTGGTTCTAGCATTTAAAGATAATAAACTTAAATTAGAATCGTTAATCTTCTGCGTAATATTAGTTAATAAACCAGGTCTATCAGTAGCAATAATTTGAATTTCTACTGGATATTCTGCCTTTTCACTAGTATCCCATCCCACATCTATAAATCTTTCCTGTCCATCTAATTCACTGGCTAATTCAGAAATATTAGGACAATCCTTTCTGTGAACAGATACACCTCTACCGCGGGTAATATATCCCACAATTTCATCTCCAGGTACTGGATTACAACATTTAGAAAATCTTACTTTTATATTATCTACACCCTTAATACTTATTCCCTGATTTACGGAAGTAGGTTTTTTTAGGAGGAATTTCCTTCGCTTTATATTCTGAAACTATTTTTCTTCTTCTATTTTATAATACTTATTGTGGGATTCCTTTAGTCTAGGCATTACCTGAGATAAAGTAATACTACCATAGCCTAAACTTGCATATAAGTCTTCAGAACTATTCAGGCTTAATTTATTGGCAATGGACCTTAACCAATCTTCCTTTAAAATTTTTGAAGGCTTATAGCCTTGCCTCTTAGCTTCCTTTTCTAAAAGTTCTTTCCCCCCTTAGCTACATTGGATTCCCTATCCTCTTTTTTTAAACCATTGACGAATTTTAGATTTAGCCTGATTGCTTTTCACTATTTTTAGCCAATCCCTACTAGGCCCACTATTGGAGGAAGTTAAAACCTCTACAATATTTCCATTTTTTTAGTTTATAGTCTAAGGGAACTATTCTGCCATCTACCTTTGCTCCAACACAGGTATTCCCTACATCTGTATGAACTCTATAGGCAAAATCTATTGGAGTAGAACCACTAGGTAGATTAATTACATCTCCCCCTTGGAGTAAATACGTATACTTCATCAGTAAATAAATCTATTTTTAAAGTTTCCATAAATTCCTTAGGATCTTTTAAATCCTTCTGCCATTCTAATAATTGCCTTAACCAAGTTAATTTCTCATCAAAATTATCTGATTTGACTGCCCCCCCTTCTTTATACTTCCAATGGGCGGCAATACCGTACTCTGCAGTTCTATGCATATCCCAGGTTCTAATTTGTACCTCAAAAATTTCCCCCCCTTCAAGTCCAATAACTGTAGTATGAATAGACTGATACATATTGGGCTTAGGCATAGCTATATAATCTTTAAATCTACCAGGAATAGGTTTCCACATAGTATGGACTATTCCTAAAACTCCATAGCAATCTTTTACACTATCTACTATTATTCTTATGGCGGTTAGGTCAAAAATTTGTTCAAAAGATTTATTTTGATAAACCATTTTCTTGTAAATACTATAAAAAGATTTAGGCCTACCACTAATATCCCCAGCAATATCTGCCTCATCTAGTTTTTCTTGTAATTCATCTATAATTAATTGTATATATTCTTCCCTTTCTTTTCTCCTTTTAGACACTTTATCTACTAAATCGTAGTATCCATCTGGATCTAAATGTCTTAAGGATAAATCCTCCAACTCCCATTTAATTCTAGACATACCAAGTCTATGGGCTAATGGAGCATATATTTCCAGAGTTTCTATGGCCTTTTCTTTCTTTTTAGCCTCACTCATATATTCTAGAGTTCTCATATTGTGGAGTCTATCAGCTAGTTTTATGATAATGACTCTAATATCCTTAGCCATGGCCATTACCATTTTTCTAAGATTCTCTGCCTGATTCTCCTGTTTAGTCTTGTACTGTAATTTCTTTAATTTAGTTACGCCATCTACTAAATCAGCTATTTCTGTTCCAAATTCTGTTTCTATTTCTTCATAGCTAATCTCTGTGTCTTCTATAACATCGTGCAATAGACCTGCAATAATAGTAGATTCATCCATATTTAAATCTGCCAATATCATGGCTACATTAAAGGGATGGACAAAATACTTTTCTCCAGAATTTCTATATTGACCTTCATGGGCTGATTGAGCAAAATGATAAGCCTTAATGATTTTCTCCATATCAGCATGAGGATTATATTGTTCAATTTTTAATAGTAAATTTTCAATCATATATTTCACCCATTCAAATTTATTTATATAAATATAAATAAACTAGATTTTTCATTTAATTTTATTATGAATATATTATAACATTTAATTTAAATATTGAAACTATTAAATATTATCTATAGCTTTGAATATAAACTTGAAGACTTCTTTTTCCCATATACTCATTTATATTTGGTGTATATACTATATCTAATTCAATATTGTTTTCTATGCCCTGATACAATTTGTCCAATTCATTGAATCCATACTTTCTTGAAATCCAATTTTCAAATCCCTCTATATCTCCAAAGTAAATGCCATCCATGGTCCTTCCCCCCCTATTTGTTCTAAATATTAACTTTAGAACATTCTGATTACTTCCAAGAATAAAGGCCCTTTTAATTCTAAGGTTTTTCTCACCAAATAAAGGTTTTGGATTTCCCTTTCCGTAGGGTTCTAGTAGTTTTAAATCTTCCACTAGTGAGAAACTAAGGTAATCCAATGGCAAATGCATATCCATATAGACCTTAGGCATTAAATCTTCTTTAGTCAAAGTAGATTCCATATTTAATTTTTCCCTAAAAGGGTTTAGATTTTCTAAATCCAAAGATAAACCAGCAGCCATAGGATGTCCTCCATAGACTGATAATAGTTCCTTAGTTTTAGTAATTTCCTCAAACATATTGTATTCTTCTATAGACCTGCCTGAACCTTTAATTTTGTTTTCATCCTTGGAATCTGTTAAAACAAAAGTTGGCTTGTAATACCTATCCTTAACTCTACCAGCAATAATTCCCGCTATACTTTCATGAATACTCGACTCATATACTACCAGTATATTATCTTTCTTAATACTACTATTTTCAATATTCTCCACAACATTTTCAAAGCCTTTTTCTGTCATGGATTTTCTCTCTTCATTTAGGGAATATAGTCTATGGGCATATTCCTCAGCCTTTTCCTGTTCCTCAGTTAAAAATAATTCCACTGCTATTTCTGCATTGTCTAGTCTTCCAGAAGCATTGATACAGGGGGCCAATTATAAAACCTAGGGAATAAGTGCCAATAGTTTTATCCTCTAAACCAGTAGCCTTTATTAAAGCCTTTAGGCCAATATTATCAGTATTATTGATTCTTTCCAATCCTTCTTTAACTATAATTCGATTCTCATCTATTAAATCTACTACATCGCAAACTGTACCCATGGCCACAAATTCTAATAATTTATAGGCCTCTTCCATGGGAATATTTCTCTCCATATAAATTGCCTGAATTAATTTAAAGGCCACACCTGCCCCACATAATTCTTTAAAGGGGGGGTATTCACAGTCCCATCTCTTAGGATTGAGAACTGCATCTCCATCTGGCAATAAATATTCCTTTTCTTCGTTTTCTTTTGTATAGCTTAAATCATGATGGTCTGTTACAATTACCTTAATCTCCAATTCTTTAGCCAGTTTAATTGCATCAAAGGCAGATATTCCATTGTCGCAAGTAATAATTAAATCTATATTATCTTCCTTAGCCTCTCGCACAATTCTTTCATTTATTCCATAACCATCTTTTATTCTATGAGGAATTACATAATCCACATTAGCGTCAAATATACTTAATCCATTATATAGGGTTAAAATAGCAGAGTTTCCATCCTGGTCATAGTCCCCCCCAGAAATTCTAATTTTCTCCCCCCCATTGTCTATACTATTTAAGATGATTTCTACTGCCCTATCCATATCTGTCATTAAAAAGGGATTATGTAATTTATCTAATTGAGGATCTATAAAACTATCCATCTCTTTAGGTTCTTTTAAATCCCTATTTACCATTAGTCTACATAAAAGTTTATTTACTCCGATTTCCTTTGATAAATAATCTAAATCTGCTTTAATATTTTTTTTACAAACCATTTTTCCAAAATATTATCACTCCTAGATAATTAAAACTAAATATCCTCTGTTTCTCTTATATTTTCTCCATCTTCTAGACCATTCTCTGCAATGGATTCTAATTTTTCCTTTTCCTCTTGGAGGGTCTTTATCTTTTCGTTTAAGTTTGTAATTTCTGCTCCTCTTTCATCTACCAAGGCAGTTAAATTATCTTTTTCTATTTCTAAGGGTTCAATTTGTTTTTTTTAAATCCTTAATTTCTTTTTTTTAATTTAAAAGATTTAAACATGCCAAGTAGTGCCATAATTACAGCCCCCCCTAAAATTGTAGAGACAAAAATTACCATTGCCTGAGATATAAATACATCTGTAAATAATAAATTTATAGCCACTTTATCCGCATTAGCTAATGCAAAAATTGCAACTAAAGCCGCAAAAATTAATGAAAATATAAAGCTCTTTTCCATGATTTTCCCCCCCTCTTTATATTATAATCTTATAATATAAGATATTTACCCAAATTTAAAGTATTAATTATATAAAACTGCCAAAAAGGCAGTTTTATATAATTAATATTTATTTTGTCATTTCATACCATAAGGGAGATGCTATAAATAGTGAGGAATAGGTACCTGAAATAATACCAAATATAAGTGGTAATGCTAATATTTTAACATCTTCTACACCTATGATATATAAGAGCACTACAGCGACCAATGTAGTCAAAGATGTGTTAACGGTTCTAGTTAAGGATTTCTTTATACTTATATTTATTATATCCCCCCCTGCATCTGTCTTAGGATTTAATCTGTTTTCTTCTCTAATTCTATCAAATATTACTATAGTATCGTTAATTGAATATCCTAATATAGTTAAAATTGCAGCTATAAATGCAGAATTTATTGGTATTTTAAATATGGCATAAATAGAAAAAGTTATTAAAACATCGTGAATTAAGGCCATTATTGCCGCAATGGCAAATTTAAATTCAAATCTCCAGCTTATATATATTAACATAGCTACTACTGCTATAAGAGAAGATAATAGAGCCTTTTTTTTCTAATTTCTTTTCCCATAAAAGGACCAAATTTTTCTGATTGAAATTCTTTTTCTGTAATATTGTATTTCTCCTGGAATTTTTCTACTATTTCATTGATTTCTTGACTAGTAAAGTCCTTCTTACTTCTAATCATTATTTCGTCTTTATTGCTACCTATATGGAGAATACTAGCCTCATTATCGTATTCATTTACTATTTCTCTTGCTTCATCTACAGTAATTAACTGTCCGATTTTAATTTGTATAGATGTACCTCCAGTAAAGTCGATTCCATAATTTAAACCGTTTACCATCCACATAATTAATCCTACAATAATAATCATTAAAGATACACTATAATAGATTTTTCTGTTTTTTTATAATATCCATATTATCACCCCTTACGCTCCATATAACTTAGTATTTTTAGTATTAGTCATATCTACAGTTAGCTTTAATAAATGCTTTGTTATAAATACTGAGGTTATCATAGAAGCGATTATACCTAGTATTAAAGTAACTCCAAAACCCTTAATAGGTCCAATTCCAAAATAATATAATACTACACCAGCTATTAAAGTGGTAATATTGGAATCTAACACAGATGTTAGAGCTCTTTGGAATCCTTGATCTATGGCTGCACGAATGGATCTTCCATTTCGGAGTTCTTCTTTGATTCTTTCGAATATCAATACATTAGCATCTACTGCCATACCAATGGATAGTATCAAACCTGCAATCCCTGGCAATGTCAGTTTTACACCTAAGAATCTCATAGAATATAAAACTATTAAAATATAAATGGTAAGACCAATATCTGCCACCAATCCTGGTATTCTATAATAAACTAACATAAATAAAAATATAATTAAAATTGCAATTTCACCAGCCTTAATACTTCTTTCCAAGGCTTCTAGACCTAGAGTTGGTCCAATTACTGAGGTTTGTAATTCTGCCATATCTACAGGCAATGCTCCAGCACTGATTAAAGTGGCTAGGGCATTAGCCCCCCCTCTACATCAAATTGCCCTTGTATCACTGCCTTACCCTCAGAGATAACACTTTCTACTACAGGTGCAGATATGATTTCATCATCTAATACAATATAAATAACTCTATCTAAGGTTTCTGGCTCTGCCATTGCCCTTTCTGTAGCTTCCTTAAAGGCAACTGCTCCATCTTTGTCAAATTCTAAAGATACTACTGGTCTATCATTACCATATTCATCTTGGCTAAAGACCACATCAGAAGATTTAACATTCTTCCCTGATAGTACCTCATTTCCCTTAGCATCTATAAATTGTAATTGGGCTGTTTTCCCTATGATTTCAATGGCATCTTGCGGATTTTCACACCAGCTAATTCAACCCTAATACGATTATTGCCTTCTATAGTTATATTAGGTTCTGCAACTCCTAAACCATCTACCCTTTGATTAATAATCATTTTAGTTCTTTCCATGGCTTTCTGAAGTTCTACCCCTTGTAAATCAGTTTGGGCCTCTAATACTACATATACTCCACCTGCTAAGTCCAGTCCTAAGTCTATAGAGTCCTGAACTTTTGTAATCTTCTTTCCCCCCAATTTCTATACCATAAATTGCAGTATATCCAGCGAAGGCAACTATTGCAACAATTAGTATAAAAGCAGGGTCTTTTTCATATTCATCCTCATTACCTCCTGTATTAAGAATTAAATCTAATATTCAATAGGCCCTAATATAAAATTAAAAAGCAGTGGCAAAGACCACCACCCTTATATTTTGTA
>JMBV01000331.1_pt1 | contig 16009 bp, 30 predicted proteins | sample 616531 | NCBI WGS metagenome assembly JMBV01 (sample SAMN02727904, study PRJNA239997) | anaerobic digester metagenome | biome: anaerobic digester; isolation source: mesophilic anaerobic digester inoculated with municipal waste water sludge... | place: Germany: Bielefeld University, CeBiTec ... | reverse complement strand
AATCCCAGAAGCCAAGGTTTTTAAGCCATCTCTCAAACTATTAGTTCCCCCCCTATTTAATTCTTTAGAACCTTTTTCTAATTCATTGAAGGCCTCTGCCATTTCATCTATACCTAATGAAAAGTCTTCTAAACCTTCTGATAATGACATTTTAGAATTGGTTGAGGATATAAATATTGACTCTAACTCTATGTTTTTCCCTTTAGCTTCTAGACTAAATCGTCCATTGCCTATGGGCAAATGGGTAAATACTACAGTCATAGTTTTCCCCACTACGGAAATTGTACCATTTTCCACTTTAATATTGGAAAAGATATCTAAATTAAGGGGTATCTGAATTTGAGTAGTCAGATTACTTTCATTTTCTATGGATATATTTATTTTTAAATTGCCAGATTTTCCTGCTAGTTCTTCTCCTAAAATTTCCTTTCCATCTAGAAAATATTTCATATCTATCTTTATAGGCAATTCCTTGTCTATATTAGCCTCATAGTATATATCCTTATCTTTTAAATGTTCCAAAGGCCACTTTATTTTACCTTCTTCCACTATAGGTTCTATATCCACCAAAGGCACAATATTTTCATATTCTCCATAATCTAAATAATATTTCTCATTGCTTTCTCCATAAATTCTATTGACCACTTTAATGTCTCTGGTAGTGCCACTATGATCTAGATTCACATATATGGTTTCGTCCTTTAGAACTTCTGCAAAACTTAGAGTGAAAGTGGATAATATTAAACCTAGTATTATTAAAATGGATAAAATTTTTCTCACGATTCTTCCCTCCTTTTATTGGTTTTTGGCCAATTAATGGTGCTAGCTCCTATTAGCTTATGGAATATAATTAATAGAGCTGGTAGTACCATTAATACTAAAATTAAAGATATTATAGCTCCTCTACCTATTAAAAGAGTCAATTCCTTTGCATTATTCATACTGGTAATTAAATATACGCTAAAGGTGCCAGTAAATAATATTAATGCAGATGTGAGTATAGGCCTTCCTGTATCTTTTATAGTCTGTTTAGCAGATTTGTTTCTATCACCGATTTTCTCTAAATTTTCCCTATATCTAGATGTAAAAAGTATGGCATAGTCTACGGTGGCTCCTAATTGTATAGCACCTATTATTATAAAGCTGATAAAATTTAGTATTTCCCCCCCTTGCATATAGGGAATAGCTAAATTAATCCAAATTCCTAATTCTATAATGAAAACCAGTATTAGTGGAATACTTATAGATTTAAAGGCTATTAAAATTATACTAGAAATTAGAATTACAGATAATATGCTTACATTTCTAAAATCTTTGGCTGTAGTCTCTTGTAAATCTGAATATATGGCAGATTCTCCTGTTAAATACCATTCACCATAATAATTAGATACCTTAGTCTTAATTTGATTTAATATATCCTTGGTAATATCCCCCTTCCATTGGTAAATTTAAATTTATATTGATTAGGGAATAATTTTCTGATTGGAAATTGTAACGTACATCATCGGGCAAAAATCCTTCTGGTATGGCTATATCTACCATAGAATATAGCCCCCCCACCACATCCCCCCCTATACCTACGATATTTTCTACCTCCTCTGCCAACTGATTTTCCTTTAATTTATCTCCCTTAGGCAGAATTAAAACTAATTGATTTTTATTTGAAAATAATTTATCTATTTCCCTAATGGCAATATTGGAATCTGAGGAACTGGGTAAAACCTTTTCATTGGAATAATAGTATTTTACATTGGACTGTGCTAAATAGGAGGGTATGGCTATAATTAGGCCTATTGTTAATAATATATATTTTCTTTCTACAATAAAATTTGCGAATTTTTTTTAAAATTAGGTAGGAAGACTCTATGTCTATATTTTTCTATCCCTTTGTCAAATAATAAAATTAAAACTGGTAATAGGGTAATTACAGATATTAGGCTAAAAAGTACCCCCCCTTTGGCTAATACTAGACCAATATCTCTACCAATAGTATATTTCATCACAATAAGAGCTAAAAAAACCTGCAATGGTGGTCATAGATGAGGATAATACCGCGTTAAAGGTTTTTTTTCTATGGATACTATCATGGCCTGGTTTTTATCTTTGTGGTTTTTCTTTTCCTCCATATACCTGTGTAGAAGAAATATGGAATAATCCATAGATACAGCTAATTGAATTATGGCTGCTACAGAATGGGTGGTGTAGGATATATTATGAAATACTATATTGGTACCCATATTTAAAATTATGGCTACTCCTATGGCTATAAAAAAATAATATGGGTTCTATAAAGGATTCTAGAGATAAAAATAATATTATGGATATGATTACAAAGGCTACTATAGAATAATATACTACTTCTCTTTCTGTGATATATTGCAAATCGTGAGAGATAGCAGCTGGTCCCCCCTATTACTCCCACATCCCCCTAGGAGATTTTGGATTTCTGCCACTGCCTCTACTGTTTCTAAAGAATCATTTGGACCAGTAAAATATATTTGAACTAGATTTGAGTCCTTAGATAAAAATTCTTTTTTTAATATTTTCATCCATAAATCCTCTGGTTTAAATATATCTTCTGCAGTTCCAAGCCATATTACTTCCTTTACTCCTACTATTTCCTCCATCTTTCCTACTATATTTTCTATTTCTTTTAAATTTTGATTTTGTATTAATCCATAGGCAGTACCAGATATTCCAAATTCTTTTTCTAATATGATCTTTCCCTTAATAGAATTTAGATCTTCGGGCAAATATAGACTTAAATCATAATTTACACTTACTAATCTACTTCCTAGGAAGGATACTAAACCAAGTACAATGTATATAGCTATAATAAGTTTTTTTATATTTCACGATAAAATTAGCTAGTTTAAGCAAAAATTTCACCCCCCCAATAAAAAAATGTATTTAAACAATTGTTTAAAACTATTGTTTAAATACATTTATTACTATTTCAAATGAAATCAATATTTATTTTTTTTATTTTTTTTCACTATAGTATCTACTAAATTTTCTATATATCTTTTTCTTTCTCCTTCATTGTTTAAATCCATAAAAACCTTATTAGTATCCTTAATATTTGGTATCATTTGAAAAACAATAGGTCCAATTACTCCGGAAAATAATTGCATGTATTTAAAATTTAAAATTTCCTTATCTTCAATTTCAGTAAGGGAATATATTATTTTTTTGGATATTCTCCTTGGATTCTACATTTCCTAAAAACTTGTCTATAATCTCTGGATTATAGCTTTGATCCTCTAATACTAAATTTGTTACTAGCATTATTAATGCAGGATAATCTAAGACAAATTTCATTAATGCATCTGCCCAGTCTAGTAGCTTTTGTCTAGGTTCCCTTACTTCATCTGTTATTATTTCATTTTGTATATTAAATAGTAAATTGGAATAGTGTTTTTCTACTTCCCTTAATAATTTGTCTTTTGAACCAAAATGATAATTTATAGAAGCTATATTTACTCCAGCTTTTTTTTACAAATTTCTCTTACAGTTATATCCCCCCCTTTTATTCCATATAATTCAATAGTAGTGGATAGGATTTTCTCTTTAGTATTTAGATTTTTATCTTCCATAGTAATCACCTCTATGGATATATTATACCATTGAATATAGGAATGATTCTAGGGGATTTTAGAATTATCTAAACCCGATTAACATGGCAAAGAAATTCATCAATATATTATAAGCAACAAAAATAGGATAAAAATTAACTATTGGCTTCTCACCTCTATAATAAAATAAATCATAGGAATAACAATATATAAGTCCTCCTATGAAACTTAACAAAATATTTATTGAATGCAATAATAGTCCTGAATGACGATAGCCTAATGTATTAATAAATGTTCCTATAATAGCAGCAGTCATAATATGAATAAAATTTGTGGATTTTGGATTAGATAATTTCTTCGCAATTTTAAGGGGGGGTAATACAAAAATAAGATAAAGATTAATTAACTCTTCTAAGGCAAAATATAATAAATTTATAATAATAATTATTATATTGCTATTAAAATTTCTATAATATAAATCTAAGGAATTAATTTTAGCAGATATAATATTTAAAATAGTAGTAAACAATATAAGAAAAGCCCAATACTTTCTAATAGTTATAGAATTAAAATAATCATTTGCCTTTATTACTAGGACTTTTATACCCCCTTTATCTATCAAACCCTCCTCATTCTTTCCTAATATATAGTATTTCTTTTCCCTAATTGTTTTTGGTTTTACCAACCGTTTAAAATAGGAAACAATAAGTAGGCTAAGTCCAGCAATAATTATAACTATGTTAATAATATAAATAAATATTATTGATTTATTTCCATCTGGAAGCTCGTAACCTGATCTAGATCTTATAGCTTCAGTAGTTGATTTCACAAAGATCATAGCATCAAATGTATCCTTGAGTATTACTTTATTTGCAGAATTAACATTTTGTGGCTTACCTGTATAAACTGCACCTATACCATTTACATGAATCTTCTTAGCTATAAAGTCCAACAACGTTTTATTATCCTGAACATTTTTAAAGTCTAAAAAGCTAATAGGCACCTCTGTTTTCATCATTTCATGGGCAAAGGAATCTTTAGGAGCTGAATCTATATGAAAAATAGCTAACCCACCATCACTAAACATTTTAGCAATTGGGGGGGAAGTCATTGCTACAAAGCTCCCCTCATAGAAATCAAAGCCTATGGAATAATATTTATCGCCATGGAAATCTTTTAAAATTTTCCCCATTATTGTAAAGTGATCATTATCATTGGCAATATGTCCATTGTGACCCCCATAACATTATTTTATCATTTCCATAATACTTTTTCTCATATTCCAAAATCCAGTTGACATTCTCCGCCATATAATAATCTCTTTTATTAAAACTATTATCTTTTGTAAAGTCTATATATTGATATATAATCTCCATATTATGAAGTATTATTTCATATTCTCCCATGGAACTATTTTTAATATACTTATTTTTGTTTTCTACGATTTCCTTATGTATTTCATCTATATCTTTAGTAAATTCCTGGATTTCTCTTTTTCCAACCTTAATAATTCTATTATTAAAATCTTTTAATTTTCTATTATAATCGACAATGGAAGAAGAACCTACCTTGGTTAAATAATCTAAAACATATATTAAACTATTATTTATGGATTGCATATCAAATCCATAAAATCTTATCTTATTATTATCTTCTGCATTTACATTAAATTCCCTCATCCATTTAATCATATCTGCTACTTCTTTAGTATCCCAAGTCCAAAACTCTAAGACTTTTAAACATTCGTCTACACTGCCTCTCCCATATAGAATATAGTCATTGATGATTTTAGAGCTACCAAAATTAGCCTCCATAGCAAATACTCTATACCCCCCCATCTCGTGGACTAAGAATTCAAAAATTCTATGTTTCATTTGAAAAAAAACTCTGCCGTCCCATGGGTTGCTTCCCCCCCATAGCTATAATTTTATTATTGTCTAAAATCTCTTTTAATGGCATTAAGTCTTCAAATCCATTGCCTGCTTCTATGGTCTTTATGGGAATAAGATTTTCTTTTAATTCCTCAGTTAGTTCACTTTTCTTACTAACCTCTGCCCTTGTAAATCCCATAAGAGGTAAAAATATAATAAATAATAAAAGTATGGATAATATTTTTCTATTCATACGGCCTCCTTATGTGTTGATTAATATAAACTAAAATTGTCTAAGTGAACTTAATACATAGATAATAATTTACATCTTAATATTATTAAAAATATCATATTAAAACTTTTTATATATTTTGATTATTTTACACTAGGTATTTTGTAAATAATATAAATATCTATAATGTCCTTCTAAATTTATTAGTTCTTCATGAGTTCCCTCTTCTATTAATTGACCATCTTTCAATACAATTATCCTAGACGATATCTTCCTTATGTTGTATAATCTATGAGATGTGAATATGCTTATCCTTTCTCTAGTTAAATCTGAGATCTTTTGAAATATTTCATGTTCTGATACTGGATCTAGTGACGAACTTGGTTCATCTAGTATATAGCAATCTGCATCTCTTAGAAACGCACGAGATAATGCTATCCGTTGCCATTGTCCACCTGAAAGTTGTATTCCTCCACTAAACCATACTCCTAATTGAGACTCTATTCCCTCTGGAAGATTGTTAAATATTTCTTTTGAATTAACTTTATCTATTGCATCATGTATTTTTACATCATCATCAATTAAGTCTATGTTTCCTAGTCCTATGTTTTCCCTACAAGATAATTCATATCTGTTAAAGTCTTGAAATATAATACCTATTTTGTTTGCAAAGCTCTCTTGATTTATTTGTCTCATCGATACTCCATTAATTAGTATTTCTCCTTCATAATTATCATAAAACCCTGATAATAACTTTATTAATGTAGTTTTACCTGAACCATTTTTTTCCTACTAATGATATATTTTCACCTTTTATTATCTTAAAGCTTATATTCTTTAATGTATATTCATGCCTACTTGGATATTTAAAACTTACATTTTTAAATTCTATAGCATTTATTTCTTCTATTGGAACATTAGCTGCTATAGTCTTTTTTTTGTTTTACTGGCATTTCCAAAAAAATCAAATAATTGTTTTATATATAGATTGTTTTGATATATTGCTGATATTGAACCTAATAATCCTTGCATGTTCCCTTTTATATTAGAAACACTACTCATGTAGGCTACCGTATTTCCAAGTAATATTTCTCCTTTATATGCAGATTGCACTATTAGAAATAGTATAAATCCTTCAACTATTTGGTCTAGTATCTCGAATATAAATGAGATTATCGTTCTTTTTTTTAATTATTTTTTTATCTTGTTTAATAAACTTCTTACTTATATCCTTATATTTCTCTATGAAATAATCCCCCCCTATTCCATATATCTTTATTTCTTTAAATGCAATATCATTTGTCATTAGGTAACTTAAGTACCAGGATCTTCTTCCCTCTTCTGCTCTTTCGTATTCTATTTCATATTGCAAGTGCCCCCCCATCTTTGCCATATAAATAGTTGATATAATTGGGATAACTATTATTGTAAGTATTACCCAAGACTTCCAATATGACAGTATGGTTAGGGAAAATATAAGACCTAAAATTTGACTTAATATACCTAATACTATAGAGAATACTGCATAGGGTCTTTCTTTGGCCTCATTTTGTGCTCTCCTTAGCTTGTCATATACCTCTGAATTTTCAAAATCCTCAAGACTTAGATCCTTGGCTTTTTCTAATATTATCGCACTAACTTTATAGTTTAGATCCATTCTAAATATGCTTTGTAAATATGAATTTAATTGTTGTATTATATACCCAAAGAAATTTAAACTAAGGTATATTATCAATGGATATAATACATAGCTAAATTTCTCACCTATACTTGTTTGTACTGCATTTAAAAGAAACTGTGTAGTTAATATAGAAATTGGTGGCAATACCCCCCCTTTTATTATATTACATATTGAGATTAGTATTAAATATAATTTGTTGACACCCCATAATAGTTTAAATATCTTTGGAAATGATTTCAAAGATTTTATAGCATCTTTTAAATTAAATAAATATATTTGCTGATTCATAGCCTTATCTCCTTTAATATCTAAGTAATAATAAAATTCCCATTGTTAAAAATACATGGGGGGGTATGAATTAGTGTATAGATTAAATTAAACTTAATCTAAAATCTTATCAAAAAAAATATTTTATGTTGATATAATCTTGCCTTGATTCTTCTTTACAAACTCTAGTGCGTACAACGTATGCCTTACTGTTGCCATTACAACATGTTCCTTTCCTTTTGAGCCTAGAATTCTATTGCAATGCATATGAATTATACTCAATATTATGGATACCTGATTGTTCCATAACTTATTTTCATTATCTAATTCTCTCATTTTATTTCCAAATTTGTTTAAACTTTTTTTGTCTTAGATTAAATAAACTATCCAATGCATGTCCATACTCTATTTCTTTAAGCCCCCCCTTCCAATCACCGTAGGAATTACACATATTTAATAATTTTCTTCTATATTTTTGAAACAATTCTCTATGAGTAGACTTATCAAAGCTAGAAATAAAAATTTCTTTTTGAACTTGATAACTTACTCCTAGTTCTTCCATCATATTAATTATACTGGCAGTTATATATACCTCCAATGGCATATTGAGCTTATGCAATTTATTTAATAAACTGCATGCAAATATACTATCGATATAAAATATATCTTCTGCTAATTCTATAAGTTCTAATCCACCATATCTTTCTACTTCTCTACTATAGGTGTCTATTATTGCCTTGTTTAACATCCCCCCCTCTTGCGCCAACTCTTTAAACCATCTATTAACCTTTGGTATTACTTTTTGCTGAATATTATCCGTATTCCCTTTCATCCTCAATCTAAGATGCCTTTCTGGATCTGCATATCTTAGAAAGAAGAACTTCTCAATTTCCCCTTTACTAATTAGTTTCTGACAAAATGGCATTAAATAAAAACACACTAGTTCTTCTTTACGCTTTGAATTTCCATAAAGTTTCATAGATAACCATTCATCTCCTGGGAAAAAGACTCTTGCTGCATCTAGAGAACTTAATTGACTTTTCCTAGTCAAATATTCAGATTTAGTTACTAAAGGCGATAATTTCTTCTTCTCTATATCTTCCCCCCCTCTATTGTCCTTATTTTTTTTAAAAGAGGGACTACTATTTCACTAAAGTATTTTCCATCTTCCCCCCCATTTGCTATCCTATTTTCAATTTCTCCCTCTATTTCTGTAATAACTATGTTATTATAATTATTTTTCGATAACATATAAAATAATTCATCAATGTGGAGCCTATTTTCTAAGTTTAATAAAAGTCTATTATCACCTTCTTGTAAATATACAAACTTAGGTACTTTCCAATCTTTCCTCCATTCATTTATTGATTTGTAAAACTCCTCTTTTGAATATTTTTTTTCTATCCAAATTGAGTACTCCGTTATTTAGTCTCCATGTAGCGGGGGGGTATATGATTGATTTTCTATATCTTATCCTTGGGGGGGTGTAGTCCATATCAGTAAAGGATTGGGAAAATGTATTGTAAAAATTAGATAATATGTTTCTTTCATTCATTGCTGATACCTCTAATAATAGTCTATAAATATTACTACAATATTTAATGTTTAGCATATTATTAGACTTAAAAATTATCTTCTTATTAAGTGATTTTGATTTAATATAGAATATTCTTTTATTCCTCTGATTGTCTATTCCTATATATAAATCCTTTATATTTATTCTATTTTTACCCTTAGACCCATTTGTAGATATAGCCAATTCATATTCACGCGGATTCCAATTTAATGCAACATTAGATAATCTACCTAATTGAGGAAGTTCCACTATCTCAGCTACTATAGTATCTTCACTATATAGTTCCTTTTGTTCTCTTTCTAATTGAATAAAATTTTCCTTTGTTTTTCAGGCATTATATCAATAAATCTTCCAAAGGATTTGCCACAAGTATTTGAACCATACATTGGCCCTAAATGAATTGTAAAATCTCCTTTAATAGTTTTGTTTAAATGTGACAAATAAATATAAAGTTCTAGGGAGTTAGGCATGTTATTCATAATGTGTTTTATTTGTATTTTTTTCTACTTCTTCATCTGTTATAACTACCTCTTTTTTTATTATCTCTTATAGCTCTAAGCACTTTATTAGATAAAAAAAACTTTGTATCCTTTTTTTTCAACACTTATTGATTTATATTTCATTTGTTTATGACTAATAGGCTTGGTATAGCCCGCTGGAGAACCTAAGCCTTTGTCCTCATCTAATAATTCTAAAACCTGTACTTCTCTATTCTCACCATAAACCTCCATGAAATCATTTAAATATTCTTCTAAGTAATCATATCTTACTCCGCTATATGAGAGTTTAAATATCAATTCTGTTAATTTCTCAATCTCTAATGCAATGTCATTGTCAAGATTTACTTTTTCTGTTGCCGTACTCATGTCAACCTGTAAATAATTTTCACATTTATATAACAATTCCATTTTTTTTGTATTATTTCTAAATATAACTTTATACCACTGCCTATTGGTAATTCATTGTATTTGTCTATTAATAATTTAATTTCCTCTAATAAGCGATATATACTATTGGCTAGTTTTATATTCTCTAATCTTGATAATATGTACTTAAATGGATCCGTATTAGCCAAAGGTGGCCTTAATTCTGTAATCAAATATTCATTGTCTATCAATTGCTTTAAAAATTCTTCTATTTTGTTTAATTCTATATTTGGATTATTTGCACTAATTATATTTGATAAATCTTTATATTTGATTGGACTTTCTGTTAATTTCATAACATTTTCAACTTGATTTGTATATCTAATTGATGCAGTTATATTGTCTAAATTATCTTCTTTCATTAATTGCCCATAATTACTAATATAACTAATATCCATTCTTGTACCATTTACAGTTGCTAAATCATTTTTTTTATTAAATTCAAATTACTTAATATCTTTTGATTATTTTCTAAGTATGTTAAAACTCCATAAATCCATTCCATATCTGGTCTTGCCCTTTTTATATTGTGTTTATTATTTTTTTTATAATTATTTCCGTTGACTTGCTAAAACTTCCTTGTGTTACTCCCGAGAACAAGCCAAAGGGAGTTGTCCTAGTTGTCATTCGGATTAAATATTTTACTAGTGAGCGAGTAACTTGTTCCTTTTTTCTGATATCTTCCAATTTGGATATATTCTCTAGTTCATTATATAAAGATAAACTTGAAACTAATATAGCTTCTCCTATTATTTTATTTTTAGAAATGAAGCTAAGTAGTTCTTCTTTATCTAATAATGCAGAAAGTTCACAAAATACCTTAAGATATATATATCAATCGGTAATAGAAGATAAAATCTAAGGATGATTTTACCACTTTATAAACTTCCTTAGACTTTATTACATCATTTGCATCAAATAAAACTTTAGCTATCCCAGGTGTTCCATAGCACCAACTGGCTCTGCTAATACTATTATCAATTTTTTTTATTTATAAAATTCTCTAAACTAATTCTACCACTAAAATTATAATAGCCAATATCATTTATATATGCATACTCACATATTTGATAAGTTATATTTTTAATAGCATCATCTATCCCTTCAACTAAAATACCATATCTTTTTGACTTTAGTAAAATGAATAATGGCCCTGCGATTCCATGGGACAGGCTAAAATTAAAGCATCCATTTGGATATATTTGGCTATCAAATTCATTTGCTTGATTTGATGCTGAAATGAAATAATTAGGTATTTTCATATCATTAATATCAATATTTTAAAAGGTATACAAAATATTCTGTAATCTCTTTAAGTGCAAGTTTATATTCCTCTTGTTTTCTAAAGTTCATTAAATAGTTTCCTACCCCAGACAATCCGCTAATAACATCATAATCTGCTGCACTTACCCCATTTTTCTGGGTTTTTAAATAAAATATTTGAGAAAATACCCTTCTTACTATTTCTTCATTTAAAGTATTTAAAAATTTAATGTTCTGAACCTACCTTTACATTTTTTTAAATCTAAATCAAAATCTCTCATTTTATACCTCCCTATTTTTTTAGCAATTTGCTGATTCAAAATCATACTTTTGAACGTTAAAGTTAATTAGCGTAGCCACTTTAAGGCTCTCATCTAGGATTATAAATTTTGTTTCAAATAATTGCAATAATTCTAGACAAACAACACTCCAAACGGCATGAACGACATTTTTTTTATATAATATGTCGTTCATGCCGATAAACATGTCGTTCGTCCATTAACTACCAATATATTTATAAATTATGATAATATTATTGTCAAAGAAACTAATATAGGTGGTAAAAATGATTATAATTGACAAACTACATAAATATTTCGAAACTAGTTTTGAGCTTTCCCAAATTGATAGTGTTAAATTAAAATATTCATTGGAGCTTGTTATGGGGGGGAGATTTCAAAGTTTTTTTTATTCTATTTTTCTTGTTTTGGGTATTAGGTAAGGCCACTGATTTTATTTATTCATTATTAACTTTAATGATAATTAGGGTGTTTACAGGGGATTACATTTCAAACACTATAGTAATTGTATAATATTCAGTGGCTTTTTCTTTTATATATCTATCTTTTAAAAATTATTTTCATCTAAAGCCCTTTAGTATAATAGCTATGTATATATTATCATTATTTATAATTATTATTTTTGCACCTGTATTTGGAAAGTATAGACCAAATTATTCTCATAAAAAAAAGCAACAATTTAAATTCATTAGTGCTATGTTAATATCTATTCATTTTCTAATGCATTTTTTTAAATCAAAAAAAATCCATATTTCAATCATTCTATATGGGTCATAGTGCTACAATCTATTCAAATTTTATTAGGAAAGGGTGTGGAAACTTATGAAAAAGAAAAAAAATTCATTCTTAAAAAAAATTATCTAATATTATATGCCAATTTTTAATCTTATTAGCACCATTTGCACTTGCTAATACAGCTTCTATAGTATTATGGGGGAGAGCCAGAATGTCCAGATGAACTAAAAAAAGCTAGTGTCTTTCAAATAATATTCTAAAAACTATATAATTTTCTCCCTCAACTTTTTTTATTAAATACTTCTATATTACCATTATATTTTTTTTACAATTTCTTTAGTATTATACAAACCATAACCTCTTTTATTGCTTGATTTTGTAGAATATCCTTTATTAAATATCTTATTGATACTTTCTACATTTAGATATGGATGCTTATTTCTAATTTCTATGACATTCATATCTTTTTCTTTTTTTTAATTTAAGGATAACAATATTATTTTCTATCCCCCCCGTTTCAAAGGCATTATCAATTAAATTCCCAACTATCTCCACAAGCTCATAATCTTTTAATTTTAATTTAAATCCATAGTCTTTTATGTCTATTTGAAAACCTATTCCGATTTCTTTAGATTTTTTTTATTTTAATATATAAAATACCTACTAACATTTTATTATCCAGCTTAATTAAATCTTCTAAATTCCTATTTGCCTCTATATCATTTATATAGTTTTCCATGGAATTAACAATACCTTCATAATCTATGCTTGTAACTGCAATCATATTTAGAGCTTGAATGTGATTGTCAAATTCATGCTGTTTAACTCTTATTTCATCAATTAATTCATCAATTATTGGAATATATTTCTCATAAACTTGCAATTGCTTTTTTTTCATATTCATTTTTTTTAGACTATCCCTTAATATAATAAAGTTTACATATATTGCAGCCAAAGAAAAAGTAGCCATAACAATTATATTTTTAAAATACCTTCAATATCTATATACCAATATAATAATATGGAAAACAATAAAATAAATAAATTTAATATTAATCCTTTGAATACCTTGTTATCTTTAATAGTATATTCAAATATTAAATTTATTGGTATATAAATACTTATCATAATAATTATTGTTAATGATATAAACTGTGAGATTATTGCATAAGAAAATGAAAGTTCTACATTTACAATAAAAAAACCTAAGTATAACTATGCTAGAAAATTGGATTGATATTATAATAATCGTACTTAATATATAAGCATAGATAGCCTCTAAAATATCTTTTTTTTATAGAAATAATAATTCATACCAATAATCAAGAATCCCCCCATAAGAAAATTATAACTAGATTTTAAATAATCCCTGCCTATTCCAACAATGATTCCTGTAATTAGGATAAATAAAATATATTTAAATTTATTTATTTTTATCCTTAAATAATTTATTTGATAATATCATATATTCTATAACATCCAATATTCCTAATAGAATTAGCTCAATCGAATTCATAAAACGTACCTCTTAAATAATCCTTATATTTTCTTCCTATAGGTATGGGAGTCTTAACTCTTTTGAGATAAACATCATTTTCGGTCTTATGAATTTTTTTCTATGAAATTTATATTAATTATATATCCTCTATGACACCGTACAAAGTTTTTCCCTAGCTTATCCACTAGCTGCTTTAAGGTATAAGTGGATACGCTTATCTCCTCATTTATAGTTACAATAAGCAGTCTTTTATTTATGGATTCAATATAAATTATTTCATCTTCATTTATAAGATAAGAGTATTCTTTCTGCTTTAATTTTATATAAGTATCTTCTTCCGTTTCTATCCCAAAATTAATTAAAGTTTCTAAAATTTTTTTTACTTCTCCTTCTTTAAAAGGTTTTATTATATAATCATAGCAATGTATCTCCTTAAATGCCACTAGTTCTCTTGTGGGAATTGCTGTTATAAATACAATGGGGGGTTAGTTTATATTTATCTATATCTCTAATTTCTTTAGCTAAATCAAATCCTGAATAATCTTTTAATTGAATGTCTAGTAAAACATACTATAATCCATATCTTTAACATACTCTAGGGCTTTTTCTGCATAGCCTGTTATCGTAATTTTTATTTCTTCATTTATTGAATTTATAATAGCTGCTAACCCCTTTGCAATCAAAGGTTCATCTTCAACAATTAATATCCTAGCCATACAAATCACCCCTTATCCTGAATTATATACATTATATTTGATAAATATGGAATATTCAAGAAATTTATATAATATATTCTAAAATTTACTCCTTTAATAGCCTAGTAATCCAGAAAGTGTATAATATAATAAAAATATTAAAAAAACAGATATTGAACCTGAAATAAAAGGATAATAAAGCATGAAGAATTTTTAGATTAGATAGGCTACTTGTAATTCTCCACAATTTATGCTATATTATAATAACTTATAAAAAAAAGTGTTTCCTTGGCACCCACTTTAAAAAAAATCAAGGGATAATTTAACATCCCTTTGGGATGTTTTTTTTATTTTATTAATTTGGGTAACCAGGATAAAAAAATCTTGGAGGGATATTTATGAATACTAAAAAAAACTAACAAAGGCAGGAATTGTAATTGCCCTATATGTGGTGTTGACCTACGCCTTTTCTTCGTTGGCCTACGGTCCATTGCAATTTAGAGTATCAGAAGTACTTACATTATTGGCCTATTTAGATCCATTTTACATTTTACCACTAGTTTTAGGTAATGCTTTGGCTAATATAGGAAGTCCTTTTGGAATAATTGATATAGTATATGGTAGTCTCTTAAGTTTCCTAGCACTATATTCTATGAGTAAAACTAAAAACATCTATATAGCCAGCCTTTGGCCAGCTGTATTTAATGCTTTTATAGGTTTAGAAATTTATCTATTATCAGATACACCTGTGAATTTTTTTATAGTAGCTGGACAAATCGCTCTTTCCGAATTTATTATAGTGAGCCTGATAGGTGTGCCTATTTTTAAGATTATGGAGAGAAATGATTATATTATGGAAATGTTGAAGGATAATTAATCATCTATCGAGAAATAGATAATTAATGAAAAGAGTATGGTGATTTTTAGCCATACTTTTTTTAATATAAAAAAAAGATACCCTTATAGAATATCTATCTCTTATTGGCAAATTTAAAGTTTTAAATTTATTAACTACTGGTTGTTGTAATCTTGCCATCCACTTTACTTATGTTCTTTACCTTTAGGGTAGGAGTATTTATGCCGCATTCCTCTATAATATCCTCAAGTATCCTAAATTCTTTTCGATTGATTACCACTTCTACTTTATATCTCCTATTCCCGTTATTGCCATTAACTGAATAATTATTTACCGTATATCCTTCCTCCCTAAGATTTTCTGCTAATTCAATCATTTTATCTTTATGATTTAAAAATATATCTACTTCTAAAATCCCTAAAGCTAATCTATCTTCTAATTTATTGCCTATAACAACTCCAATAGTTCTTCCCAAGGCATAGGCAATTGTAAACTGTATCCCATCTCCACTAGTTACCTTACCAACTATTGTCGC
>JMBV01000330.1_pt1 | contig 16024 bp, 10 predicted proteins | sample 616531 | NCBI WGS metagenome assembly JMBV01 (sample SAMN02727904, study PRJNA239997) | anaerobic digester metagenome | biome: anaerobic digester; isolation source: mesophilic anaerobic digester inoculated with municipal waste water sludge... | place: Germany: Bielefeld University, CeBiTec ... | reverse complement strand
CGGCACCTTCATTCCTCCATTTGAAAGCACGTCGGTAAGCATAACAGCAGGGCCTCCGGCATGAGTGATAATTCCAATATTCGGCCCCGGCAGTTGCTTATTCATAAAACAGAGGCTGTATAGGTCAGGTCTTCGCGCCCATAGCAGCGTAATATTCCTGCCTTCTTAAATAGAGCATCCACAGCAACATCGGAACTGGCCAGCGCTCCCGTGTGAGAAGAGGCAGCGCGGCTTCCTGCTTCTGACGAACCAGCTTTTATAGCAGCAATCCTACATCCTTTACGAATTAAAGATGAAGCATGCTTGAGTAGCTTCTGCGGTTTAGTGATTGTTTCGATATATAAAGCTTCACCTTTGAACTTGTTTCTGAATCGAAAGAGACATCCATATATTCAAGGATCTCTTCGACACCCATCTGCGCACTATTACCTACCGAGAAGACATTGTTAAAAGTTAACCCTTTAGGAATTGCCGACTCCATGATAAATACGGCTGTAGAGCCTGATCCTGAAATGAAATCAACACCTTTAGGGTCAGGCTTAGGAATGGGCAGAGTGAAGATACTGGCATGTGCCGGAGTGATCACTCCAATACAATTAGGACCGATCAGCGAACCTTGTACCGAGTTGACAACTTCAACGATTTTTCTTCCAATCGTCTCCCAGCATCACTCTCTTCGCCAAAGCCTGCAGAGATAATAATAAATGCTTTTGTGCCTTTATTATATGCTAAAGCCTCCACTACCGAGAGGGTATATTTAGCGGCAATGGCAATAATAGCAAGATCAACCTGAGGAAGATCATCAGTATTTTGAAATGAACGGATACCCTGAACTTCTGTCTCTTTGGGATTTGAAACGTAGAGCTTACCTTTAAAACCATTGTCTATAAGATTTTTCAGGATTTTACCTCCTGGCTTTGAAGTATCGTTTGAGCCTCCAACAACGACAATACTTTTAGGATTGATCAATTCTTTATTAACCATAAATTTAGAAAGATTAGGTTTAAAAATGTTGCGAAAATACTATTTTGCCATAAAAAAAACAGGGTTTACAATTTAAATTTAAAGCTAATTTTGACTTTTTATAATAAATAATGCCTTGAAACGACTTTATAAATTAACAAGACAAATATTGCCAACATTACTTTTTTTTGCTTTCGGCAATAATTATTGCTCAGGAGGCAAATGTTGAAAACCGAGCAATCCAAAATTATCGGGTGATGTTTTATAATCTGGAGAACCTTTTTGATATCTATGATGATCCCGACACCCATGATGATGAATTTACTCCCACGGGCTCCAGAAGATGGACCAACAAAAAAAATTCTATGCTAAATTAAATAATATCTATAAAGTGGTGATGGCTGTAGGAGGATACGAACCACCTACAGTTGTAGGAATGTGCGAGGTTGAAAATGAATTTGTATTGCAACGTCTCCTCAACAATACACCACTTAAACAATTTGGGTATAAATTTATTCATTACGATTCGCCCGATAGCCGAGGTATTGACGTCGCAATGATTTACAGAGATGATAAATTTACCCCTTTCCATTCCGAGGCCATACCGGTAATATTCCCTGATGATCCTGATTCGAAAACACGAGATATCCTTTACGTAAAGGGACTAATTGGTGGTAGAGAATGATTCATATTTTTATTAATCATTGGCCGTCAAGATACGGTGGATATATGGAAACTAAACCAAAACGCGGCAGAGCAGCCGAGATTTTAAAACACAAAACCGACTCCCTTTTTAATATTAATCCATCAGCAGTTATTGTTATTATGGGTGATTTTAATGACGGCCCGAATGATGAAAGTCTATTTAAAACGCTTGATGCCAAAAATCCTGAAAATGATATCCAAACGACAGCGCTTTACAATATGATGCTCGTTGATAGAAAAGGTTGGGAACATGGAACCCTCAAATATCGCGAATATTGGGATACATTTGATCAGATAATCATCTCTGGCTCATTACTTGACAAAACAGGTAATTTGTGGGTGGATCCAAATCAAGAAGTTATATTTCATAGCGACTTTTTACTTCAACCCGATGAAAGGTATTTGGGCAAAAAAAACTAATTAGAACGTATTTGGGATTCCGATACATTGGCGGTTATAGTGATCATTTACCCGTTTTTTTTGATTTAAAGATGAAAATGGAATAAAATAGATATTAAAAAAAATATTACGCTCTGTTAATCAATGTTTTAAAATTTCAAATTTCAAAATTTTAAATTGGTTAATAAAATTTAAATATTTTTAGCGGCAAATTCCATTGTCTATTTGGAAGCTATTTAGTGAATAAAAACATGTTTGAGAATAAGGATAATTTGAATAGTTCAGAATCAGAATCGGATGGCAATTCTCTTGCTGGCCACATGTCAGCATTCTTTAATAGAAACCATGAAAATAACCTCTCTTTAACTAACCTGCCTGTTCCCTTACTTATAGTTGACGAATCAGGAACCGTTTTGAACTGTAATCAGGAAGCTTTAGAGTTTTTAAATTGTAGCGAAGATGAATTGAATTTTCACTTTTGAAATGATACCTCCTGATTATCAGCCTTATACTACCACACTATTAGATAGTGCAAAAACCACGGGCAAGCCGCAAATGGGCGAAATGATTCTAGTTCTGAAGGATGGCAAAGAGACAAGGGTAAAAATTTTATAAATCTTTACGTTAGAAAAAAAAGAGGATGTCCTTTTACCATCGTAATTGCCGACCTATCTGATGTAAAACAGTTTTATGAAGAGAAGCTTTTTGAGATAGAATTGAAATATCGTGAATTGGCCGAAAGTATAAACGAAGGTATCTACATGACTGAGTGGAGCACTATCACCAAGGTTAATACACCTTTACTTAAGATATTTGGTTATAGCGAGTCGGAAGTTATCGGACGTAGAGTATGGGAATTTGTTGTCCCTGAATATCGTGAAAAGATTAAAAGATCTCTTTACAAAAATTAAACAGATGGATAACTCGCCCGTTGAGGTACAGGTTCTACGAAAAAATGGAACTCGTTTTGGGCAGAGGTAAGGATAAATATTTTTAAAGAGGAGCACAAGATATTTGGTGTTTTATCAGATATTACAAATCGAAAAGCTGTTGAAAAAGCATTGAAGGAGAGTGAGTTAAAGTATCGCTCGGTAGTTGATACCATGAATGAGGGAGTTGTAATGAGAGATATTTCGGGGAAGGTTGTTACCTGGAACCAAGCTGCGGAGAGAATTCTTGATATGACCTCAGAAGAAATGCCTTTTTTTCAACATATTGGCTCCACACTGGAAAGCTGTAAAAGAAGATGGAAGCGCCTTCGATATAAATGAACATCCTGCTGTAATATCCCTCTCCACAGGAAAAGCCGTACAAAACGTGATAATGGGAATTCACACTAAAACAGGAACTTTTAGATGGATCAGGACTAATTCAGCGCCGGTAATGAATAATAATAAAGGTACTATAAAGGCAGCCGTTTCTTCATTTTCCGATATTACATATCTAAAAACTACCGAAAACAAACTTCGGGAAATAAATTCAATAAAAGATAAGCTTTTCAGTATAATAGCCCATGACCTTAAAAGTCCTTACAATGCCCAGATGGGTTTTCTTGAACTACTTATGGATGCAGACCAACATCATACGCCTGAACAACGAAAGCAATTTATTCAAATGCTTTACGAAAGTACCAGGCAATCGTTCGCCCTACTTGATAATCTTTTAGTTTGGTCGAGAAATCAAACGGGTAAAACACCCTTTCAACCAAAAGAATTTGATATCGTTGAGATGATTGATAATGCAGTCAAAATTTTTGAATTATCGGCAGCAGTGAAAAAAAATTGCGATTAAAACCAAAATAGCACAATCAAATTTGATAGTACGCGCCGACTATGAGATGACCAATACCGTGTTACACAATCTGCTATCCAACGCTATAAAATTTACCCCCCCATCCAAAGGAACAATCTCTATTTCCTGCAAGCCGGCAAAAAGAAATCAATTGACGGTTTCGGTAAAAGATACTGGAATAGGAATGTCAGAAGAATTTGTTGAAAAGCTATTCGTTTCTGATGATATACACTCTACACCAGGCACTGAAAATGAGAAAGGCACGGGGGGGCTGGGACTATTCATCTGTAAAGAATTTGTTGAACGTAACGGCGGTAGAATTTGGGTAAAAAGCGCTTTAGGAAAAGGAACAACATTTTTTTACTATAGGCAGCGCTGGTAAACACGAGCCTGGTCAATGTAAATGTATATTAAACATCGAGGATGTTTATAATGAAATTATTAAAAACCCGGAAGTAACAGCACGATTTTATAATGATGTTGCCTTTGCTTTTTATCAGAGCTTTAAAACTTTTAAAAATAAAGATTTTCAGGTGTTTTCAAATAAGTTGAACAAGCTGATAGATCAATATCAGCTTGAATCGCTTAGCCAGTTCGCCAAATGCTTTAACCAAAATTACTCTACTTGCGAAAAAAACCAGTTAAATATTTGCTTTCGCGAGCTCGAAAAGCTATTTGATAAATTGAATATTATGCCAATCATTAATCCAAGATAAATCAACACTCTAAGTATAATACACATTTTTTTACCCTAAGTCAGCTATAGAGTAACCACAAGCGCTCCTGACTGGGATACATCAAAAAAAAGGAACTTGATTATCAGTGCAGTACCTATGCCATTGACGGGCTCTCCATGGTGTATTCGATGAATCAAAAATAACTCTTTCAAACGTGAACATCTTCCTAATTTGATCTAAAGGGATAGGGCAGTTTTTCTGAAGAATGACCCAATCTACTTGAAGCGGTTTGTCAGAAAAAAAATGGTTGAAATTTGTCGTTTAAAATTGCTATTACTTTATCAAAAGCCTGAATGACACCATTTGCATAAACCTTTAAATTCCCGTCTATTTGTGTATCCTCAACTGACATTACCTCTTCGAAAATCAATTGTTTTTGTTTGTGTATTCCAGAGTATATCCTTGCATTTTTAATATTAAAATCTACAGTCTTTTGATCTAATAACAAAGAGCTGTCGGCAATTGAGATTAAATCCTGCCCCCCCATCACCAGGTCTATAGCCGAATATCCCTTTACGTTATATACAATAATTTTGTTCTGTTCAATCACCTTCATTTTCTGAAACGTGATGCTTGCAGTAAATATTAATAAAAGCAAAAGAGTTATAACTCCATATTTCCCCTCTTTTGCAACTAAAAATCTAACTAAGAAGATGATAACAAGATAAATAATAATAACTTGTGCAAATTCAACACAAGTCCTTCAACTCTTGCTTGCGGCAACTTATTAACCCATTCCACTGCCATATTCAGAAAATATACCTCGTAGTAAAGGACTTTGGCAATCCATGCCGAAAGCTTTGACGACACAATAGCAACAATCAGGGTAGCGATACCGGAATATACAATCAGCCACACAACGGGAATTACCACAATATTGGCAAGCAGGAAATAGAGTGGGAACTGATTGAAATAAAATATTGCTAACGGAGAGGTGCCAATCTGAGCTACTATGGATATAGCAGCAAGTTTCCAAAAATAATCTAATACTGCATTCTTGAAAATCAGTTGCCTATAAACGAGATCATAAAGTGAAATAATCCCGATAACCGCTGAATAGGATAATTGAAATCCGACTTTAGTGATCAGGTAGGGGTCGTAAGCAAGCAAAATGAAAGCTGATGCTGCAAGGATATTATATGAGTTAGATTTTTTTTCCCAATAAGCTCACGCCAGGTAAATAAGCTAAACATCACGCTGGCACGTAATACTGATGGAGCTAATCCGGTGATAAATGCATACATCCAAATGCTACCCAACAGAATAAAGAATTTGATAATCCGGCCAGATTTTGAGGTTAGCTTTTTAAGTAAAACACTTACGATCATGAATATGATACCCACATGTAATCCCGATACACATAGTACATGTAAGGCTCCTGCTCCGGCATAATGGTTTCGAAGCTCAGGCTCCATGCGATCGTCGTAACCGAGCAAAATAGCTGCGACAACAGCAAATTCATTCCCATCAAGGCCCTGCTCCTCAAGATACGCAGCATGATGTCACGAGCCTTGTAAGAGAGACTGAAAATTGGATTGACCTGTCCTTTTTTTTATACGTTGCCAATCGTTGCTGCCAAGCCATGTTTGATGGTATATGCCACTATGAGAAAGATAGCGCTGGTAATCGAATTGATGTGGGTTGGAGGGCGAAGGAACATGGTTGTAAATTGCTTTGGCAACAATAATATCTCCATATTTAAGAGTTTGACTAACACTGTCTTTCTCAAGATAGATAAGGATTTTTCCAATAGTTGGAAATTCGTTAATGGAATCTTTTAGCATAACAACCTTCCCGAATGCCCTTACGCTTCTTGCTCTTTCTGACGGCTGCTCGCTGATTCTGACAACCATCAGTTCAGAGCCATCAGTAACATGGCTGAAATGGTTGGAACGGTATAAGTCGGTTTGTACCAAAGTAAGAGTATAACCTGTACTTAGTACGAAAACATTTAAGAACAGGCCGGGCAACCAACGTAATGAATAAGTTTTTATATAGTGAGTGAAAATGGTCAGAAAAAGCAGTAAGAGGGTTATGATGATTAGCCACAATGGCTGTATAAAATGAGGAACTGGTAGATAAATCGCTGATAGGATTCCTATCCCAAATGGGATGATAAGCCTGAAGAAAGGATATGAATTCCAGAATTTCATGGCATCCGTTTGGATTCGATCTCAACGGTAAAAATAAGAAAATATCTGATAGAATATGTAGTTGGGGGGGCTATCCTCGTGTAAAAACCCATGTTGATTTGTCCGAAAAACTCTGATTAAAATGATAACCTTCTGAGTCAAAGAGTTTTATCTCGTCAACATTCTCAAGCCTATTTGTAATGATATACCTAGCCATCATCCCCGCGCCTTTTGCCGTAAACCGTAATAAATTTATAAGAGCCACCGGAGAAATCCTTAAATTGTGGAGTGATAACCTCAGCTTCTAATCTTTCCATTTTTATAGCACGAAAGTATTCGTCAGAGGCTAAGTTGATAATACATTTCGCTTTTCGTTCTTTTAATTGCTCATTTATCATATTTGTAATAGAATCCCCCCCCAATACTGGTATAGGTCATCACCTCTTTTGTTTTTAAGTTTAGCGCCCATTTCAAGCCGATAGGGTTTTATGAGATCTAAGGGACGCAACAAACCATAAAGGCCTGACAAGATACGTAGATGCTCCTGGGCAAACTCCAAATCATCATCAGTTAAAGTTTCAGCTTTCAGGCCGTTGTACACTTCGCCTTTAAACATCAATACCGCGGGCAAAGCATTTTCGATAGTGAATGGTAAACCCCCCCATTCCAGGTACCGGAGCGCATTTAGATCAGCAAGTTTAGGATTGACATTCATTAACAGTTGTATCTGCGATGGAGAAAATTTTTTTTAAGATCTCTACTAATTGGGCTGCTTGCTTTAAAAATGAGGTTGAGTGAAATCAAGTGATGGTATTTTTACTTGTTCGTTTAATGTCTTGGATGGAGATAATAAAATATGCATAATCAACGCATTAAGAAAATAATGACTTAAATTATTTGATTAAAACGAAAGCTATCGTTAATCAAAGGGTGAGAGTGAATTAATTTGTAAGGAGAGCGGCCAGGGTATCCAAACGTGGCGGGATACCAAGGATTATATGGGTTTACGCCTCTGCTTATGCCTACTTCGGCGCCAAAATGAAAATTATCGTTAACAAGATAGTTGATACCGAAAGAGACCCCTTCGCCACTTAAATCTAAAGCGTAAGGATTAACCTGTGGCTCATTAAAAGAGACACCTCTTTAAACACTTTGGTTGAGATCAGCAATCTGGGTTGATCAAATATTCACTTTCGGCGTACATAAGCGTTTGCGTGATGTTATGATCGAAAATCTGCATGCGCTCAGGGAAGTGAGGTATAAAAGGGTTGTACCAACTTAAAATTAGAATTTTGAATTCGAAGACCACTATTGATCCTCCACTTATCAGAAAGTTTGTAACTGAAATGTGGCGAAGTGAACACCCCAAACATCTGCCCGCCAGATGAGCTAAACCCAAAAGCGCTACCAACTTCGAGCCTGAAACTTAATTTTTTTTATCAAAATTAAAGGGTAATAATCCGGGGGGGCGAAAAGAACGAATAGTAACTGAATCCTCTGAAGTTACCGCCGGAAAGGAATTATGATTAGGCTCCTGAGCAGCCAAATGAAGTCCTAAAAACAGGATCAGTATGAAGTACACCCTTTTCATAGTAAAGAAACATAAAATTAGGAGGTTTCAAATTTAAGTCATAAATATTAAACCAGGGTTTAATTTCATTTCATGCTTAAATGGCAGGCCTATCTGATTTGTCCAACTGAACTAACCAATTGAATACATGATAAATAAAAACTATTTAAATTAAAACCTTACTAAACTCAAATTAATCCATAGAGAACTCCTTTTTCATTTTTCAAAATTTTTGTAACCACTTCAATTTAATAGCGTCAAAACCAATAAAGCTCATAGACATATTTTAGTAACCTTTTAAAAAAAATAATATTATGACCTCAGTTGAAATTTTAGTTCCAATCAGCCTTTTTGCTATGATCGCCTTGATTGTGTATATACAGGCTCGAAAAAAAAGATTCATCTAACCTAATCCAACACGGGAAAGATGCAAAACTCCTCAAAACAGAAAAAGATGCTAACATATCGCTGAAATCGGCCTGCTGATGGTAGGCATCTCGCTTGGTATCCTTATTGGAAACATTCTTGTAGCAAAGAAGTATATGGCAGAGGAACCAGCATATTTTTCCATGATTCTGATATGCGGCGGAGTTAGCCTTATACTATATTACTTTCTGATTAACAGAGAAGCAAAAAAAACTAAAACTGACGAAAATAAAACTGACGAAGAGATATTTTGATAAAGATTTAGGTAAAATATTTTGATGCTAAATTAATATTTTTCTGTTAGAAAAAAAATTACCGTAAATCCTTATAATTCACCTGCTTGACCCTGTCAGATTAATATTAAATATCCACTTTTCAGGCAACTGTTATAGGCAAAAACCCTCTTTGCCGGTAGATTTATTTTTAAGAGTTTTATTTTGCACAATTCTTGATCATTGGACTGATCAAAATTCCAAATATTATGAAGTTATTGAAACTGGCGTTTTTATTGCCATTTTATCAGCAATTGTTCTATTCATCACAGCAAACATTCCACCTATGGACAAAAATTATGATGATAAATGGAAACAGGTTGACTCGTTGGTCAGTTTAAATCAACCTCGTTCGGCGCTTGAATTAGTTAATGAGATATACAAAATAGCACAAAACGAACAGAACAGCCCGCAACTGATCAAAGCAAATATCTACCGAATAAAGCTTATGGCCGATTATGAGGAAGATTACCTTGTGAAGGCAATCAGTGAAATAAAAACTGAAATAAAATCAGCAGGATTTCCTGAGAAGCAGGTTTTACATTCACTTCTTGGGGATCTCTATTTACGTTATTTTCATACTAACCGTTACCAGATTCTCGAAAGAAGTAAGGTGGCAGGAGAGACCGGCGACGATATTCAAACCTGGGATGCCGCTAAATTACTTTCCACTGCCGCCAGTCATTTTGAGGTATCATTATCTCCGGCTAATCAATTACAAGGAGTGGACCTGAAAGCTTTTTCGGCAATCTTATTAGAAGAAAAAGACTCAAAAATATTTAGACCTACACTATACGACTTCCTTGCACACAGAGCTATTGATTTCTATGCTTCGGGCGAAACAGGAATAACAACAGCAGCCGACCAGTGGAAACCCGATCATCTTAATTACTTCAACTCAGTAGAGAGTTTTATAAAACTGCAACTTCCTGAAAATATCGCTGGAACGTTTTCAGGAAAAATATTGGCAATTTATCAGGAGCTTTTACTGTTTCATCTGAACGACAAGGACGTACAAGCGCTCATTGATGTTGACCTTAAACGCCTTAACTATGTGCACTCAAACACAATAATTACCGAAAAGATGGGCTTTACCAAAATGCGCTGAACGCTTTGCTGAAGAAATTCAACAACTCTCCCTACTCTACCGCAATAGCATTTGAGCTGGCCATGTTTCATAATACCAAGGCTTCGGAATATAATCCCAACATAGCTGATGATTATCGGTGGGAAAGGAAAAAGCATCTGATATTTGTCAGGAGGCGATCAAGAAATTCCCTAACACTACAGGAGCGGCAAACTGCCTTATCTTGCTTGACGATATGATAAAACCATCGCTTTCAATACAAACTGAAATAGCAACTACGGCCGAAAAACCCTCTCTTGGATTAATAAAATGGAAAAACTATAACAAAGTATGGTTCAGGTTGATTGCCATAGATTACAAAGAATATCAAGAGTTATCGTGGAGAGTGCCGATTGCAGACCTTGCCACCAAACTCATTAAATTGCCTGCTCTCGAAAACTGGAGTATAGACCTCCCTGATGAATCTGATCTACAACAGCATACGACCGAGTTCAAAATACCGGCGCTGCAAAATGGATTTTACATACTGCTTGCCTCCGGCAACAAGGACTTCTCAGGAAAAGATCATCAACTTGCATGGACAAATCTTTGGATCACAAATTTAACTTTCATCCATAAGAAACTTGAATCAGGAGGTGTTGAATTTTTTTGTTCTCGACCGCATAAAGGGCACACCAAAATCAGGAGTTAAATATAAAGCTTATGCACGGGTTTATGACTTTAAAAGCCGTGAATATAATGATAAGCTCCTTGCTTCCGGAACCTCTGATCGAAATGGATACATCTCTATCCTGCCATCGCAACAATCCGCCAATACATCAATTACTATTGAGCTAAGTGAAAAGAAAGACAGATTTTTTTCCGGAAACCTCTTTTTATCTTGGACCTACCATAAAGACTGATCCAAAGCCTGAAATAAAAACCTACTTCTTTACAGATCGAGCTATATATCGTCCCGGCCAAACAGTATATTTAAAGGTATAATCATAGAAAACAGGCGATGAGCAAAAGGTGAAAGCAAATTATGAGACTAAAGTTGATTTTTTTTGATGTTAATTTCCAACTGATCTCATCCCTCACTCTGACTACAAATGAATTTGGTTCGGTAAATGGCGCTTTCATTATCCCCCCCACCGGAGTTCTCAATGGAATGATGACAATACGTAATAGCTCAGGAGGTACTACTTTTAATGTAGAAGATTATAAACGACCCACGTTTGAAGTAGATTTTCTACCGATTCAGGATAATTTTAAGTTAAACACCGAAATCTCTGTCGAGGGCGAGGTGAAGGCTTTTGCAGGCTATATGATAGGTGGCGCCAATGTAAAATATAACGTTGTGCGCAGGAACATGTTCCCTTACCGATGGCTGTCTTACATGGATTTCTTCCCACGATCGTCGGAAACAGAAATAACAACCGGTGAAACACATGCTGATGAAAACGGCAAGTTTTATATTAAGTTTCCAGCAATCCCTGATCAGCAAATAAACAGGCGCTTCAAACCGGTATTCTCCTATACGGTAAATGTTACAGCTACCGACATTAACGGCGAAACGCAATCAGGTAGCCAGATGATCATAGTAGGCTACGAAGCGCTTTTATTGGATATAGATATCCCTGAAAAACTCGATCGCAATCAGGTGAAATCTTTTAATTTGGAAACGGAAAATTTAGCTGGCGTAAGACAAAAAACCATTGTTAGCGTTGAAGTATCAAGATTAATTGATCCTGGAAAACTTCTAAAAGAAAGACTCTGGGAACAACCCGATCAATTTATTATTCCATCGGATCAATTTATTAAAGAGTTCCCTGAACATACGTTTAAAGATGAATTAAGTCATGATAATTGGGCTGTTGCTGAAACGGTATTTAGTAAGAATATTAATACGGCAACGGATAGCTTATTGAGGTTCGATAATCTGTCGAACTGGAAATCGGGTAAGTATGTTGTTGTTTTGAAGGCAACCGACAATTTCGGCACTCAGGTAGAAACCAAAATATTTGACCTTTTCAGTCCTCACTGACCGCCAGCCACCCGTTACAGTTTACAATTGGTTCGTACCATTGAAATCATCCGGCGAACCGGGCGAAGAAGCTACATTTCTTATTGGTTCGGCAGCACAGAGAGTAAAAGCGTTATATGAGGTGCAGCATCATGGCAGGACTATTAGCCGTCAATGGATTTCGTTAGAGAAAGAGCAAAAAGTTATAACAGTACCTATTAAAGAGGATTATAGAGGAGGATTTACAATACAATTAACTTTTGTTGTTAACAACCGCGAATTTAATAACAGGATGTGGGTAACCGTACCGTTTACCAATAAGCAGCTCGATCTTACTTTTGAAACGTTTCGCAACGTATTGGAACCAGGTGGGAAGGAAGAATGGAGAGTAACGGTAAAGGACAAAAAGGGTGATCAGGTTGCAGCGCAAATGCTTGCATCTATGTTTGATGCTTCTTTAGAGGCTTTTGTGCCTCACAACTGGAACTTTAATCTTTACATACCTAATTACTTAAGTAACCCTTGGCAGTTATCAGGAAGTATCGGAACCTCGGGAGGAAATAACTGGGATTTCACTTTACGTTCTCATAAGTCTTTCCACTTCAATACATACGATCGCCTTAACTGGTTTGGCTTTAACGGCTTTAGGATAAGTGATTCATTTTTATAAAAGCGGTGCAATGTCAAGGGACATGGTACAAATGAATACTCAAGAATTGGCTGTCGTAGAGGAAAGTACTCTTATAGTTGATGCATACGATGACGGTAAACTTGCAGAAATGGAAACTGCCGAAGAGAAAGCTGAAAAAGCTAAGCGGATAGAGCCTTCAATATTAAGGCGGGACTTTAACGAAACTGCATTTTTTTTACCCTGAATTGCAGACAAACGATAAAGGAGAAGTTATCATTAAATTTACTCTACCCGAATCCTTTACCAAATGGAAATTCATGGCATTAGCAAATACCAGGGATCTGATGACAGGTATGATGGAGCAGGAATTCACAGCAACAAAAAAATTGATGGTAATGCCAAACGTGCCACGCTTCCTGCGCATGGGCGACACTCTGCAATTTACTGCAAGAATTACTAACCTCTCCGAAGAATTGTTAACGGGAAATGCAAGCCTTGAGTTTTTTTTGATCCGATAACAGAAAAAAAATATTACCGAAATATTAAAAACAAAAACAAAACAAGGAACATTCTCTGTAGCAGCCGGTAAAACAACATCGGTAAGCTGGAATATCACTGTTCCCGAAGATTTTGGCATCATCACTTATCGTATAAAGCTACTGCAGGCAACTTTTCTGACGGCGAGGAAAACCTGTTCCGGTAGTGCCGAGTAGAATTTTAGTTACTGAATCATTACCCTTGCCAATTACCGGCGCAAGCAGTAAAGCGTTTGAATTCAACAAATTGGTTGAGTCGGGCAAGAGTACTACAATCAAACATCAAAGCTTGACTTTGGAATTTTCGACCAACCCCGCATGGTACGCTATTCAAGCGCTGCCGGTGATCTCCGAACCGATTCATAAAAATTCACACTCCCTCTTTGCTGCATTTTATGCAAACAGCATAGCATATTATATTTCAAATGCAAACCCGAAAATCAAAAATGTTTTTGAAAGCTGGAAAAGCCAAACTCCTGAAGCATTTCTTTCAAACCTCGAAAAGAATCAGGATTTGAAAGCCATTATCTTAGAACAGACACCATGGCTATTGCAGGCACGAAATGAGAGTGAACGTAAACAAAGGATAGCGCTACTCTTCGACTTAAACAATATGCGCGACCGACTTGACGCATCCCTGAAAGCCTTGATACAAATTCAATCACCAAATGGCGGATTCCCATGGTTTGAAGGAATGCCCGACAGTAGGTATATCACTCAAAACATTGTTGAAGGATTGGGCAAATTGCAAAGTGTAAGAATTTTAAGTGCGGTAGCGGATGAAAGAGTGGAACAAATGATTACAAAAGCTATCCGATATTTAGAAGAGAGAAACAAGGAAGATTATCAGTATATTTTGAGTAGGAGAAAAGATAAAATCGAAGAAGATAATCTGTCAGATATTCATATTCAGTATTTATATGCCAGAAGCTTTTTCCCACATATCAAGATGAATCCGAGCTGCGAAACCGCATTCAACTATTTTAAAAACCAATCCGAAAAGTATTGGGCGAAACGAAATATATATCTCCAAGGCATGATCGCATTGACGTTACAACGCTACGGTAATAATAATATACCACCTTTAATTGTCAAGTCGTTAAAAGAAAGATCATTGAAAATGAAGGAGATGGGCATGTACTGGCGACACGAAAGCGGTTATTATTGGTATCAGGCGCCTTTAGAGTCTCAGGCAATGATGATTGCTGTTTTTGATGAAGTGGCAGATGATAAAGAGGCTGTAGAAATGATGAAATCTGGCTCTTAAAACAAAAACAAACACAGGATTGGAAGTCAACACGGGCTACCGTTGACGCTATATATGCACTGATGAAAAAAAAGGTAAAGATTTATTGGCAGAACCTGAAAAAGTTAAAATTGAAGTGAATGGCAAAGAATTGCTAATGAATGAAGTAGGTAAAATAGAAGCAGGAACAGGATATTTTCAAAAAAAACGTGGAACTCTCCGGAAATAATACCACAAATGGGCAATATAAAAATTACAAAAACCGATGATGGAATAGCCTGGTGAGCAATGTATTGGCAGCATTTTGAAAACCTTGATAAGATCGCGCCACATAAAACCCCTCTTTCGATTACAAAGAGCTGTTTGTTGAAAAAGAGGAACGAAAGGTACTGTTATTGAAAAATTGAATGATGAAGCAAAATTAAAGATTGGTGATAAGGTGATTGTACGAATCGAATTGCGTGTGGACAGGAATATGGAATATGTTCACATGCAGGATATGCGTGCATCGGCGCTTGAACCGGTAAATGTTCTTTCAAGCTATAAATATCGTGGAGGTCTGGGATACTACGAAAGCACAAGAGATGCTGCATCACATTTCTTTTTCGACTTCCTACCAAAAGGAACATACCTATTTGAATATCCTCTGATTGCCTCACAAATTGGAAGTTTCTCCAACGGAATAACCACTATTCAATGTATGTACGCACCTGAATTTACTTCACATTCCGAAGGAATAAGGATTGTGGTGGAATAGATTACCATAAAAAGTAACATGTGATGAGCCTTATTTTTCAAAACACTTAGTTTTGCCGAAAATAAGATTAGATGGAATCCATTTGTGTATTTTGCGGCTCAAGCGTTGGTAAAAGGCCTGAGTATAGCGAGACTGCGAGAAGTTTTGGAAAGCTAATAGCCAGCCGTGATATCACCCTTGTATATGGTGGTGGCAATATCGGATTGATGCGCGAAGTGGCTGATGGCGCTTTGGAAGCCGGCGGTAAAGTAATAGGCGTAATGCCCAAATTGATCGTTGACAAGGAAATAGCGCACAACAGCCTTCATGAATTGAAAATTGTAAATACCATGCATGAGCGCAAAGCTTTGATGGCGAAGCTATCGGATGGATTTGTTGCCTTGCCTGGCGGCTTCGGCACTATTGACGAGCTATTTGAAATTATGACATGGAATCAGCTTGGGATAATTAACAAACCTTGTGGATTGTTAAATATTGAGGGTTACTTCAACCATCTTTTAGAGTATATATCTTGCGCCGTTAATGAACGCTTCGTCAGACCTGAGCATCAGGCAAACCTCATTGTTGACAATGACCCCGAAGAATTAATTGACCGATTGGAAAAGTATAGACCGCAGGTTGCCGAAAAATGGATTGAACGCTTAAAAGTTGACCTTATCTAAAACTGCCCTATGATAGTTATTGGAATTACCGGAACTCTTGGAGCTGGCAAAGGAACCATAGTTGATTATTTAGTTAAAATAAAGGGTTTAACCATTTTTCTGTTC
>JMBV01000329.1_pt1 | contig 16029 bp, 23 predicted proteins | sample 616531 | NCBI WGS metagenome assembly JMBV01 (sample SAMN02727904, study PRJNA239997) | anaerobic digester metagenome | biome: anaerobic digester; isolation source: mesophilic anaerobic digester inoculated with municipal waste water sludge... | place: Germany: Bielefeld University, CeBiTec ... | reverse complement strand
AGCTTTTATTCGTCCTTTAAAATTAAACTTTATTTATTATTTAGCATATTATGCCCCGAAATTCAATCTTGATTATTAATAGCTTCTTCTAAAGTATGCCACGAAAGTGTGAAGCATTTTATTCTCATTGGAAAGTTTGAAATATCGGAAAAAAACCTCCATACCATCTATTAAATTCTTATCGTACTCTTTTCCTTGAGACATTTTTATGACTTCATTCAAGATCTTTTCTGCCTCTTCAACGGTTTTCCTTCTATTATTTCACACATCATAGCAGCAGAAGCTTGACTAATAATACAACCATGTCCTAAATACGATGCTTCAACTATTTTACCTTTATCAACTTTTACAAAAATCGTTATTTCGTCTCCACAAGACAAATTCTTCCCTTCTGCCTTTTTACTAGCGGGAATTTCTTTTCTATACTTACTGTTTTTGGCATAGTCTAGAATTATATCTGAATAAAGATCTTCAATTCCTATTTTAACCACTCCCAAACTTTTTTTTAAGCCTTCAATTAAAATGTCTATATCTTCATTTTGATTGTAAATATAGAAGCTAACTCTACATGTAGATCTAACTCCAAGTTCAGTCATCATTGGTTGCGCACAATGATGTCCACTACGAATTGCTACTCCAGCTATTTCATTTAATAAATGTGCTACATCATGCGGATGAATACCTTTTACGTTAAAAGAAATGATAGAACTTTGTAGATTATTTTTGGGCCATAAATCTCTAAAAAAATCTAACTTTTTCATCTTTTCTAAGGCATATTGAGTTAATTCATTGTCATGTTGGGCTATATTATTCATGCCAATTTGTTGTAAAAAGTCTACAGCTTTTGCAAGACCAATACTTCCTTCTACGTTGGGAGTACCAGCCTCAAATTTATAAGGGAGTATGGTAAAAGTTGTATCTTCCATACTTACCTTATCAATCATTTCTCCTCCATATAGGAATGGAGACATTCGTTCTAAATACTCTTTTTCCCATATAATATTCCTATACCTGTAGGTCCTAGCATCTTATGACCAGAAAAAGCTAAAAAAAATCAATATCTAATGACTTTACATTAACAGAAATGTGAGGTACATATTGTGCACCATCTACAATAATTATTATATCTTTTCTTATTTTTCTTGCTTTTTCTACAATCATATTTATAGGTATAACTTGCCCTGTAACGTTAGATATCCCAGTTATACTGATTATTTTTGTTTTTAAATTTATATATTTTAAATACTCATCTAATTCAAATATACCTTTTCTCAATGGGAAATATTTGATTTTAATATTGAAGATCTTACCAATTTGCTGCCAAGGTACAAAATTCGAATGATGTTCCATGGTAGTAATTAATATTTCTTCATTTGGTTTAACGATCTTAGAGATAGCTAAAGAATAAGCCAATAAATTTAAGGATTCTGTTGTTCCTTTAGTAAAGATAACTTCTTCTTCTTGTGCGTTAATAAATTTAGCTATTTTTTTTGTCTGGATGACTCAAACATCTCAGTTGCCTCAGAAGCTAATGTATGGGTCGATCTGTGAACATTGGCATGATGATTCAAACTATATTCAGTAACAGCTTCCATAACTTGCTTGGGCCTCAATGATGTAGCAGCGTTATCCAAATAAACTAATCTATGACCATTTATTTTTCTCTTTAATACAGGAAATTCTTCTTCATATTCGTTGGAAGACAACATTTCGTACCTCCTGACTAATGTCTTCCCCCCCATACCTATTTAGCTTATCTACTGCTGGTTCGAAAATTCCATAAGCAATCATTTTTTTTGGCAGCTTCTCTAGAAAATCCACGCGTCATTAGATAATATAATTTATCTGATTCTATAGTTCCGATGCTTGCTGCGTGCGATGCAGTCACCTCATTTTCATCCACTGTTAAACTTGGTATTGCTTCGGCTTTGGACTTTTCAGACAAAGTTAAGGTATAGCTTGATTCAGCAGCATTAGTGTCTTTTGCCCCTCTCTTAATATCAAGAAAACCCCCCCTAAATACAGCTTTAGAGTTATCTTTTATAATTCCTTTACCATTAATACTTCCTGTGGTTTTTGGTGCATAAAACCTCATTAAATAAAGCATATCTATAATATTATCATTAGTTGTTAAATAATAAGGATTAACAGTAGCTACTGAATTTTTCCCTGAAAATCTAAAAATAAAATGAGGAGCAGTAATTTTTCCGCCTATATTAATATCTATTACTTCAACTTTTGAATTTTCCTCTAATTCTATAAAGATATTATCTATATTGATATCATTATTTCCGTTTAGATTTATGTTAACTAATTCTAAAGAGGCATTTTTATGGACAATTATTCTATTTGAAGTTGTTCTAAAACCTTTTCCTTGATCATTGGATCTTAAAATTCTTATAACTGTAGCTTTTGAAAAAGGTTTTAAATTGTAAACAGACATTTCATATATTGGAGCTTTCAAATAATAGTTAATTATTATAGGTTCTCGTGTTTCTCCTTCTTCTGTTTTAAGATAAAAACCAGTATTGGAAAATGCTTCTGCCATTAACAAAAACTTCCTATGAGCCCCTTCAAAATCGTATTTTGCAAGGATTTCAATCCCATCTTCATCTATACCATTTATACCAAAAATTTTTCCTTTAACTGCTGTTGGAGCAAAAGATATGTATTTTTCAGGTTCATAGCCATTTAATTTAGTTCGTTTCCATTTAGGAAAACCCCAATTTTTGTATGCTTCAAATCTATAACTTTTAAAAGTTTTTAAGTAATCGTTAGATATATGCTCTAACGAAGATTGAAATTCAAAATCTCCATAATCTTTTTTTTGCTTGTATCTGCGGAACTTGCCATTCTACAGCTTTTATATTATTATGTTTCATATCTATTGTTTTTTTTCAAAAATTGTGTCCAACTTTTCCACCTCTTGTTGTTAAATTGAGTAATTAAGCTTTTAACCTATAGAAGATTCTATTTCTAAATTTATAAGTCTATTTAGCTCTATTGCATATTCAAGTGGAAGCTCTTTTGCAAAAGGTTCGACAAATCCTCTTACAATAAGCGCCTTGGCTTCTGCTTCCTTCAAACCCCGACTCATCAAGTAATATATCTGTTCTTCTCTAATCCTTCCTATCCTAGCTTCATGTCCTATATCGGCTTCATCAGTATATACCTCAATTAATGGAATCGTATCACTTTTTGAAATATTATCCAACATTAATGCTTGACAAGATACAGAAGCTTTTGCACCTTTGGCATTTCCTCCCACTCTAAGCCAACCTCTATAAAATGCCCAACCTCCACCAATACTTATACTTCTGGCATCAACATTGGCGCTTGTGTAGGGAGCTAACATGAACACCTTAGAACCTGTATCCATATGTTGCTTCGGACCTGCGTAAGTAATTGCTTTAGTTTCAGTTTTTGCACCCTTACCTCTTAAAATAGAAGCTGGGTAAATCATAGATTTCTCACTACCCATCGAACCCGAAGCCCACTCCATTATTCCATCTTCATCAACTATGGCTCGCTTTGTATTTAAATTGTAAGTGTTCTTACTCCAGTTTTGAATAGTAGCATATTTTACTCGTGCACCTTTTTTTTACATATATTTCTACCGCCCCCCCTGCATGTAGATTTGTTATTTCATAAAATGGGGGGGCTGAACAGCCTTCAATAAAAACAACTTCACTACCTTCATCTGCAATAATTATAGTATGCTCCATCTGTCCCATACCTGGATTATTCATTCTAAAATAAGCCTGAAGTGGTAAAGGAACTTTTACTCCTTTAGGAACATATAAAAAGGTGCCTCCGCTCCAAACTGCACCATGAAATGCCGCATATTTATGATCTGTAATAGGAATAGCCTTCATAAAATATTCTTTTACTAAGTCAGGATATTCTCGTACGGCACTTTCCATATCCAAAAATATTACCCCTAATTTTTCCATTTCCTTTTTTTTATGTTCTGATACACAATTTCTGAATCGTATTGAGCACCTACTCCAGCTAAAGCTTTTCTTTCAGCCTCAGGAATCCCCAATTTATCAAAAGTGTCCTTTATCTCTGAGGGAACTTCTTCCCAAGATGTAGCTTTTTTTGCATCGGGTTTAATATACGCAACAATTTTACTAACATCTAAGTCAGATATATCAACACCAAATCTGGGATCCCTCCATGTTTCAAAAACTTCTAAACTTTTTAATCGAAGATCTCTCATCCATTTTGGTTCTTGTTTTTGATCAGAAATTGCTTCTACAACCTGTTTATTTAATCCTGGTATTGTTTTATATGCATATTTGACTTGGCTTTTGAAATCAAACTTACTTTGATCTATTAATAAATCTTCTATATTAAATTCTTTATCTCTAGACATTTTTCACTCCTCGTTTATATTGATTCCTAGTTCTCTTTCTATTATCGAATACCCCCCCATTTCTTCAATTTCTTCAGCTAATTCCTTTTTACCAGTCATTACTATTCTTCCATCAATATAAACATGAACAAAATCTGGAACAACGTAGTTTAAAATCCTTTGATAATGGGTAATAAGTAAAATCCCCATTTCTTCTGTGCTAAAACTGTTTAAACTTTCGGATACAATTCTTAAAGCATCTATATCTAATCCGGAATCTATTTCATCAAGAATGCATAATTTTGGTTTAAGAAAACCCATCTGTAAGATTTCACTTTTTTTTCTTCTCTCCACCAGAAAAACCCGTGTTAATATATCTTTCTAAAAAAATCTTGATTTAAATCTAACTTTTGCGTAAGTTCAGATATTGATTTATTCAAATCTAAAAGAGTTCTCTCATCTTTTGAATGAATGTTTCTATATGAATTTATCAAAAATTGTCTCATCTTTATACCTTCAATTTCTTCAGGTATCTGAAAAGATAAAAATAAACCTAATCTCGCCCTTTCGTCAGTTGAAAGATTCAATATTGATTGACCTTCAAATAAAATATCTCCTGACGTAACCCTGTACTTTGGATTACCCATTATAACATGAGCCAAAGTAGATTTACCTGAACCGTTAGGACCCATTAAGGCATGTGTTTCGCCTTTATTAATAATTAAATTAACACCTTTTAATATTTCAACCCCTTCTCCTATGACTTCTGCTCTCAAATCACGAATTTCTAACAGTGCTGTCATCAATTCTCCTCCTCAATATCCATTTTAAAAAAATTAATTCCTAATTGGTTTTTAAATTCTACCATATTTGTCCACTTTAAGTCAAGGCTAAATAGAGTATCTTAAAAGGCTATTAAAATACCACACAATATTTAAATAATAATGAAAAATACTCACTCAATTCAATAACATAATACCTTTACTAAAAACCTAATGCAAAATGTGTCTTAAATGTTATACTATTTATATCAAAAAGATTTTGAATTTCTTTATTAACCAAAGATACTTCCGTGCTATTTTCAATAATCCTTGTGTTCAAACCAAAACCTAAACTCGCTTTCCAATAACCAAAATTCTTTTCTATACCTAAAGACAATGGCATAAATTCTAATAAAGAAGTTTTTAGCTTTATTCCCCAATTGATCAACTTACTTTCTAAATAAAGTTCTCCATAAGGAATAATATCAATAACTAATACAGGAATCCTAAAAAAAGGCAGATAAACCAATTGGATAAGAGTATTCTTCTGGAGACGATAATTCTACAATAGTATTTTCATTGGTAATTGTACTTTCTAAAGTTTCGTCTTCAAATTTAATAGTTTCTTGATAAGGTATCTTATATAAAACTTTTGCTTTTTTTTATATTAATATTTTTAAGACTAAAACCCATATAAGGATTTTTAGGATTTCCTAAAGTAATTCCTACATCAAAAGAACGTCCTGATGCATCTGAAAAGAGATCATTTGCCAAAGTATTAAAATCAATTTTTTTTGATATCTCCATTATTAAAAGATGAATATAAATCAAGATTTACATCTATTTCAAAATTAGTCATTGCTTCTTCTTTAGATGTTTTCAATAAATACTCAACATCTGATTTTTTTTGTATAAACTATTGGTAAAAATAAATTATAAACAATTCCTAAAGTATATCCATCAAAATTATAAGAGCCATAAATACCTGCTTTAATTGAAGAATCTAAGTCAAAGAGTATAGTTCCCTTATATTGTTCGTCAATCTTATTTCCTTCTGCAATAAGCTTAACCAATTCATTTGGAACTATTATATTGGATTTCAAATTACCATTTGTGACAAACCCAAATCCGAAATTAAATATATGTACAATAAAATGCCCTTCAAGATCATTTATTGTATCAAATAATAAATCATCCCCCCATTTAAAGCTTTATTTATCTCCTCTAAATCTAAAGTAAGTTTTTCTGAATTAAATAAACTAAATATTTCGATACCTCTATAGAGATTTTGGTAAATAAATATATTTGGGGGGGATATTTCTAATTCAAAAAAAATCTCTTTTGCCTGTTGCTTCTAACAAAGAAGGATTTAAATAACTATCAAATGATCGTAAAGAGTCTGACATAGTCATAATAGAAATAACCATTACCATAATAGAAACAATTATAATTTTCTTCATTCATTGTAAGCACATGATACTCCATCCTCTATAGGTTTGAGATCATGTGCATTCCCTCCTTTCAAATAAAAATGTTTTGACTTTACTAATCAATATCAGTTTCTTATAACTGGCACTTCTATGAATTATAGTACCTTCTAACTTTCTTAACTACTTTAGCCTTGCCATCTTTCAACAGTTTTCTAACCTTACTTGGTTTGCATGGCATTAATGATTTACCATGCCGATTTAATACATAGACTAGCATAAAGTCCATCTCCTGTGGTAGATGGCTGACAGTCTACCCCTCTTTTAGAATTTTAAATTTCAATAGGAATGTTTATATCAATTCCAAGATCCATCCAAATAATATATTTTACTTCACCATCTAAATTTAATTCATAAATAAATTCGTTACTGCTTTCTGGTAAGTATATCGAAATTAGAAAATTGTAAGGAATTATTTCTTTAATTTCTTTGAGAAAATAGTTTAAATCAAAAACTACTGAATCTTCCTTAAAAATAATATGTTCAATTGGCTTTGAATCAGTCTCTTGTTGTTTGTTGACTTCCCATCCCCCCCGGATGTTTATCTTAAAAAAACAAACCTGTCGTATTTAGATAATCCATATATACTTTTAGAGAATTAATACCATTGATTATATCTTTCATATCATCCCCCCCAGAATCTTTTTTTTCTTCTAAATATGTCTTCTTCACCTATATCTGCCTTGTTACTATATAATTCAATATCTTCAGTAGTAGTAAATTTAAAAGGAAATTCAAAGGTCATCGCTATAGTTGTATTTTTACTTACAGAAAAGCCTTCTTCAAATTTTATCGACATTTCTTCTATCTTAATGTCTTCATGTGTATTAATAAGGTCTGATAAATCAACTTCTTTATTTTGTTCTACTTTCAAATTATTCTCATTACAGTAAGTCAAGGTTGCTTCTATGGAAATTCCTTCAGCTTCTTTTATTAAAAGTGTCGCTGGGAGAGAAATAAAATTGATATATTTCAAAATTCCTAAATCAATTTCAGAAAATGAAAGTAACGATGTTGGAGAATCTGAAGATATTATATTGTATGTACCTTGTGAAATTTGTTTAAAATCTTCTTTTCCTAGCTTTTTTTTAAAATTTCGCCGGCGTTAAAAATTGATACTTCTATCGAATAAGTCAGTGGATAATTTGAAGTTCTAGTTAATTGAGCATAAGGTTGAAAACTCTCCTTTAAAGTGTTTTCAATTGTTTCAATATCTATCAAATCCATAAGCAAAATAACGTCCTTTGTTATAGGAGTTTGAATTGACGGAGAAGCCTTTACTTCAATCTCTTTAAGCGAGCAAGATGAGGCAAACAACAAGGCTACAAGGACTATTATAAACACTAAATTATTTTTCATTATTCTAATCCCCAATGAATTAATATTTATTAATTTTATCATATACCTTTAATAAATTTTCATAAATATTAAATAATGTACAGGTTGTTATTAATAATAAAAAGATGATATAATAAAACTAATTATACATTAAATTTAATGCTACTTAAACTAAATTAATCTTTCAACATTCAACTATTTTTAAATTCTTTTTTTGCTTTACTATATTATATGTGGGGGGGTATTTATATGTGTAGAAGAAGGTTTTTATTTATATGTATTTTGATCGCTGTTTCTTTACTTTCTTTTTCTAATTCATTAGATTTTGCAGGAGGTTCTGGAAGTAAAGATGACCCATTTTTAGTATCAAACTCAGATCAACTACACAACATACGAAACTATTTAGATAAACATTATAAACAAATTTGTGACATCGATTTAAGTACTTATGAGGATTGGGACCCTATTGGAAGTAACACTTCTCAGTTTGTCGGGACTTATAACGGAAATGGCTATAAAATAACACATTTACAAATGAACAAACCTACTGACAAACCGAAAGGCGATATTGTTGGTTTGTTCGGATATATATCAGGTAATTCAAAAATTGAAAATGTTTGTCTGGAAAATGTAAGTATATCAGCAAGGGCAGACGTTGGAGGACTAGTTGGGTATGTATATAGCGGCACTATAAATAATTGTTCTGTAAGCGGTAATATAGTTGCGGATAACAACGTAGGTGGTTTAGTAGGTGGGAACTTTACAGGCATAATAGAATTGAATAGAACAGATGTAACTATTCAAGGAAAATCACATATTGGCGGACTTGTTGGTCATAATAGAGGAAAAATAATCAATAACTGTGCTTCTGGAGATGTACAAAGCGACATATATACAGGAGGTTTGGTTGGATATAACAGAGGCGAAATAGAAAACTGCTTCTCAACTGGTAAGGTAAAAGGAGAAAATTTTTCTGGAGGACTTGTTGGATACAACGTGGGAGGTATTATTAAAAATTGTTACTTCATAGGAGAGGTTACAGGTGTGAGTAAAATAGGTGGGTTAGTTGGAGAAAACTCTCTGGGAGGAATAATTGAAAATTGTTATTCAGCTGGAAATGTTTCTGGTATTACCTACACAGGTGGTCTTGTCGGAAACAACAATAGCAGCAAAATAGAAAATAGTTTCACTTGTGCAAATACAATTGGGAATAACTTGGTGGGAGAGTTTGTAGGAGTTGGATCAAAAGCCGAACTGGGAAAAACGGAACCAGAATTAATGACCAAAAAGATACATTCAAAGACTGGGATTTTTTTTGAGTATTTGGAGTATTGAGGAAGCTGAAACTTTTCCTTATTTCAAATGGCAAAAAGAAATATCGCATAATTATCCTTTAAAATAAATTTTGATTGAAATAATAGAAATAGGGCTGACGGTTTGTCAGCCTTTTTTTTGCTTGTCACTATTTTATCTATCTTTTTTTAAGGTATTGATACAAAATATCTTTTTTTTAGTTTCTGGGCTTTTTCTTCTCCTGCTAGATACTTAATTATCTCAATTGCAAAATCTACTGCTAACGCGGGCCCTCGTGAAGTTATTATATTTTTATCTCTAACAACAGGTTTTTCCACATATATTCCGTCTTTCAATTCATTTTCAAATCCCGGATAAGAAGTCACTTGTTTCCCTTTTATTACTCCAGCCTTTGCAAGAACTATTGGTCCAGCACATATTGCTGCAACAAGTTTGCCTGCTTCATTCATTTTTTTACGATATCTATAACAAAATGATTATCCCGTAGTCTTTCTGAACCAGGCATACCACCAGGAATAATAACCGCATCATATAAAGATACATCATTTAACTCTTCTATTTTTTTTATCTGCTATAACCGTAATTTTATGAGATCCTTTCACTTTGTTGTCATTTGTTATCGATACAGTATCAACTTCTATTCCTGCTCTTCTCAGATAATCTACCACTGTTAATGCCTCTACTTCTTCAAATCCATCAGCTAAAAAAAACTAATGTTTTCATATAACCACCTCCTCGTACATTTCTTGAAGTATCTAACCTTGTAAATTTTAATGCCAAAATTTAAATTTTGACCAAATACTATGTACCTTACATCAACGAAGATTTGAATTATATATAAACATTCAATCTTTAATATGTCTTATCCCACTACCAACGGGATGTGTAGTATCCCCTTTGTAACGAGGAATTAAATGTATATGCAAATGAAAACCGTCTGTCCTGCATCATATCCAACATTTACCCCCCCAACATTATACCCGCTTGGTTTAAACTGTTCATCAATGATTTTTTTGCATTCATTAATAAGTTGATATAAACTAACTATTTCTTCTTCAGTCGCTTCAAAAAAACTATCAAAGTGTCTTTTTGGAATTACAAGTATATGGCCTTTGCTAACCGGGTGTTTATCGTATATAGCAAAAGCTAATTCATTTTGCACAACTATATTATCTGGATTATCTTTTATATCACAAAAAAATACACCGACTCATTAAATCAACTCCTTAACTCATTTTACCACATCAATATAATTATACTATATTTGAAAATTAGCATTATTGACTTTTCAACAAACTTAACGCTTTTTCATAGTCTCTTTTCTTTTCATATGTTGGAACTAAACTTCCTCCTGTAGCCCAGCACATATGACAACAGTTGTCTATATCTGAAAAATAAATTGGACCAAAATCCTGCGAAAGCAGAAGGTTCCAAGTATATATTTTCTTCATCAACTGATGCTTTTAAAATGTGTATAGCCTTTTATCTTCTATTGTAAATACTCCATCAACAACCCTATCCATCATTCTCGTAGCTAGAGAAGAAGCTCTACCAACTGCCAAGCCATCAGCTTCTGTTTTATTATCTAATCCAAAATCGGTTACAGAAATTTTATCAAACAAACCTGTAACTAAAGCAACTAACATCGCTGGGGAATGGGTTGGTTCGGCAAAAAAAGCAATGAACATTGTCTCCATAAACAAGCTTCAAACCAAAAGTTATACCTCCAGGAGAACCTCCAACACCACAAGGTAGATATACATACAATGGATGATCTTCGTCAACTCTTACATTTAACTGAGATAATTGTTGTTTAATTCTTATACCTCCAACCGCATATCCTAAAAACAAATCCTTAGAATTTTCATCATCTACAAAATAGCTGTTAGGATCCTCTTTTGAACGTTTCCTTCCTTCTTCTATAGCTACTGAAAATCCCCATCATACTCAACTACTTCAACTCCTTTACTTCTTAGAAGTTCTTTTTTTCCATTGCTTTGCATCTTGAGACATATGTACGATTACCCTAAAACCTATTTTGGCGCTTATAATACCTATACTTAAAGCCAAGTTTCCTGTACTTCCAACTTGCACTGTATAATTTGAAAAGAACTTTTTGTACCTTTCTTCCGATAAAACACTATAATCATCTTCAATAGAAAGCATACTATTTTCTATAGCTAACTTCTCGGCGTGTTTTAACACTTCATATATTCCACCTCTTGCTTTGATTGACCCAGCTATTGGAAGCAAATCGTCTCTTTTTAGAAATAGTTTACCTTTTATTTTTCTTGAATAATCACATTCAAGCCTCTTCTTCATATTATTAATTTCATAAATTGGAGATTCTATAATGCCGTTCCTAACTTCTGGAAACTCTTTTCTAATATATGGTGCAAATCTTTGTAACCTAGCTTCTGCATCAATAACGTCTTCATATGATATAGGTAAATCATCAAGAATGTCGTTAAACTCCTTTTTATTATCATTTATCCACAAAACTTCTTCCGATGATTTTATTTTAGAAATTAATATAGGATTTTTCTCGAACTAAAAACGTTGTTCATTTTTGATCTCCTTTGATTTTTTTATGAGTTATTTTGATACTAATTATAAAATAATTATGGCTTTGTTAAAAACTAAAACTCTCTTTTCCACATATCATAAGACGGTGCGCTTTCTTTTTTTTAACTCTATTAATAAATATTATACCCGCACGATATAAACAATCTAAAACATTATTTGTTACAAAAAAAATGTTGATGTTTTTATAGTTTAGCTTAATATTATTTTTTTTCACAATTTCTTATACGAACTGTCGTGATATAATTTATTTGTTTAATAACAAAATAAGTAATTTTGTTTATTATTGATTTCATTCGCAAAGTAGAGGGAGAGATTTTATATGAAAAAGTATGTTACTATTTTTATAGTAGTATTTTTGGCTTTTTCGATATTTAGTCAATCATTATTTGATATTACTTCTATTGAGCAAGGTACAGAAAGATTAAAAGCATATGAAGAATTGGTAGAACAACTAATTGAGATAAAAAAATGAAGAAGACGATTTAAAAAGGTTAGAATTGTACGACAAGTTTTTTTTGAAGAAATAACGTTAGAAAGACCTATTAAACTGGAAAAAGGTGTTGTTACAAGAGTAATAGATGGAGACACGGTCGAGATTGAAATCAATGATAAAATATATAAAACAAGATTTATCGGAATAGATACTCCCGAAAGTACTACAAAAATTGAACCTTTTGGTATGGAAGCTACACTTTTTACTACTAAAAATTTATTAGGTAAAACTGTATATCTTGAAAAGACGTTTCAGAAACGGATAGGTATGGAAGACTTTTGAGATATATTTGGATGGAACCACCTAAAGAGATAGATGACTTTGAAATACGAACAAAAATGTTTAATGCAATTCTTTTACTAAATGGTTTCGCAAAAATTTCAACATTTCCTCCAGATGTCAAATATGAAGAATATTTTTTTAACTTATTCAAAAGAAGCTCAAAATAATAATTTAGGATTGTGGGCTTTGAGTAAAGAAATAACCAGTGAATTTACTAATGCTGCTACTTTAACAGATTCTTCAACATTTACACAAAATGTTTATGTTGATCCCGACGGAAAAGGACTCATAAAAGGAAATATCAACTCTAAGGGAGAAAAGATCTATCATATGCCTGGAGGATTATATTATGAACAAACTATTCCTGAAATATGGTTCAAAACGGAACAAGAAGCCCAATCTGCTGGTTTTAGAAAATCAAAAAAAATAAATAAATATGAAAAAAAATTAGTAATTTCATTTTTTTTATATAATTTCTGGATTTTACCTCTTGTGTAAATTTTGTTTAGTAAAATATCTCATAATTAAAATAATTTTAAAAAAAATGCCTTGGGGGGTGACAGTTTTGATTAGTTTAGCCAAAAAGATAACGCCAAAGTTAAAAAAATCTTATATTAGAAGAAATTACAAAAGATGAGACTATTTCGCTACAACTATTTCTTAGTTTCATAGTCATTAAGGTTCTAGAGGCAAAAGGCCTAATAAAAAAAATCTATGAGGATTTTTGAAGATGACGTCAAAAATCCTAGTCTTTTATCTAAATACCTTTACCTAATTCAAATATTACATAATAATTTTAATAATTTTGATGCAATTTTTTTCTATAATTCATAAGATTACAGAAAAAAAACCTAAAAAAAATATAGTTTTTTTTATTTAAAGAAACATCCGATGAGAATTGGAATAACGAAGAAATAATATCTTGGTGTTATGAATACTACAATTATCCTTCTGAAAAAAAAGCGGTTGATAATTCACAATTTTATACCCCCCCAGCATGGATAGTAGAATTTCTGATAGAACATACCTTGACTAAAAATTTTGTAGATAAAAATAATATCTCTATCGAAAAAAAATAAGGATAATAGATCCTGCTTGTGGCTGTGGAAACTTTATTATTCAAATATATGATGCATTAAAAAAATATATATTTATCTAAAGGTTATGAACCTAAAGAAGCTTCAAAAATGATAATTACTCATAATTTATATGGTGTAGATATAGATGAGATTGCTGTTGAAATAACAAATCTGATTTTAAAAATAAAAGCAATGGAAGACGGTGTATTAAAAATACGGGAGACAAATTTTGTTTCTATTCCAAAATTAAAGTCAGGCCACCCACTCTTTAAAAAAAATTAGAGGTTATGGGAAGCTTGATTACTCAATCTGATCTTAAAATATTAAAAAAATGAATATTCAAGATAATTATCTTTCAAAATTAATAAAAATTTTAACTCAAAAGTACGATATTGTTCTAACCAATCCTCCATATCTTGATTCATCTGATTATAAAGATGATCTAAAAAAATATATAAATGAAGACTACAGGGATTTTAGAAAAAAAATCTATACTCTTGCTTCATAAAAAAAAGAATTATGAACTGCTGAAAGATAATGGATACATTGGAATGATAACTCCTCAAACATTTATGTTTATTAGTAGCTATGAACAAACACGTAAGTTTATTATAAACAACATGAATATAGAAAAATTGGTTCATTTTGGGTTAGGAGGTGTCTTCGATTCGGCTCTCGTAGATACAGCAATGTATGTTTTAAAAAAAAGTAAGAAAAACAATCCTGGTGAATATATACAACTCACTTCATTTAATGGAAAAGATGAAAAAAAAGAAGATTTTAGATGCAATATGGAAAGACCAAAATCAAGACTTAATGAATAGATATGTATACAAAGTTGATAAAACTATTTTCTCAAAAGTTCCTCGATCCCCTTTTATTTATTGGATAAAACAAGACATAATTGATATTTTTGAAAATGCTTGTTTAGAATCATGCGCTGATGTGAGACAGGGAATCGCAACAGGAAATAATAAAAAAATTTTTAAGATATTTTTGGGAAGTTAGAAAAGAGGATATCAGCTTTAACCATAAAAAAAGATGGTAAAAAGTGGGTTCCTTATACTAAAGGAGGACCTTATAATAAATGGTTTGGCAATTTATGGTGGGTAATTGCCTTTGATGAGGAAAATTATAATATCTTAAAAAAACATGGGAAACAATCTTCCTAATAGGAAATATTATTTTAAAAGAGGAATTACCTATACCATGACAACTTCCAAGGGGCTACTTTTAGATATCTCCCGGAAAATTTTTTTATTTGATTGTAAGGGAAGTTCTATATTTTTTTCACGAGGATAAGTATATTTTTAGATTTCTAGGTCTGCTAAATAGTGCATTCTTCTCTTATTTAGAGAAATTTGTTGCTGGAAGTGTAGATCTAGAGGTTGGAGATCTAAAAAAAATTACCTGTACCCACAAATATATTTATTGATTCTGAAAATATTAAATATCTTGAATTATTATCCAAAGTGAATATAGCAATAAAAAAACATAATACTCAAATTTATCCAACTGAGCTTCATTTTGATGAAACATTATTTTATGAACCTTCTAAATTCCATCTCTATTTACATACCAAGAATGCACTTGATACTTACTTGTTACTATCTAATGGTTTAATAGATATAATTGTGTTTGACTTGTACAATCTATCACCTGATAGTATCAATGAAGTATATCAAAGCGAAGGAATTCCTTCTGCATTTTTGCTTGTGAAAAAAAGTTTTTGACAAGCTCCCTCCGTTGGCATCTTTATTAGATGAAAAGGATATCAACGAACTCTTGTTAACTAAAGAAGATCTTAACAGTGTTGAATTTTTATAAAAAAAATTTTATAAAAACAACGTTCATCGTTTTGAAGTTATTTCTTGTGAAAAAAAAGCTCTTCCTGAGGAGTACTATAACAATTATGTCGAAAGTTTGAGCAAAAAAAACTTTACAAAACCCTGCATTAATTTTTAATCACATGAAAATTGCTGCGTCTGAATTAAAACAGATGGCTTGTTTAAAATAGACAATGATATTAAAAATTACCTATTAGAATCCGAAGAAGGCTTTATTAGCTATGGCTTTTCAAACAAAAATGAAGAAATATTATTATCTAAAATTTTCAAAGATCGATTTTTGTTAGAAGATACAATAAATACAGATTTAAAAACTTTTATTAGAAAAGATTATTTTACATTTCATAATAAATTATATAAAAATCGTCCTATAGTGTGGAAGTTAGGAAACAATAATTTTGGTTTTTTTAATCCACTATCATAATATAAATGAAAAAAACCAAAAAGAACATCCTATCAATTTTAAAAAAAACAAAAATGATAAA
>JMBV01000328.1_pt1 | contig 16037 bp, 23 predicted proteins | sample 616531 | NCBI WGS metagenome assembly JMBV01 (sample SAMN02727904, study PRJNA239997) | anaerobic digester metagenome | biome: anaerobic digester; isolation source: mesophilic anaerobic digester inoculated with municipal waste water sludge... | place: Germany: Bielefeld University, CeBiTec ... | reverse complement strand
ATTCTCATTAATTTTTTCTGTATAATTTTTATTTGTTTCTAATAAGTTTTTTTTCTTAACGGGGCTAATTAATCTCTTTTGGTTTTTTTAGCTTCTGATTTTTGCTTCGGCAAAAACCAAATGTGCTTAAATGTGAGATAACATTCACATTATTGGTAACTACCAGGGAGGCTTTTCATAGGCTTTTTACAAAACAATAAAAAAATGTACGAAGTCCCAAAAGACTTCGTACACTTAAAACTATCATAGCCGTTGTAACAAAAGCTCGCTCGAGCTTTTATTACAACTATAAACTATTAGTTAATAATCAGCTTTTAGAAATTCTCTTTCCATCTATTTGCACATTGCATAGATACACACCTTTTTTTTCAGTTCAGGGATATCAAGTCGGAGTTGATGTTTACCTTCATTATAAAACTTTACAGGCATCTTCCATACTGTTTGTCCAATGAGGTTCGAAATCTCAACGCTAACGGCAGCTTTAGTCTTGGTAATAACATCAATAAAGGTATATCCTTTACAAGGGTTAGGGTAATTTTGCGATACGCTAAAATTGAAAGCCTCTAACTCGTTTGTTCCTTGTATAACGCTGAGGTCGGCATCGGTGAGTATAAAATTATCCACAAACCAATATTGTACAGGATTACCTAAATCAAGTGGATCAATTTGTTGAAACGCAAACGGTACTTTATATGTACCATCTCCCATATCCAAAGCATACTTTGAGCCGGTAGCCATATAAGAACTATACCAGGCTGCTGTAAATTGGGAAACATTATATACCTCGGAATAGGTATTATTTATCGCATCATAGCCAACGCAATAGATATCCGGTTGATCATTTCGCCGTAATCTTCAATATCGGTATCTATCCACGAGAAAATAGTTTTGTACCATCTGGTGTAGATGCAAGATAAGGCCGATTGTCTTCGCTTGATGGATCGCTGCCGGCCATCGGAAACTCACCACGGAACGTCTTCAATAAGGTGAGCAGTTTACCGTACCATGTTTCACCCTTGTCGGTAGAGAAAGCATGAATCATAGCTACCATACCACCACACCCCTCAACGCCGGCATGTGAAGTATAGATTGACCAATCCTGACTACCAATTCCAACACTAAAAATCAAGTGTGGATTCCCATTAAAATCAACAGTAAGTCCATGGTCAAAAGCTGAAGTAAACGGAATGTCTTCACGATCAGGATAAGGGGTTCGAAAAGTATCTCTATCAATTCGTCAGTTAAATATTCTAAAACCACGGGAAGTCCACTTGCACCGCCTAATTGCACATTATAAGGGCCATCCCAAGAGTCCCCACCATCGAAAGTTTTATAAAGAATAGGATGATAACACCCCCTCTGACTCTACGGTATTTTCGCCATTGTTCGAAAGATAGGAAATATATCCAATCTCTCCATCAGGGGGGGAAAAGGCAACTTTGGCGTCTGCCACACCTACAGCAGTTCCCGATATAGGGCTGACACCGCCAGCCGGCATGTATTCGGTAAAACGATCCATTTCAAAATCGCCAATTTCGGGATTAAAATATCCTTTGGTGATTATAAAAAAAATCTGCAAAAGGTTGTCCAACACCATTGTTTGAAGGATCAGCACACATTGCTAACCCTTTACTTGTAATTGTATAGGCTTCGGGCACACCCTGAAGAAACTCAGGTGTTGCTGCAACATTGTGTTGTGTAGGCGGTTCGGTACCCGAAAATTTATGAACGCCATAACCATATCCACCCCCCCAGGTACCATTATTTGATCCGTCCAGCACTGCTGCAAAATAAGCTTGATAAGCATTGTCTGGATCAGTATTCCCCCCCAGTGGATTATAAATTCCACCCTGCGGATAACGCCCGTTAAAATCAGCGGAAGGAGCTTCATAAACCTGAATATTGTTCGTCCAGGTTTCACCGCCATTAAGCGATAAATCGTATGCAAGAAATCCTGACCCAGGACCGTGTGGGGGGGGATATGCATTCGGTGAATAAAAGATACTGCATTTATTGCAGGATCAGCCCATAGGTTCTGGCGGACGCCTAACATCCCAAAACCATTTGCCGATGTTCCCAACTGCCTTAGCACAACAGCCCTATCGCCGCTTGGCACCGATGCCGGAAAGGGCTTTGGAAGCTGGCCATTGCTCGAATGATTGGTATAAACACGTTCAATAACTCGGCAATCCTTTAAACCCTCTTTAATTTTGATTTTTTTTGTTGCCCAAATACCGCAAAAGATATTACAAGGCTTAATGAAATTAATACAGCTTTTTTTCATAGTAAATTGTTTTTATGGTTTATATTATTACTCCGTAAAGATATAATTTTTTTTAAATAAAGACTTTTAGTCAAATTTATTTTCAAGATCCCGTTCAAAACCCATACTTTCTAAAATATCTGGAGGAAGAGATTTACAGTATTTCAGCCTGTAAACAAAAAAAATTCTGCACATGCTTTTACCTTTAAATCCTTTGATTATCACGGGTTCACTTATCTCGTCAAAATATGTTAATAGGGATGGATCGGGAGCTTTGTATGCGCGACTGGAGGTAATATAATATGCATTTGACGTAGGATAAAGTTCTGGCCGTAAGCGATTGATCCAAGCATATTTATGCAAGTTTTTAAGCTCTCCTATGCCAATCACATTTTGCCCCGAAGGCTTTGCAACATAATAGTCAATGTGTGCGGCCGGAAACCACCGAGTTACAACTATTGGCGAGGCTACCGACATCTCCCCCCCGCTCTCAATATCTTCAAATCGAAGTTGCCTGAACTGACTGCCAAAATTCCGCCAACCCGAGAGGTCTAATGTAACATCGTTCTTACCTAATTTTGTCGGATCGTCTGTAGCTGGCTGACCTATAAAACCTGTTTTTATCTCCGCCAAAGCAATACCTAAACCAACTACTAACAAAATCACACTTAAACCTGCCGGAACTGGGATCGTTAATTTTTTTCTTTGTTTTTTTCTGCTAAAAATATTGCAGATAAAAGGATTAGCGAAACATACCCCCCCGGACCGCTCCAATGTGGAAGCGTTGGCCTGAAGAGGGCAAAAAGTAAAAAAAAGACCTGCCAGGGGGGCAAAGAGGTAAGCAATAAGATCTTTTTATAATCGGTGTTCAATGAAAATTTTTTTCTAAAAAGAGCTATCAGGGCAATAATAATTACCACAAAGTTTATCGGATTATTATATAAAATTTGTCCGGCAAGTTCAGTAAAAAAGAGATCAGGTCTAACACCTGAAGTAAATAAGTTTACACGCTCACCATGAAAAGTAAAACTTATAAAATTGTACTTATAGTTCCAATAAATCACCGGCAAAAACATTACAGCCGAAATCAAGATAGCTACATACAGTTCAGTAGTTTTCAGCCATTTAGGATTATAAAAGAGAATAAAATCCCAATTGCAACCCATAGATATGCTGACGTGTATTTCGATAGCATAGCCAACCCTATGGTAAGGCCTAATAGTAAAAGCAACTGACGGCTTCTTGCAGTCAACTGTCTGTCGGGTAAAACATGTATTAATATCATCAGGCTCAGCAACCAAAAAAATAACTGAGGAGTATCAGGCATGATAAAAATGCCGGTAATTACAAAACAATACACCGAACCGGTAAAAAAAATGGCAGCATAAAGCCCGGTTAAACAGTTTTTTTAACTTACAACCAATTCTATAGACCAACCAAATGTTTACGCCTCCAAGGATTACCGAGCTCAAACGCAAAAACAATTCGCTGTCGAAGTGAAGATTTAGGGTTGTCAGCCAGATAAAAAAAGCCTACCATCGGCGGATGATCAAAATGGCTCCAATCAGGATAAAGAGCGTAAGTCCAGTAATAAACTTCATCATTGCCCAACTCAACATACCAGGCAAGAAAGCCTCTGATCAGCACCGAAGATATAATTATTGACCAAAGAAAAAAATCGAATGCTTTTATCCAAAGAAGATGAGGCAAAATTTTTAGAATGCTCCGACATAGTTTTTGATCAATATTTTTCTAAATATTGTTCAAAGTAAAAGAAAAAAAATAATTACAGAAAAAAAAGAGTTTTTAAACAATTATCATCCAAAGGGAAGTATGATAAAAACCATGACGTCCCATAATGAATGACTTATCATATTTATAATCATTGAACGATACTTTTGATAAAGCCATCCCCCCCAAAAAAATCCCGCAGGTAAGAGCGGCAATCAGAAGAATTATGTTGCCGGTAAAAATGTGGACAACAGTATATAGGGCTGTTGCTAAAACTAATCCTGACTTTTTCCTTTTTTTATTTCTAACCTTCGCTGAACAAACCCCCCCCTCCAAAAAAAGCTCCTCGCCCGGCCCGATAATGAGCAACATAAGAATAAGAATACGAAGGTCGGAGGCATTTTGCTTAAAGTCATAAACTCTTTTTATCTCAACCCCCCCAGCGCCACTATACAAAATACCAAGAAGATAATTACCAAAATAAAATATCATGAATAGAATCAAAGCAAAAACTAATCCCAGTATTGCCTTTTTACAAGATTTTCTTTAAAATCATTGACTAATAATTTCAGATTTTGGCTGTCGGTATAGAATACAAATGACAAGAGAATTATAAGATTGGCGCTCATCCAATACCAGAAACCAAACCAGTCGGTTTTTAAAAATAAACATTAGAACCGAAAAGAGATACTACACCTGCAACAGTTATCAGTAACGTTATTCTGTTAGCAGATGACAGAGAATCCCTTTTCTGCCTCATCAGAAAAAAATTACGAAACAATGATTCAATAACCAAAGCGCCTGTACAAAGCAATCCAAATATCAAGTTATACTGTGCTGTAGCGCTATCCAACACAATAAAATCCAGAGGGTTTTTTTGGTTGTTTTCTATTTAAAGCTTTTTGCCAAAGTTTTAAAGCCGAAGGCAAAGAAAAAAAGTACAATAGCAAAACTAAATGGCATAGCAGGAAACTCCGGGAAAAGAAAATAGGGAATAAAAATAAGGGCAAGCACCATAAAAAAAGGGTGCAAAAATCAGGAAGCCGTAATAGTTTAATGATTTCTTATCACCCAATACGGATGCAATTGTATAGATATGACCATCCGCATCGCTGGTAATATCACGCCAATTATTAGCATGTAGGATTGCAATTACGAGGGTAGCAATAGGCATTGACCACAGCACCGGTATCCACGATAATGTTCCTGTTTGTACAAACCATGCTCCTAAAGCTCCAAATATGCCAAAATTAAGGAAAACAGCCAAATCGCCGAGTGCGTGATATTTCAGCGCTATCTTTCGGCCTTTAGTATAAAAGATTCCTATCAAAAGACCCGGAATGCCAATGAGAAGTAACTTAAGACCAACCAGCCAAGCCAGCAAGAAGCCTATCAAAGCGCCGATTGTTAAAAATCCTATTGTAGCAATAAAAGCCTCTTTAATAGTTATAATTTTTCTGACTACACCTCCACTTACAAGGTTGGATATTTATCAAAACCATTTTTATAATCAAAAATGTCATTCAAGATATTGGCCCCCCGGCATGAAGGAAAACCATCCCGAAAAAAAGCCAGTAAAAAAAACCAGAAATTAAAAGAGACGTTGCCATAAACATAAGCAAGCACCGACCCAAAAACAACAGGCATAGTAGAGGCCGGCAACGAAAAGGGACGAATACTGATCCACCACCTTTTAAAAAAAACCCATTGATATGTCGTTTGGCATTAATTGAAGTTTATATCAACACCTGATCGGACAAGATTACCTAATTAGACACATATACCTCAAAACATTAATAACTAACAAAATAAAGCTCTCTAAAAATTAATCCTTGTCTGATTTTGATTTGAGAATAAAGATATGAATTAGTATTTGAGTTATCAGAATTATTTAGCCACAAAGGCATGAATTCAAGTTTTTTTATTTGTGAATTTGTAATTAGTTTGATGAGCTAAATAGGGATTGAAACTTCATAAAAAAAACTATTTTATTTAGTTTCCGGTAACGATGTTGTAGGTGTCCTTTGCAATCATCATCTCTTCATTTGTTGGCACTACCAAAACCTTAACCTTAGATGATGGCGATGTAAGTACGACCTCTTTCCTCGTAAGCCCTTATTAAGTTCAAAATCAAAATCCACACCCAAAATTCAAGACCTTCGATTACTTTAGCACGGGTATCGCAATCGTTTTCTCCAATTCCTCCGGTAAATACAATGATATCTACGCCTCCCATTGCAGCAGCATAGGCGCCGATATATTTTTTTTACGCGATAAGCATACATCTGTAGAGCCATCTTAGCCCTGTGATTACCCTCATCAGCCGCCTTTTTACATCACGCATATCGGATGATACTCCCGAAACGCCTAATACTCCGCTAAACTTATTGACTAAAGTGTTTGCAATTTTTGAGGATATATCTTCTTTATTTATTATGTGGAACAAAGCCCCCCCCACGTCAAGGTCGCCGCAGCGCGTGCCCATCATCACACCCTCTATCGGGGGGGTCATACCCATTGAGGTATCTACCGACTTACCATACAGTATTGCCGCCATCGAAGCTCCATTACCAAGATGACAGGTTACAATTTTTTAGTTGCGATATCTTCTCCTAATATTTCACAAGCTCTGGCCGATACATATTTATGACTGGTTCCGTGAAACCCATAACGGCGTATCTTATGTTTTCGTAAAGCGAATAAGGAATTCCGTACAGATACGAATATTCCGGCATAGTTTGATGAAACGCCGTGTCGAAGACACCCGCCTGAGGGACATCAGGCAAAAGCTGTTGCATAGCATAAATCCCTTTGAGGTTTGGCGGATTATGCAGAGGAGCCAAATCCGTGGAGATTTCCAATGCTCGTATTACTTCGTGAGTTATTGCCACACTCCCGCTGAAATCTTCAGCGCCATGCACAACACGATGGCCTACGGCGTCAATATCCTTTAAGCTTTTCAGGCTACCAAATTCAGAGTCTGTCAAAACACCAAGCAAATATTCTATCCCGCTTTTATGATCCAATATCTCGCCTTCTACTTTTAACTCCTTTCCGTCGTTACGTTCATGCTTGATCAATGCTCCTTTTAGGCCTACCTTATCTACAATTCCTTTTGCAAGCACCTCAACCTGAGGCATCTCAAAAAGTTGATATTTAATTGATGAACTTCCGCAGTTTAAAACGATAATTTTCATTGTCTCTTTTTATTACAGTTTAAATCATTAAAACATGTCACGTCCTAAATTTTGATACTACCGGTTTTATTGATTTCATGTTCCCATCCCATTTATAAAAACCTTCTCCCACACGCATTCCAAACATTTTTGCCCTTACCATCCTAGAGATAATCGGTGAAGGTTTATATTTCAATTCACCAAACTCATGGTAAAGGTTTTGCATCCATTTATGAATTTTATCCACTCCGTAACGATCGGCCATTTCGAATGGGCCAACGGTATTTCCTGTAACTTCCATCATCACCTCATCCACTTCAGCTACCGAAGCAACTCCCTCAGTAAGTATATCGCAAGCTTCATTGATAATGGCTACTATCATTCTTGTACTTATGTTTCCAGGCGATTCATTGATTTTTATAACTTTTTGCCAATCATTCCTGCAAACTTTTTTTTACAGTGAGGAAGGAGGCTTCATTGGTGTGAAAATGCGACACAACCTCCACCAAATTAATTCTTGACACCGGACTTATAAAATGCATGCCCAACAAGCGCTCCGGATGTTCAAGTGCAATGGCAAGGTCGGAAATCATCATTGTCGCAGTATTAGAGGTGATCACTGTGTCGGGTTTTACTACTGCCTCCACTTTTCTTAAAACCTCTAACCGTTCTTCTAAGTTCGCTCCAGGCTTCTGCGAATTTATCGTTTCGATAATAATATCGCAATCGGCAAGATCGTGGTAATGGATAGAACCGTTAATACGCGACATAACCAATTTTTTTTCACTACCTGTCATTCCCCCCCAGCGGTTGATTATGATATCAAGTTGATCCGACATACTTTTGAGAATAGTTTCAATTAACTCTTCATCAAGATCAATAAAAACCACCTCAATACCCTTCTGACTGATAAGCAAAGCTATCTCCTGCCCAATAGCCCCCCCACAACCGATAAGTCCAACCTTTTGTATCTGACCTGTTACTTTCAATTGTTTATTCAGGCTAAACCTGTCTAATGTAATGGACATAAAAATTTATATAAAATTGTAAATCAAATTATTAAAGTAGAACCTTTAGTTCTATGTGTTTGAAATTTCTGCAAAATTAACCAAATGAAAGCTTCAACCTAATGAAAGTAAATTATTTAAAATGGATATAAATTTAAAATTTAATAAACATCTGTGGATATTCCGGTTTGATTTGTGCCACCCCAAAAGACCAGTCTATCCTATCTCAAAAACAAACGAGATAAGCTATGGCAAATAAACTTGATCCTATGGTTTTGAAACAAATTCTAACCTTGCACAAAGAGGGTTGGAGTAACCGCAAAATAGTGTTAACAACTAATTTACAAAGCAAATTTACAACATTCGTATGTCATTTTTTTATCATAGACGATTTTTCCACTTTCTTATTTAATTGTATTTAATACAAACATCTGTCAAATGGCTCAATTCTAACAGATGGCCGGTGCCAATGCTTTTTTTCTTGGATGATATACCTATCTTTTTTCCGGACAGCTATGATAACAACTTAAACATGCAACACATTTTTCACCAGAAACACTTTATACAATAGCAGTAAAAAAAGCCTTTCGATACATTTAGCACATTACATGATACTACAAGCGCAATTCCTGTTTTTAAATCTTTCATTTTTATAAGTGAAAAAGAAAGAGTGTTAAGGGGGGTGACTAAGAAACGTGCCGAAAAAAATAATTACATCTTGCACGAAGTGTATCAACCAAGCCCAAAAAAATGCCTTTGGTTTCGAGTATTGATTTTGCTAAAAACCATCCTAAAAATCCGGCTACTATTACGCCGGCAATTCCGCCCGGATTTCCCCAATAATGAACTATCCCAAATATCAGAGCTGAAATCAGCGGTATGGTTCTTTCTTTTAGTTTGCCTTTGAGTACTACCACCACACCTAATCTCGTAATGCTCTCTTCTACAAAGGAATTGGACAATGAAAAAACAATACTAAAAAGCAAAATAGTTAGTATGTTGCTGCCTGATATTTCATTTCCTTTTATAATCTGAAAATAGATAACTATGGCTGTAACAACAGAGATGATTATTCCGATATTTCGCCCAAAATGAAACCAGTTTCATTCGGTTTCGGTTTTATTCCAACCATAGGTACGGGACTTATTTCAGCAGAGATATTCCCTTTTCTAAAATAGCTTTGAAATTCTGCCCTTTTAAACCACCATAAAATAAACAAGAAAAGAATTGTGTATAAAAGCGTGATTGCTTGATATGCTATTTGCTGATTTATCAGTCCAGACAGGTTGTCGAAAATAACAATTCCATTTGTCCATTTGCCTACAAAAATCAATGAAGTTGTTAAAACAATGATTAACAATAGAAGTGCAACATCCTTTAATTTCATGATCAATATAAATTTTAAATTAGACTATCAGATTATTAAATAGTTCTTAATTCCAAGACAGAGACATGCATCTCGTTACCATCTTCATTTTTTTTGTCTTGACACAAAAAAAACGAAGCAAAAAAAAACCAAAACTGCGCCCGCTTCGCTCGAAAAATTGACACTCGAACAGCTAAATCGTCCAAACTCGATGGTGCCTTATAAGTACCCAAAAGCTATCTTTACTATTGAGGCAGCCCCATTTCAATAAATTAAAAAAACTTTCTGTGTACCTCACTCCGAGAGCGTTGATTTACAATGAAAAATTAATTCGATACGTTAACATTGGAGCAAATCCTTGCAACAGCATTTCTTTGTAAGTGCCTTCATCAATGTCATACATCAAATTGTAAATATTTCTTTGGTTTGTTAAGTTTTGTAGGTCAAGAGCAAGTTCATCTGTAAATTTCTTCCGGTTTTCCTGTAACCTATTCGTAAGTCTGTTCTGAAATAGTTTCGTAGTTGCAGTTCATTCGTGTCGATTTTATCAAACACTACTTTACGCTCTATTTTACTCTCCTCCTCTAACACGGGAGTGTAGCGTGTACCACCTGCCAATGAACTTTTTATATCAGCAAAAATTGTCCACCCTTTCTTAAGTGGCAGTTCATAACCTGAAGCAAGGTTAAACAGATATTTTCCGTCGAAAATAGTGCTCCATTCTTTATTATTAAATCCGTTGGTATATGTTGATCTGTACAAAGTAGAATTAAACAACAAGTAATAATTCTTACTCATAAATTTTTCAATTGTAAACTCGATCCCATAATTTTCCCCGTACCTTTATTAATAAGATTTCCCTCACGCATAATCACATTTTCGCCAGCTCCACCAGCTTGTAGGATAGTATAATTATCATTGGGGGGGTCGTCTTTCACAGGAATATTATACAGGTCCTGATAGTAAACCTCTGCTTTCACATGCCAATCGGGAGCAAAGCCCCCCCAGCTATATGAAAAGTCAACATGTGCACTCTTCATAAATCCCAGATTCTTATTGCTGTATTCTATTTCATTTTGAGGAGTGAGCGTTCTGATAAAATAAAACGAACGTGGGATCATCTGACTATACAATCCGCTCGCCAATGCAAAGGTATGTTTTAAAGCAGGTGTATAACGAATACCAAACCGTGGTTCTACCGCATAAGTTTTGTTCAAATCAAAATACATCCCATGTAAACCACCTGTGAGCAGCAACTTCGATGTTACATTTGCCTGTATTGCGCATAAGCACGCCAAAGACCGAAAGCTCCTTCTTCGTCAACATTAGTAAAGACCTCCATTTCATCAGACACCGACTCTTTTCTAAATAATCTACATCATAAAAGTCATACTTCACTCCGGCTTCTATTAATGAAGTGTAAGAAAAACGATGTTCTATTTTTGAGTAGAGTGAATATTTATCTTCTAATGCTTGTTCGTCCCATACCAATTTCCACTCTGCATTCGGCTGAATCAGAGACATTGTATCAACCGGCATATGGGTATCGCTTCTTACAAAAGAGAGTAGTGTAGTAAGCTTTGTTTTCGGAGTAAAATCAATGGTATGCGTAGTTCCAAGAACGTATGTTTTCGCATCTATCTTTATACGTTGGTCCATTTGTTTTAATAAATTCTCATCTATATCTACATCTTCCACTTCCGATGCTACAAAGCTAATTCCGCTACTTCCGTATAATGCAATTACAGAAAGGTTATTTTTCTTATTAATATCGAAATCAAGTTTCATTGTAAAATCCTGATATTTTGGTGTTATACCTGTATAAAACCTATCTTCTCCATCAAGTCAGGAATAGAATATCTATACGATGCAAGGTAGGACGAATTACTTTTCTTTGAAAAATAGCCTTCCGAACCGAGTTCAAAACCATTAAACCCCATTTGTCCCCAAAATTCATGTTTTTTTGCTGTTACCCTTCTCATTTTCAAGTCGAATATCCCCGCCATTGCATTGCCATAGGATGCTGGCCACGCACTCATGTAAAAGTCTGAATTTGAGAGCAAATTGGTATTAAGCATGGTAACCTGTCCACCCGTCATAGCTATGCCTGTATTAAAGTGATTCAGATTAGGAACCTCCACACCGTCCAGCGACCACTGAACGCCTATGGGGGGGAGTTGCCTCTGATGATAATATCATTTCGTGAATCGTTGGCAGGAATAACTCCCGGAAAACTACGCACCATACGAGCCGGGTCACCCAGCGAACCTGCAAACCGAAAGGTTTCTTCCGTGCTGAAAGTTCTTGCTCCTGTTACAGTCAACTTGTTAATCGGACGACTTTTATCGTGTCTTGCCACCACCTCTACGCCTTGTAGCTCAACAAAGGAGGGCTCCAACACTACATTCAGCACAACTTCTTTACCTGTATTTACCAATATGTCAATTGTTTGCGAAAGAAATCCAACACTACTGAATCTTAATTTTGTCTTCCAACGGGAACGCTGAAAGTAAAATTACCTTGTTCATCCGTTATCGTTCCTATTCCGGGTTCGCTCCCCCCCTCGACATATATTGACGCCTGAATCAACTCATGAGTATGGTCGCCCGAAACCACTACGCCTCTTACTGTTTCCACTAAATCATTTTGTGCAATACCTACCGATACTGACAAAAACATAAGTAATACAATCCACAATTTTTTTCATACTTACTTTCATTTTTAATTAATTTTTTTGCAAATTAACTTGTATGATCATTAAAAAAAACTTACCCTAAGATAAAAATGAATTTACAGGAGTTTTTCTAATTCTACTTAAACTTTCGGGTGTAATTCCCAGGTAGGAAGCAATGTGTTTATTGGGTGTTCGTTGTAATATATGTGGTTGTTTTTCAAGCATTTCACTATATCGTTGTTTGGCTGTTTTTGTTAAAATCTCGATTTGTTGCATCTGTTTTTGAATGAACAAATTTTCGGCTGCTGTTTGGCAAATAATTCTGCCGTAATTGGTTTGTGAAAGCTCAAAAAAAATTTTTACGACTAATGCTGAATAGTCTGCATTTTCAAAACAAATAACTTCAATTCAGTAGGTTGGTTGGTAAGAAAGACATATAATCAACCAATAAATCGCCTTCGTAACACAGGTCAATACAGATGTAATTGTTATTTGAAAATAACAAAATACCGCCCGAACCTTTGAGAATAAAATAAAACGTCGGCTCGTTCGTTGTATCTTTTTAGGATATCGTTTTTTTTGCTTTTCGACAACTTCGCCATGTTGTACAAAATATTCCCAAACCTCTATAGGCGCTTGATAAAAAGGATCGAAAATGGCTTTAAATTCTTTTGCTATCTCTTTCATTTTAATTTAATTCAATTGGCTTTATTATTTATTTTTTCTAATAATTTCAGATTTATCTTTAACAAAACAATTTTCGCTATTGGCACAACTTGTGAAAATCATAACAGTGATAAAAGTAACATAATAACCCATATAACAGTTAAAGAAGTATGGTATTCTTTAATTTTCTCATAAATACTTGTTCGAATCAATTAGTTTTATTTTTACAGAATAGCGTTGACGTAGCGGCTTTAAAAGCACTATAACTAATAGTAAAACACCATAGAAAAAAAATAAAACGAGTGTAGCCAGTGAAAACCTTGCAGGAAATAGACTTGCATATAAATCCAAATAATAAGTGCAAAACCTATGTACGCCGACCAAGTCCAAGCCCAATGCATATCGGGAAGTAGGTTTAAAGCCTGTGCAAACTTACAATCCTTGCGTTTTATCAGTCCCCCCCAAACAACAAAATCGGCATCAACCCAAGTACAGTAAACAAAATCAGTCCGGGTATAAGAAAATTTTTAAAAGGCGAATGTTGCAAAACCAATTCGGGCGTCATTTCCATCCATCCTTCGGGAAACACCAAAAAAAAGCGCCTCCACCAACTAAAGCGCCTGCCGAAAGGATGAGCAATAAACAAACTAATAGATTTCTTGTTCTCATACAGTTATAATTTGTATTTGATACAAAATACCCATATCACACTTAGGTACGAAAGAAAAGGAGTTAAGTTTTTATGAAGATTTTATTCTAATATTTGGGTTATTACTAAATCCAACTATATATTTTTGTACACCTCCTCAAACGGTACCCTAAACCGTTCTCCCCCCAAATTCCACATGTTCCTTTTCTAATTCCACAAGGGATCACCATAGTGATTTCGGCGCTACAAGGCAGTTTGAGTAACTTTTTTTTACCCTACGGCTGTCAAACCTTTCCAATGGACACGTATCATAACCGATTTCAGCCATTGCAATCATAAAAGTCTGTGCCGCCAAACCACAAGTTTTATGCACAACCACACGCATATCACTTTCAGAAAACGATGTTGCCATTGGACGGAAAGACTGATAGATGCAGTAAGAATCTTCCTAAAATTCCAAGCAATCCGAAAAAAAACGACCGTACATAAACGGTATCAAGCGGTTGTAGTAAAGTTGGCGATCTTTCCATCGCCTCTCTTGTTTTTCCGGTGGACTATTACGAGCAATATTCCCTTTTTCAAATTCCAAATTAGCCTTTGAACGTTTACGATGTAAATCTCTGCGAGTTACGAAAACCACAATTTGTTTAGCTGTTTCTGTTGCTTTTTGATCCAGGCAAGCATGGGATATTTTCAGCATCTCAGGGTCGGTTATGTGATAAAATTCCCACAATTGCATATTGGAACTATTGGGTGCAAGCGTTGCCAATTCGATGCAGCGCTTTACCTTTTCAGTGTTTAGCTCTTTCGCTTCGTCGAAGTAGCGAACAGAACGGCGAAATTCAAGGACTTCTTGTAATGACATTGTATTTTATTGTTATGGTTGATTAATCATTTTTGTCTAATAGTAGCTTCCCTATTGTTTGGCCAAATAGTCTTGAATTCTTTGGTGCATTTATCGAAATTTTATGACCGAACTTTTCTAATTCTTCTTTAGTCTCAAATAATTCTTCATCTCTAAACCTTTCCGGGGGGGGAATTATCATTAGAATATTTTCATAAAATCTACTTTAAACAATCGTTTTTAATATGGCACATAACGGTTTGCGTGTGTGTGCAGTAGCAGATTTCGAAACACAAAACTGTCAATACACCGCAAAAGTTGATGCGAGGCAGAATGTTCAATTAACCACGCTACCCTCCATTGTATCAAACGCCCGTTATGTGGCGTAATTCTTTCTTTTTCATCAAAATTTAATACCAAGTCTTATCGGAATTAACAATGATTGTTGTGTTATGGTAAAACCTGATTTTGCATAAATATCAATTTTCTCTGTCAGTCTATAATTTAGTCCTGTCGATAATTCAACAAGTCCTGTTCCCGTGCCATTTTCATATTGATTCCAAATGTGACTATATCCGATTTTCAAATTAACAAGTGGTGTTAGTTTGGTTTTTAAAGGCAGGTATTCAAAGTCTGTAAATGCATAAAATCCGTTTATCCCTTCAAAATTTAAGTATCCGATACCAATTCCCGCAAATAGTTTATTTTCAAAATCAATACCGTTTACAATATTAAAATCTATACCGTTTTGTTCGTACAAATTATAACCTTTCCAATTTGGACCAGGGTCAACCTGTATTGTATTATTTTGATACATTAAAAATCCTGTCTCAGTTTTATCGAATAACTAATTTGTGAGTATCCTTGATTAATAGTCAAAATCATAGTTAACCCGATTATAAAAAAAATTTTATTTTATTCATCTGTTTCTTTTGTTAATATTATAGTTTCTGCTGTCGTCTTATTATGCCACATAACGCCTGAGGCTAAAAGCTGGCGGGCATTTCGGAGCACTACCCTGTCAACCTGCGATAAAGTTTATTAGATGTACTGCCCTTCAAATTTGCATTATCATCTGCCCGCTTGATTTTAGCCTTTGTTAGCACACGTAAATATCTCATATACATATTATTAGAAACTAATACTATAACTTACTGAAGGCATAATCGGGAACATACTTAATTGCTTTAAAACAACTTCATCACTATTATTCGATTTTTTTTCAAAAAAAGTAATAATATGGATTCTTGCGGTTATATAAATTATACACACTTATACTCCATGTTCTTGTTCCCCATTTTTTTTCTTTATTAAAATTGAACCCAATATCCATTTTATGATAATCTCTCATTCTAAATGTATTTATACCTTCATAAACATATATTTGCTCTAAACCTGTTTCGGTCATTATAGAGTATGCACTAACTGGCAATGTAATGGCGTTTCCTGTGCCATATACCCATGTTAATGAAAAATTAATATTTTTATTAAGGTTGTGCATGACAACAATACTAATATCATGGGTCTGTCATATTTAAAGAGATATGAAATACCATCATTAATATTTTCAAATTGACGAGTTGTTTTTGAGTATGTATAGCCAATCCACCCTGTAATCTTGCCAGTTTTCTTATTAATCAATAGTTCAATCCCTTTTGAAG
>JMBV01000327.1_pt1 | contig 16134 bp, 21 predicted proteins | sample 616531 | NCBI WGS metagenome assembly JMBV01 (sample SAMN02727904, study PRJNA239997) | anaerobic digester metagenome | biome: anaerobic digester; isolation source: mesophilic anaerobic digester inoculated with municipal waste water sludge... | place: Germany: Bielefeld University, CeBiTec ... | reverse complement strand
CTGCTCCCATTCCTCCTGTGTTAGGTCCTCTATCGCCTTCGCCAATCTTTTTATAATCTTTTGCCTCAGGCAGAATGAGATAGTTTTGCCATCAGTCAACACAAACACCGACAATTCTATTCCGTTCAGGAATTTTTCAATCACTACTTTTTCTGATGCAGCGCCAAATGCTTTGTGGCATATCATTTCAATTAACTTTTCCTGCGCTGTTTTTAGATTATCGGTAATAATTACCCCCCCTTTACCGGCTGCCAGCCCATCAGCTTTTAGAACAAATGGAGGCGGCATTGTTTCGAGCAGAGCTAGGCCCTCGTTCAAATTTTTGGAAGTGATAGTCGTATGAAATGCTGTAGGGATATTATGTCTCTTCATGAATTCCTTTGCAAAATCTTTACTTCCTTCCAGTCGTGCGCCTGTTAACGAAGGTCCGATAACTTTTACATTTCCAAGCTTATTGTGGTTTTTAAAAAAAAGTCGTAAATCCCTTTTACCAACGATGCTTCTGGGCCGACCACAATCATCTCTATGTCGTTATTTGCAACACATGTTGCAACTTCTTCAAAATTTTCAGGATTAAGATCAATGTTGGTTCCTAATGCTGAAGTGCCGGCATTGCCAGGGCCAATAAAAAGATGGGTTAGGAGAGGACTTTGCTTTATTTTCCATGCTAACGCATGCTCCCGCCCACCAGAGCCAAGCAACAAGACATTCATATTTTTTTTGATGCAAATTAACAAAATAATAATGAAGGTGTATTTTGACGAATAAAAGAATAACAATGTGAGGAACATTTTTTTGCAATTATATTTCTGTTAATTCCTGTTTTGTTGGTTTCAGAAACGGAACCTCTTTATAACACCTCTGTAAGTTCGGTATATTTATTCCAATACAGCAGAGGCGTGGAAGCATCAATGGATAACTATTTTGTTAGGGAACTGGCTAAAATAAATTACCTCAATCCCTATCGAACAAGCTACGGCCTTGAGTACAATATTGAGATTGCTATTACAGAGATATCTGAAAAAAAAGCTTGAAATCATCAGCCGTTTTACTCCAATTAAAATGTTTGGCGAATTGGCCTATCGAAATTTTGATATTGCTTCGCTTTTTGTGCCTGAACTTTATGGCTTTACACTAATTATAAATCAAAATAGCGGGGGGAAACTATTAATTGGACATCAGAAGATTTGCTAAAAGGAGAGCAAGTAAAGAGTATTCTGGAGTTGCCTGAAAGCGCTGACTTTAAAAATACCAGTTTTGAAATAATAAACATCAGGTTTTCTTATAATGAAAAATCTGTTGCTCGGTTTAACCGTGTAATGAATGAAATACATGAATATCTTGCTAATCTTGAATTAATTAATTTTTCTTTATCTAAAGCTGAAAATATTGAGCCTGAAAATGACGATGCCTTATTTGAAAATCATTTTTCTATTTACGATCTCGAGGTATTCCAAGTATATCTTGATACAATTAAATTTCACACTGATTTAGTTGTTCCGTTGGATTACGAAGAAGAGTGGCAACTTGGGAAGCGAACCCTTAATTCAAATCTTAGAAGACTTCGAACTCAGTTGACGAGAAGGTTGGAGTTAATTGATTTCAGGTTGGATGGAGAGGATTATCATCGGGCTGCTGAGCGGATTATACAAATACAAATTGGCTATGTAGAAGAGATGGGAAGGGTTATTCATTTTCATGAACCTGTTTATAAGCGTTTGCTGAGTTTTTAAGACGACACTGACTGGCGCCAAATGTTTTAGCGGTTGCACGGCAGTTTAGCATGATTGATACCTCTATTTTACAAAATAAGCTAATCGCAGAACTCGTAAGAAATTATATTGCCCGAAGTGATGAATATTATATACATGAGCAATACAACGAATCGCTTTTGCTCTTGACCTCGGCTGATGTTGTTTGTCGGATTAATGCTGAAATTGACTGCAATTTGGAAATCTTTAATAGGATGGCCAAATCAAAGTTTGGAATATATGATTCCTATCTCAGTATTGCTCAGTCGGCGATGAGTGCCGGTAATCCCGATCTTGCCCGGCGATATCTTGGTCAGGCGGCCGATTATCAGAAAGCAAACTCAGGATTGATACTTGTCGCCGGTGCGGTTAATGATCTATTGGAGAAATTAGCGTGGCAATACTTCGAAGAGGGGGGGCGATCAGCAGTAAGATTAGCAAAATGGGATATCGCATCAGCTTATCTTGTCGCAGCAAAAGAGATATATAACTCTTTGAACAAACATTACTTCAACGAGGCAATTGAACATGAACTTTCCAAGATTGAAAAATGATATTGAAAGAAGATAAATTACTTTTTGTTTTCCATGAATGATGGATTATCTTTTTTTCGTCATTTGACCGTTTAAAATTGAGTTCGCTTTAGGAACGATGTTTTTTTTAAATATTAATGTATTTAATATTTGAACATATTGCAGAGCATCAATGATTTATATATTTGATATTTGTGTATGGTCGCTGAACAAAATTGAAGTATTAATGGCTAAAACTAATTTTTGTAACGGGCTTAAAACTCTATTCTGAAAATTAAATTACATCTTTGCAAATCTTAACTACATTAAATCACTAATTATAAATGATCATGAAACGAAGACTTCTTTTGCTAAGCAATTCTACTAACCCCGGAGAGCCTTATCTTGGTTGGCCACGCAAGTATTTATCAGATTTTATGTCGGGTAGTGGCGTAAAGGATATCCTTTTTGTGCCTTATGCTGGCGTAGGGTTATCCAATATAAGCCTTGAGAAATCTTATGATGTTTATGAACAAAGGGTTCAGGCTGTTTTTGGCGATCTTGGTTTGCATATTCGTTCGGTACATCATTGCGACGATCCGATCTCGGCAATCAATGATGCTGGCGCTATTGCCGTAGGAGGTGGTAACACATTTCATCTTGTTTATATGATGCACAAGTTGAACATTATGAAAGCCATCCGGGAACGTGTGTTAAAAGGGATTAGCTTTATTGGCTGGAGCGCCGGTAGTAACGTCGCTTGTCCGACACTACGAACAACCAACGATATGCCTATCATCCAACCGGAAAGTTTCGATTGCTTAAACTTAATTCCATTTCAGATCAATCCCCCCCACTACCTCGATGTGTCACCTGCCGGACATGGAGGAGAAACGCGTCAGCAGCGTATCGAGGAGTTTTTGGTAATTAATAAAAGGATGACGGTGGTAGGACTTCGTGAGGCTACTCTGTTGCAGGTGGAAAATGATAAAATCGAATTGAAAGGAGCAGGGCCGATGATAGTCTTTAACTTTGGTAAGGAACCGGTGGAATATAATCCGAACGATAATATTAGTTTCTTGCTTGAATAGTTTTATTAATTCTTGGGATAATCGCTACAGCGGAGTCTAATATTATTATGGAAAAGCGCCTAATAAATATTTCGCTGATTTTTAACATCATTCGATACAAAAGGTAAATTGTTGCTTCCTGCCGAAAGCGAAGGTTGTAATGCTGTATTCAGGGGCAAAACCTCTTTAAACGTTTCATGAATATTGATCCGGGTTAAAATACCAAAACACACCTTTAAGCTTTTTAGTAAAAGAGGCTGTTATACGTTGATTTTATCCTTGACAAAGAAAGTGCTTACACCACCAATTAATAGCAGAACACCTGCCATATAAAGAGATTTTATCGGATCGCCATTAAAGCATATTTAAGGATTATTCCTCCAAAAATACCATTTACAATCTGCGGAATAGTTATTGACATATTAAACAATCCCATAAAAACGCCCATCTGTTTGGCAGGAATGGCATTGGCCAGCATTGCATATGGCATTGCCAGTATGCTACCCCCCCACGCAATCCCGATCCCAATCATCGGGATCCACAACAGATCATAAGTTGGGATTATTGCAAACGAAAGAAATGAAATGCCGCCTAAGCCGAGAGCGAGGGCATGTGTTGGCTTTCTGCCAATTTTACGGGCTACTATAGGTAAAAGTAATGCTATGGCTGCTGCAATACCATTATAAATACCAAACAGCACTCCAACCCAATCGCCTGCTTGCTGATAAGCTGCGGAATTAGGGTCTGTAGAACCAAAAAAATGCTTTGCTACAGCGGGCGTGGTGTAAACCCACATCGAAAACAGAGCAAACCATGTAAAAAAACTGAACCGCCAGCAATTGCCACATTGTAGCCGGAATCCTGAACTTTTGTTTCTTTTTTAATATTGTCTCTTGTATCTTCGTAAAACTCAGGTGGATACTCGTTAGTGGTAAAGACCGTCCAAAGGATTGATAAGATCAGTACGGTAGCTCCGATATAAAATGAAAAAAACGACATTTGGCGCTACCAACCCCTTGCCGGATGCTTCGTTAGGAATTCCAAGCCAATTGCTAAGTATATAAGGTAGCCACGATCCTACCACAGCTCCTATCCCAATAAGTAACGATTGAATGGAAAAGCCGAGTGTATGCTGCTCAGCCGGAAGTTTATCGGCGACAAGTGCACGAAACGGCTCCATGGATATGTTCATTGAAGCATCCATGATCATCAGCAAACCACCCCCCTATAAACATTGGTGCAATAAAGCTGGTCAGATGAGGGGGGGCGTTTGGCATCAACACAAGGGCGATGGATGATAAAATACCACCTACAAGAAAATATGGACGACGCCGGCCAAAACGATTCCATGTCTTGTCGCTCATAAGGCCTACAATAGGTTGAACAATCATCCCTGTAATAGGAGCTACCAACCAAAACCAGGAAAGATGTTCAACGTTGGCGCCAAAAGTTTGTAAGATCCTGGAAGCATTGGCATTCTGTAATGCAAAACCAAACTGAATACCAAGAAATCCAAAACTCATGTTCCAGATTTGCCAAAAAGTTAAGCGGGGCTTTTTCTTCATAGTGCTAATCAGAATTAAATTAACAGTCGGCAAAAGTACATTGGATTTGGTTAATTTTGCCTCTGATTTTTTTTGATTTTATAAAACAATGACAAAAAGAAAAGGTCTCTTTCAATTTTAATTGGAGAAACTCCTTTTTTTGTTTTTTTATATCAGCCTTATGGCTATTGTCTCACCCTTTTTGGTGTTTCCAGCTATTATTATGAATTTTTTTTAAGTTGCATAATTTGTCGGATCGCTGGGTTAACAGAATAGGCAGGTTATACTCAAGGCATGCGTTTTTTGTATTCGATATAAGGGTTGAGGTGCGAGGTTTGGAGCATTTACCCAAAGAGAAAAACATTTGTTTTGTCAGCAATCATCAAGGGTTGGCCGATATCCCCCCCTTATTGTAGGATATATACCTATCGCCATTGGGTTTATTGCAAAAAAAGGAATTAAATAAGATACCGATTTTAAATTTCTGGTTAAAAGCTATGAGATGTGTGATGATTGATCGTTCAAATGCCAGAAGCGCCGTTTTATCTATAAATCAGGCTATAGCTAATATCAAAGGTGGGCATCCTATGGTGATTTTTCCGGAAGGTACCAGAAGCAGGAGTAATACAATGGGGCGCTTTAAATCGGGTAGTTTTAAGTTGGTAACGGGAGCAAATAGTTTGGTGGTTCCGTTAACTATTGATGGAACCTATAAAACTCTTGAAGAAAGAGGTACTGTATCACCGGCAGATATAAAACTAACGATTCATCCTGTTGTGGATATCTCTAAGCTGTCGTCCAGCGAAATAAATGGTTTGCCTGAATACATTGAATCAATTGTAAGGTCGGCATTGTAAAATTATGAAAAGGAGTTATTCTAACCTTGTCCAGTGGGTAGTTCCGCCAAGTAGGGAGATGCCAATAAAACCCCTGAGTTTCAATTTATTCTTTGTTTTATCAGTAAAAGCGAGGTAACAACTGTACGTTTTTCCGGTTTGTGGATCGTAAATTTTGCCATTTTTCCACTCTTTGGTACCATCGAATTTGAAATTTGATAAAATGTTTAAACCCAATATGGGTCTTGATTTTAGTTTATCATTTGGGTTTTTTTTGTCGAGTTTTGGTGTGTTTGTATCATCATCATTCGGGAATTTGAGCCACACAATTTTACCAAAATAAGCATTGCCTTTTTTTCGATCTGCACATGTGCATCTTTATCCTCGGTAAGCCACAAACCCGTTATATCGTCAGCTTTAATTTGTGCAACGCTAAAGATCGGGGGGTTAAAAAAAATAACGAAAGGAAGAAATGAATAATCTGCTTTTTGAAGTTTGATGTCATATTATTTTGGTTTAAAAAAGTTAAATAATCATTATCAATAACCTTTATTTAAATTAGCCTAATTCATCTTATCATAATGATTAACTTCGTTATTAATTAAATATTTTGAATGTATCCTCACATTTGCTTATAAGTAGGCTCAGATCAGAATTTTTCAAAAACTCCCATTCCGAATAGTGCAAAATCATAACGTATCGGGTCATAAGGATCGAATAGCGATAGGTTTTCTGTAAGCTCAACAACAGCTTTCCAATCATCGCTATTTCGTTTTAAAAGCCCTAACTTTCGAGCCACACGTCCAGAGTGAGTATCGAGCGGACAAACTAATTGCGATGGTTTTATCTTTTGCCATATACCAAAGTCAACTCCTTTATTATCTTTACGAACCATCCATCGTAAAAACATATTTATCCGCTTTGCCGAAGCATTTTTGGAAGGATCGGCGATATGTTTTTGAGTACGGTTCAACGGGTTTAGAGAGAAAAAAAAGCCTCCTGAAATTTATTATTGCCTGACGTGGATTTTCTGTTGGCGGATAAGAGTCTTCAAAAAAAGGCATTTTCCAGACTGCCATATTTTTGGTAAATATTTTTCAATGCCCACATAAAGTATTCGCAGTCAATACCATTGAAGGTGACGATGAACAAATTTCTTAAAAGGATCAAGATCTTTTTCTGAAAAATTTAAAATAAAATCAAAAGGACTATTTTGCATCCAATCCATAAGCCTTTTTCCGTTACGGATTATTGTGTTACGTTGCCCCCCCATGCTATAATAGCGATAAGAAAAGCAGCTATTTCGATGTCTTCTTTTTTTTAGAAAACATGTGAGGTATTGAGATCGGGTCGGTTTCGATAAATTCAACAGAGTTGTAGCGATCTGCCTTTTCATCCAACAGGTTTTCAGGTCAATTATCAATTTCGGAAAAAAATTAAAAATACCTCAAAGAGATTATTCTTTGAGGTATTTATTTTAAATTTTAAAGATGTTTTTATTGTCAATCAATTTTTTTCCTGGTTTCAGTTCTACAGGATTATCCATTCCCTTTTTCAGAGCGGCTTCGTTTAAAGGGATAAGTTTATGATATCTTTCAGGGATTGACTCTTTCAGGCCTCGTATTACATTTTCGAACTTAATCGATGGGTTTTAGCTTAAGAAAAGCTCCTAATACTATCATGTTGAATATTTTGGTATTACCCATTTCGGCTGCTAATTTTGCTCCTTCAATTTTGTAAATTTTGATATCCTGCCTTTCGGGATGACGATTTATTCCATTGGGATCGTATAATAACAAGCCGCCTGGTTTTACTGTCTTCTCAAATTTATCCATAGATTGTTGGTTGAGTATGATGGCAGTATCGTAAAAGTTCAAATAGGAGAACTGATTCTTTCATCACTCACGATAACGGTAACGTTGGCTGTCCCGCCACGCATTTCCGGGCCGTAGGAAGGCATCCACGATACCTCTTGATTTTGCATGATTCCTGAATAGGCCAGAATTTTACCCATCGAGAGTACTCCCTGACCACCAAACCTGCTATAATTATTTCTTCAGTCATAGCTTAATATGTTTTGCCCTGATTACTTAATTTGATATAAACAAAATAAGTAAAAGGATTTGATGATTTAAAATATTTGGTTGTAATCGTATTTTTGTTCGTACTATTTTAATAATTGGTTTATTGCAACCTTCTTTATTGGTTTGATGGCAATTAGATTATTCTTTTTTTAACAAGTTCACCATCTACCTTAATATCTCCCGGAGGAAAAATGGGAACATGTTTTCCACCATCCACTGATTTGCTTTTACCGGCGGGAGTTTCCATCCTGAATTACAATTACTGACTATTTCGATAAATGCTAAACCTTTTCTCTCTTTTTGTATCTGAAAAGCTTTTGGACTGCTCTTTTTGTCTTTCTAACAGCAGCAGGGTTATGAACAGAATGTCTTGCAACAAAATAAGTCCCTGGTAGCTGTGCTACTAATTCAGTAATTTTCAATGGATTACCCATCAACTGCAAATCTCTTCCGTATGGAGATGTTGAGGTTTTCATCCCTTCTATGGTGGTTGGCGCCATTTGCCCGCCGGTCATCCCATAAATGCCATTGTTAATGAAGATGATAGTAATGTTTTCGCCGCGATTGCAGGCATGTATGGTTTCGGCAGTTCCGATAGCAGCCAGGTCGCCGTCGCCCTGGTAGGTGAATACAAACTTATCGGGCCATGTGCGTTTTATTCCTGTGGCAACTGCCGGCGCCCTTCCGTGTGCAGCCTGAACCATATCAATATTCATAAAATCGTAAGCCAGTACCGAACACCCTACTGGTGCAATACCTATTGTATCGGCTTGTACTCCCATTTCTTCGATAACTTCCATGACGATACGATGTGCGGTACCATGCCCACAACCCGGACAATAGGAAAGAACATTGTCGGTCATCAATGGGGGGGTTCTCTTATAAACCAGGTTCTCTTCTTTAATTATTTCTTGTAGTTTCATGATTATTTTCCAATAAATGTTTGTTCAAATGCAGTCAATACCTCTTCCGGCGAATGAATCATTCCACCGAAGCGCCCATAGTGTTCAACTCTTACTTTGCATTGTACAGCAAGTTTTACGTCTTCAATCATTTGCCCGGCGCTAAGCTCAACCGACAGGATGCCTTTTAGTTGTGGCGTCAGGTCAGCAAGCGGCTTTTCGGGGGGGAATGGGAATAGGGTAATAGGACGTAGTAGTCCTACTTTAATGCCTTTAGCACGAGCCAAAGCGATAGATTTCTGAGCAATACGGGCGCTTGAGCCGTATGCTACCATTAAATACTCTGCGTCATCGGTGTTAAACAATTCGTATCTCACCTCTTCGGCTTCCATTTTTCTGAATTTAGCCTGAAGTTTGTGATTATGTTTTTCCTGAATTGCAGAATCGAGATTTAAAGAGGTGATTATGTTACGTTCACGATCGGGAGTCTTACCAATAGTAGCCCATTTATCGTGCATTTTTTTTATCTCTTCATCCGTCCAGCGTGGTTTTTGTTCTTTTAGCTCCACCTTTTCCATCATCTGGCCTATCATACCGTCCGAGAGTATCATAACAGGTGTTCTGTATTTAAATGCTATTTCAAAACCAAGGCTGACAAATCGGCCATCTCCTGAACTGATGATGGTGCAAGAGTAAAAGCTTATAATCACCGTGACCGCCACCTTTAACGGTTTGAAAATAATCAGCTTGTGATGGTTGAATAGTTCCTAATCCGGGTCCGCCTCTCACCACATTTGCAATTACACAAGGCAGTTCGGCGCCTGCAATATAACTAATACCTTCCTGATACAAGCTGATCCCAGGACTGGATGATGTTGTAAGAACTTTTTTTTCCGACAGCAGCAGCTCCATAAACCATATTTATAGCTGCAAGCTCGCTCTCAGCCTGCAAAACAACCATCCCGGTACGTTTTTCAGGTTGTTCTGCCATAAGATATTCAAGAACTTCAGACTGAGGTGTGATAGGATAACCAAAGTAAGCATCAACGCCTTCGCGAATAGCTGCTTCGGCTATTGCCTCATTTCCTTTCATTAATTTTAATTCGCCCATATCTTTTTTTTTAGTCTGATAATTATGCCCTTTTATTAACTTTATATACTGTGATAACGCCGTCGGGACATACGATAGCGCAATTGGCGCAACCGATACATGCATCGGGTTGTGCCATATAAGCAAAATGATAGCCCTTGCCATTGACCTCCTTGGATAGTTCAATTACCTGCATGGGGGGGCATGAGGCTACGCATACCTCACAGCCTTTGCATCTCTCGGTATCAACGACAATCGCTCCTATTACTTTAGCCATAATTTATTAATTTTTATTGAAAACTATGTTATTGACAATTTAGGCACGAAAATAAAGCTTTTCAACAAATTAGAATAGCTAAAATGCCCTGTTTATACTTATTTGAAATGATTTTAATCAACTCTTGTGATTCTTGTGAAATGCCTTTAGACGCTGCTCAAGTAAAGGAAACTGCGCACGTGGAACAAGTGAAACGCATGCCCTTATACCTTCGGTGCGCTCACTACCTGTAATATCAAGTGTAATAGCTGAAATACCGTAATAAAGCAACTCTCCAAGTAGTTCGGCGCCCGTGAACCCCCCCGGGTAAGAAAATGTAAAGTAAAAACCGTCGGCGATAGGTTTATCAATATCCTTATCATAAACAATCTTAAATCCGTTATCTGTAAACATCTTTTTCATAATCTTTGCCTTCTCGCCATATTCTTTTACTACTTCCACAAAATTGAGTTTACCATCATTAGCTGCTTTTAAAATTGCGGCCAAAGCATATTGCCCGGAATGGCTGGTGCCTGACGAGAGCGAATAAATTGATCCAAATATCAAAGCTGCGCCAACACGTTCGGTATTATAATAACGCAAAAGGTCAGGAGCTGTTGAATGGAATATTTTATCAGAGATGACAAGCATACCGATACGTTCGCCGGCGTATGAAAATGCTTTTGAACTTGAAATCAGAAGTACAAAATTTTCAGTGTATTTGGCCACTGTAGGTTGGTAAGGTGGTACACCGGGTTTTGAGTAATCTTTACGGAAATCCATTGCAAAATATGCAAGGTCTTCAATCACTATAACATCATATTTAGTGGCTAATTCCCCCGATTATTTGCAGCTCCTCATCGGTAAAGCAAATCCATGAAGGATTGTTTGGGTTGGAATATAATAGAGTACAAAATCGCCCGGTACTTAGATATGATTCCAATTTAGCGCGTAACTTCTCCCCCCCGCGATAATTATATACGTCAAATGCTTCCCAGGTTTGCCCCCCCATAACACGCAATTGCTGCTTGTGAACCGGAAAGCCGGGATCAAGGAATAAGGTGCCTTCACGTTCCTTATGCATCCTGTTAAGGGTCATAAATACTGCAAAACTTCCTTGCATTGAACCAACTGTCGGAAGACATCCATCAACGCTAACATCCAAATCAATGAAGTTCTTGACAAATCTTGCTATCTCCTCTTTGAGCGGCTGGATACCAAAGATATCAGGATAGATTGCAGCAACACCTTTGTCAAGGGCTTTCTTTTGTGCTTCAATTCCGATCTGGGTGGGTGGAAGGCCTGGAACACCCATCTCCATCCTCACAAACTTTTCACCGGTAGCTTTTTCTATGTCGTCAATTAATTTTTTTTAACTTCACGAATAGAAGCATTTCCAACGTTCTTTATTTTGTTTTCTTGAATCTTTTGTTTGACAATTTCTGAATTTAATGGCGTACTACTCATGTTATCAATAATTTATTTATATGTAATTTAAACACTATTGTTAATCAAGTAACAAAAGTATAAATAAAATTAAGTAGGTAAGCCTTATAAAACCATACATTGTAGATTAAAAGCTAATTTGTAAAGATTTTAAAAAGTGATAGGTACATAACTAATTAAAATTGAATAGTTTATAAAGGGGAATTAAAAATTGATTTTTAATAAAATAGTTAAACAAAAATAAAGAGATTAAAGGAGTGTCAAAATTAATCTCTCAAAGCTTGTTTAATTTTACCAATTTGAATAATAACTTTTCTATTAAATTAAGATTTAGCATGTTGGCGCCATCGGAGAGCGCTTTGGAAGGATTTGGATGGGTTTCGATAAAAGACCATCAGCGCCGGCAGCGATGCCTGCTTTTGCAACTGTTCCTATCATTTGTGGCTGACCGCCGATACACCTGAAGATTGATTAGGCTGTTGAAGCGAGTGTGTACAGTCGAGTGCAACCGGCACCTTATTTTGCTGCATCACCGGTATTCCTCTGAAATCAATAACAAGATCCTGATAGCCAAAAGTTGTACCCCCCCTCTCAGTTAAAATGATATTGTCGTTCCCTGCTTTTCTGATTTTTTTCTACAGCGAATTTCATGGCTTCAGGTGATAAAAATTGACCTTTTTTTTAATATTGATAGTCTTTCCTGTTTCAGCAGCAGCCACTAAAAGCTCGGTCTGGCGGCAGAGAAATGCCGGGATTTGTAAAACATCAACATATTTAGCTGCCAAGCCTGCTTCTTCGTTAGAATGAATATCGGTTATTACCGGAATTTGAAATTGTTCGGATACCTGCTTCAAAATCTCCAGACCTTTTTATCACCGATACCGCTAAAAGAATCTGCTTTTGTGCGATTGGCCTTGCGATACGAGGCTTTAAAAATAAAGGGTATATGTAATTTGGAAGTAAGGGTTACTAATACTTCGGCGATTTCAAAAGGCATAAGTGCATCTTCGATAACACAAGGCCCGGCGATAAGAAAAAAAATTACCTGAGTGGGTATTTTTGATTTTCGGAATATTTTGAATGATTGTATGCTTTACCATAATGGGATTTTTTTCAAACTTATTAAATTAATATCCATATTTTGTTTTCCAACGACGTATCAGCCATTTACCGATTTCATCTTCTCGAGTATTCTTCCCAGGGTTATAAAACTTGGTTCCTGATATAGTTTCCGGTAAAAATTCCTGTTCAATAAAATTTTCGTTGTACTCATGCGCATACTTGTATCCTTTCCATAGCCGATCTGTTTCATTAGTTTGGTGGGCGAATTACGCAAGTGAAGCGGTACTGACAAGTCGCCTGTTTTTTTTAACAATTTCAATTGCCTGATCAATTGCAAGATAGGTTGAGTTACTTTTGGCGATGTAGCTAAATAGACTGCTGTTTGTGAAAGTATGATTCTGCCTTCGGGCCAGCCAATTTTATGAATTGCATCAAAACATGTATTTGCAATCAAAGCGCATTTGGGTTTGCCAAGCCAATATCTTCCGAAGCCAGGATAATCATCCTGCGAGCGATAAACTTTGGGTCTTCGCCACCCTCTATCATTCGTGCCAGCCAGTAAACTGCTGCATTGGGATCGCTGCCTCGGATGGATTTGATAAAAGCCGAAATGATGTCGTAGTGTTGCTCGCCAGCCTTATCATAAAGTGCCAGATTTTGTTGAATGGCTTGCAATACATCTTCATTGTTTATTTTGATTATTTCTTCAATATCGTTGTGTTTTACCTTTACCACTAATTCTATTGCATTGAACAGTTTTCGTGCATCTCCTCCTGAAACTCTTAAAAGCGCTTCGTTTTCGAGAATATCTATTATTTTTCCTGTTTGTATTTTCAAATGTTGTTGTGCCAATAAAATCATCTGTTCCAGGTCATGCTTCTCCAAGGGTTTCAAAATATAAACCTGACATCGCGATAATAGTGGCGAAATGACTTCAAAAGAAGGGTTTTCAGTTGTGGCGCCAATAAGGGTAATGATTCCGGTTTCTACAGCGCCTAATAATGAATCCTGTTGCGATTTACTAAACCGATGGATTTCGTCAATAAAAAGGATGGCGTTTTGTTCGATCCGTGCTTTTTCTATTATTTCTCGCACCTCTTTAACTCCTGAATTGACAGCGCTTAAGGTATAAAAAGGGCGTTTCAACGTTCGGGAAATGATATAGGCAAGGGTAGTTTTTCCAACACCAGGCGGCCCCCCATAAAATCATTGAAGGTATATTGCCGTTCTCTATACTTCGGCGAAGAATAGCATTTTCGCCAAGCAAATGTTTTGCCCAAGATAGCCGTCAAGCGATTCGGGCCGCAACAACTCGGCAAGAGGGATTTGTTTTGCACTACTCATCAAGGGTTTTAATTACTGTACCATATTCATCGTAAAACAAGGTTTGCTTATTGATGATTCCACCTTTGCCATCGTAATACACCGAATTTTCACTAATCAACATGCCATTTTCATAATTGTAATTTATTTTATAAACTGGAAACCCTTGCTTATTATAGGTAACATCCTCGGTTACTTTACCATCTGCATTGTTTTTATAAAGATTTTTTGCCCAGTTGCTTTCATTTCCCTGCCCGTCATATCCGATAAAGATATTCTCTATTTTGTTATCCATGTTGTCATATTTTATATAATTGACGTGTGAAAAAAACTGGTCTATCATCGGGCGTGTATTGATAAAACCATTGTTCTATCCTCCGTTGCTTTTCATCGTAGCGATAAGTATAACGTTTTTTTAAACTTGACAAACCCGTTTTTATCATAATCGTTTTCAGTTCGTTCGATAAGATTGCCGAAAGGATCAAATTTGTCAACTATGGATTCTCTCTTTTTTTTGCCCCCCCGATCATATTTGTTGCTAAATCCAGGTTTGGAATCCGTTTTTATTTTACCAGTCTTTTGTTGGGTATTTCCTGGTTTTTGTTCAGATAGTATCACTTGCGACTCATTGGAGCTTTCCGAAGTTTGGTTTTTACTTTTGCAACCTGCTACTAAAAGTAGCCCAACCAAAATAATGTAAATTAGATTTTTGTTCATTTATTTAACTTATTTATTGTTTCTTTTTATGTAATTCATAGTTATTATCTTAACCTTATCCAGTTCCAAATATAAAACATTTGCAAAAATCCTATTTTCAAACAATTATTGATTTCACTTTAATTCAAAATAGTTATCCAAATTAAATCCTGCCCTGGTTATTTGTTTTCTGGATTGGATATAGAAATCGCGTATTGTATTTACCGAAACAGCGAATGTGATTCCATAATTGATATTTCTTGCCCGTTTCACAAATAAATCTCCCTCGTAGGGCATGTTAGGGTTATAAATTTCCTGATTCCCCCCCTCTTTTTCAGGTATTAAAACGTTTGTGTATGTAGCTGATGCAGATTTTACTATACCAACGAGTTCGAGATAGTGCGTGTTTTGTTTATTGCCATTATAATACTTCCACTTCCACCAGGATTAAATGATACATCAACAATAAAATCGCCATTTGAAGAAGAATGAGGATTTCCGATATTTGCTTTTGTGAGCATCTGGTGCCCTCCCGGGAAACCCATTAGATAAACCTGCGTGCCCCCCCATTGCAAAGTATTTGAATTGCCTGCTTTAAGCTTAAACTCAGGCTGTTCGTTTTGATCAAACAGCTCATTGCTACCGAGTAGGACAAGATCCCGCTCAGGATCAATTGCAATGATTTTAAGCAAGTTGTTGTTTATGTTGCCATGGATAAATATCATTTGAGATTTTTTTTATTGCAACGCTTTGAATAAGAGTTTGTTTGTTGGCTTCAGCAAAAAAAACTAATTATGGTGTCTGGATTATTCAAAATATGCGAGCAGGTTAAAAGGAGGATTCCGTTTTGGTTGTTTTGCAAAATGGTGGCCGTACCATACACCGATTCGTTGAAGATAGATTTGCTTTCACTACTACGCCTAAGGTTTATCTGAGCAAGTTTAGATTGAGTAATCCCGGCGCTTTCAGAAAAATGATATATATCGTAATCAACAATAGAAAAAAAACCTTTTTTTTACATTGGCAGCAATCTGTTCTAATTCATCATTATTAATCCCAATAGAAAAATCATTGACGTATTCTTTTTATTTGTTGATTGGAGTGGGTAACGTAACGATTTGTTCTGGCACGAAACACTTAGCAGAATCACCAAACAGCATCCTGTTAAAAGGAAGAAGGTCTTTTTTTTAGTGATTTATAAAAAATTTCTCTTTTTCAATAAATTACTTCTTTGATATCATTAACGTTGAGTTCCTTTAGAGGATTATCCGAACTGACAAACAATTTGCTGAGGTGTGTTTTTTTTCTGCTGCAAATCAGGATTTTTCTTCATGGGTCCCAAAGTAATATTTCGGTATGCAAACACATTTAAACTTGATTGATGAAATGTCTTAGTTGGTGAAATGCTTTACGTTGCATCGGTTGCTATACTTAGCAAGTAAACGTAAAAATTCTTTTTGAAACGGCGTAAGTTCACAATGTTGAAGATATTTATCTTCTAAATAGATTCGCTTGTTAATCCTTAGAAAGTTACTGCTTTTGTTTTCCGGAAAATATGGATA
>JMBV01000326.1_pt1 | contig 16153 bp, 20 predicted proteins | sample 616531 | NCBI WGS metagenome assembly JMBV01 (sample SAMN02727904, study PRJNA239997) | anaerobic digester metagenome | biome: anaerobic digester; isolation source: mesophilic anaerobic digester inoculated with municipal waste water sludge... | place: Germany: Bielefeld University, CeBiTec ... | reverse complement strand
TTAATACAATAGTTATAGGTTTGAAAAATAAATCTCCAATGATGTTTTCAGAAGATCTAAGCAACGACATGGCTCTTCTAAAATTAGCATCCATAATTCCTCCCAATACTAAGCCTAATACCATAGGAGCCACAGCATATCCTCTTCTTCTCATTATAAAACCTAGAACTCCAAATATTAACATCAATAAAATATCAAAAGTATTTGTACTTGCTGCATAGGAACCTATAATACATAATACCGCCACTATGGGAAATAGATGTCTTTGTTTAATGGTCACGATCCTTGATAATAATGGAGCTACTGTTAAGCCTAATATCAATATCATTATACTCCCTATAAATCCTCCAGCAAGTATTACACTAAACATCTCTGGAGTTTCAGTAAATAATAAGGGTCCAGGTCTTAAACCATGAACATAAAATGCAGATAAAATAACCGCTGTAACTGCATCCCCCCCAGGAACTGCTAAAGTCAACATTGGAATCAATGCACCACCAATACATGCATTATTAGCTGCTTCACTTGCTACTATTCCCTCCATAGCACCTTCTCCAAAGGGGGGGACCTTAGGATTTTTAGTAGTTCTCTTCCCTTGATCATATGCAATAAGAGACGCTACTGGTCCCCCAGCTCCAGGAAGTGCTCCTATTAACACTCCTATAATTGATGAACGTATACCTAATGCCCAATGGCTAAAAATCTCCTTTATACTTACAGTATCCTTTATAACTTCTACTGCCCTAACGTCTTTATGTTTTAAACTAGTTTGATAAAGTATCTCAGAAAATCCAAATAAACCTATAAGTGCAGGTATAATCGATATTCCACGTTGTAAATTAACATTTCCATAAGTAAATCTACCAATTCCCATAATGGGATCCATACCTATCGTACTAATAAAAACTCCAGCTAAAGCGCTTAACATTCCCTTTGTAAAATTTTCAGAGGTTAAAGATCCTACAGTAGTAAGTCCAAATAAAGCCAATAGAAAATAGTCTATAGGTGTAAAGGCTAAAGCTAGCTTAGCAACTTGTTTTGCACTAACTGCCAATATAAATAATCCTACTATAGTTCCTAAAAATGAATAATAGGCAGCAGTTTTTAATGCTCGTAGGGCCTCACCTTTTTGAGCCATGGGGGGGTAACCATCTAAAGTAGTAGCAACAGAAGAAGGTGCACCAGGAATATTAATTAAAATTGCCGTTACTGCCCCTGAATAGACTCCAACTGTATAAACTCCCATAATAACTGCCATAGCACTATTGGTTTCCCATGTAAAAGTAACAGATACCAATAGAGCCGTAGCCATAGTTACAGATAAACCAGGCATAGCCCCTACAAATAGTCCACTTATGGAACCTAAAAATACTAATAGTATAAAATTTAAATCTAATATGGATAAAATATCTTTAATCAAAATATCAACACCCTTATTTTAAGGTAAAAATACATCTAGTAAGTTGCCAAATAAAAATTCAATTATAAATGGAGTAATAAAGGAAATTGACCCTAATACCCACCATTTTCTTTCCCCTAATATAATCATAAAGCAAAACAAATATATTATACTAGCTAATACAAAATGAACTTTAGGCAAAAGAAATAAATATAAAAAAGATAATGCTACAATAAGTAGCATTATTTTTAATTCTCCATTCTCTCTATTAACAGATGATTTACCAATTCCCTTAATAATTAAAGATATGGAGAATAATAGTGCAACAAAAGTAATAATCAACGGGAACAAGGCAGGTGACAATGCCCAAGGCTGATTATTGTGTAACTTTAGAGATTCTCTCAAAAAAAACATACTTAATAGGGAAAGAATTATTCCTTCCATAGATTCTTTGTTTTTCATTTTTTTTCACCTAATTACTTATTATATCTTTCAATTCCAAAATCTTCTGGACTATTTTCGATTGCTCCAGCATCATATAGTAGCCATGAAGTTATGGAAGTATATTTATTCCAATATTCTTCTATTTCTTCTATAGTTAAATGATCTAATGTGGTATAGGACTGTGATTCAACAAATTCCTTCCACTCTGGATCTTTGAGTGCTTCTTCTGCAGCCTCTAATAAGATAGATTTAACATCTTCTGGTGTGCCCTTCTTAACTAGTAAAAGATTTGGAAAATACAATGGTAAATACTTTTCTGCTTCAGGAATTGCCTGTGTCATAGGTGGTACATCTTTCAATACCTCTGTCTGTTCTTTTGTAAATGTAGCTAAAGCTCTTAAATCTCCTACTTCTAAATAATCCTTAATTGTACCATAATTTCCAAAGGTAAAATCTACTTCTCCACTTATAGTTGCAATCATAGATGGGTTTCCACCACCATATGGAGTCATGGAAACATCTAACCCTAATTCTTTAAATAATAATCCTTGAAGATGACCACTGGCTCCTGGTCCTGAATAAGACATTTTTATCTTACCAGGATTTTCTTTTATATCATTTACTAATTCTTCAAAGGTATTATACTTCGAATCCTTAGGAACTACTATTACCTTAAGATCTTGAATCAACATCTTTAAGTAGTCAAAATCCTCAAATCCTAATTTACTAATTCCCATTACTCTAAATAAAGCTGGAGTTTCTGCTGAAAATAACACCGTGTATCCATCACTAGGCTGATCATATGCAAACTCTGTCCCTATTGCTCCAGATGCTCCATCTTTATTTACAATAGTTACAGGTTGCCCTAGATGCTTTTCAAATATAGGTGCAAATACCCTAGCAACTCTATCTGTAATTCCTCCTACTGACCAAGGAACTACTAAAGTTATCTTTTTATTTGGAAATTTATCCTCTACTTCTTCTGTATCCTTAGGTTGTGCAGGACTACATCCTACTATACTTGTTCCAACAATTAATATAATCATAAGTAAAGCTATTACCCTTTTCAATACAATATCTCCTCTCAATTTTAGTGTACATTTATATATTATCACAAAATTGAGTATAGGATATAGAAGGTTTTTTTTGTCAATTCTAATAAAAGATAAATTAAATTTAAATCATTTATCTTTTATTCTACAACCTTATCTATTTCATTTTTAAAATAATTTATTAAACTTAACACTAAAGCAATTCCAAATGCCATTGTTCCAATTAAAAATGGTAATTTACTATTATAATCATAGCTAAAACCCGCTATTGTAGAACCTAACATTTCTCCAAGAGATTTTACTGCATTGTAGAGCCCAGCCATAAATCCTACATCCTTAAACTGGCCTTCAACGGCAAATCCTTGTAAAATTGGAACTTGTATAGTATATAATGTGAAGAATATTAAATTAAAAATTAAAAAGGATATAAATCATTATAAATAAATACTAAAAACCCAAAGGCTGTACTAAGAAATAGCAATCCAACTATTGACTTTTTTTATATTTGTTTTGTTGATTAACCATACATTAATAGTTAAATTTGCTATTAATCCTAATACACCAGTCAATGCTTTCCATACGCCATTTACTATAGGCTTCATATTTAATTCTGCCTTTAGATAATAATTAAAAGCATTATTATTTCCACTATAAGCTATACCTACAAAAAAATGTAATACCTAAAAATATAAGAATCCAAAAACTAAATACCTCTTTTGATTTTTTTAGCATCCCTTAACAAATCCCAGATAAAAACAGTCTCCTTGCTAGTATCTTCTTTGACTTGTGGATTAGTTTCTTTAATAAATAATTTTATCCCCAATGATATCAATATCATACACATACCTTGGATAATAAAGACCCAAATAGTAGGTAAATATCCTATTATTCCTCCTAAAAGAAACCCTATGGATCCAGACACACTCATTATAGCAGCATAATTTGTCATATTTAGCTTTCTTTTATCTGGTTCACTTACATCTACTAAAGCTGACATTAAACCTACATGGAATCCACTGGAAACCATTCCTGCTAAAGATCTCATAATTATTACTCCTGTCAAAGTAGTAACAAGTCCTAATCCAATTTGAAATATTCCATATAAAAATGTAACAATACTTAATACTTTTATACGATTACCTTTATCACCTATACTTCCCCCCCATATTGGTGCTGTCAAAAACATAGAAAAAAACCATGGCTGCATAGGAGGTACCAAATACATGATCAGGTAAATTTAAGTTTGTAAAATGAGTAGGGGGGGTAACAGGATGAAGTAAATTACTCACAATCCAAACTAAACTACTTAATATCAATATCTTCTTTGCTTCTTTGTTCATATAATACCAACTTTCTAATTTTGTTTTATACAATAAAAAAAGTCATATGATTTAGTATATCATAAGACTTCTTTATTTCAATTTTGAGTAACTATTCTAACTCTTCCTTTATAAACTCCAATACCTTAGCTGCATGGCCTTTAGCTCTTATATTTCTATATTCCTTTACTAATTCACCCTCTTTATTAAATACAAAGGTAGATCTCTCCACTCCTATATATTCTCTACCATACATTTTTTTAGGCTTCATCACATCAAAGAGCTTATGAACCTCTTCATCTTCGTCACTTAAAAGCAAAAATGGTAAATCTTGTTTTTCCCTAAATTTGGCATGAGATTTCAAACTATCACGACTAATTCCAAGAATTACAGTATCTAGTTTTTTTTAAATTCATCATGTAAATCTCTAAATTCTACTGCTTCAGTAGTACAACCAGATGTATTATCCTTAGGATAAAAATAAAGCACTACATTTTTACCCTTAAAATCTTCTAAAGATATATCTTCTCCATCAGTTTCTTTTAAAGTGAAATTATATTTACTCATATATCTAACCTCCTATGGATTTAATACCCTTTTTATCTTAAAAATATCACATTAAAATTTAAAGCAGAGACTTTAAAGTCTCTGCTTTACACCTTTTACATATACATCTTTTAAATTCCACAGTCCATCTATTACAAGTAAATCTGCATCTTTTCCCTTTTCTATGGAGCCCTTTCTATCATAAACTCCAATATATTTTGCTGGATTTTCAGATGCCATTTTGACTATTTCTCCAATAGATGCATCTATATTTTTAACTACATTTTTAACAGAACCTAAAAAGCCTAGTTCCAAATCCTTTACCTTTTCATAATCATATTTATAGATTCTTTCTTCTCTACCATCATCATAGGAAAGTTTTAAATAGTCTCCATCAGGAGTAAAAGTACATTGTCTAATATAATGATGGAAAGGCTTCTTAACATGGGCCAAACCTACAGCATCTGTAGTTAAAAATATCTTTTCTGGTCCCTTTAATCTATACATAATTTCAAAAGCCTCTGGTTTAACAGTCATTCCTGTTTGTTTTGCAAACTCTGCATATAGATCATCAAAATACATAGCTGCCCCTGCTACTCCTAATCTTCTATGGTGAAACCTCTCATCCCACTAAAGGTATGAGTAAAGCCACCTAGTCCGTAATCTTTCAAGTCTCGGATTCCTTCAAATTCTGCAGCACTATGACCTATAGATATCTGAATTCCTTCTTTATGAGCATATTGAATAAACTCCAATGCCCCCTCTAACTCAGGAGCCATTGTTATTAATTTTATATTTTCCTTTCCACCACTTTCAAAGAATTCTTCAAGTATTTCAATAGAAGGTTCTAAACAATATTCTTCTTTTTGCATACCTTTAAACTCTTTATTTATAAAAGGTCCTTCTAAATGAAATCCTAAAATATCTGCACCCTTTTCAGGACTATAATTGTCAATAGCTTTTTTTTACCTTCTACTAATTGGCTATTTATTTTTCCAAAGAATCAGTTCCAGTAGTTGGTAAATAAGAAGTAGTTCCTTCCTTTACCAATTCCTTAGACATATTTTCTAAAGTTTTTTTCAGTTCCTTCATGGACAAAGGAACCTGTCGCCCATCCATGAATATGAACATCTATAAATCCTGGTACAATTATATAGTTTTTATAATCTACAAAATCATTGTCATCTATATCATCATAAATTCCTTGGATTTTTCCGTCTTTTACCTTTATATATCCTTTTTTTATAGCCCTTAGGAGTATATATTTTTCTGAATACAAATACATATGATCACTCCCTATTTTAGATACCAATAGTCCTTATTTACTTCCATTAAATCGTCTAATACAGCCTTAGCTTTACCTGGATCTACTATTGATCTATTTAAAGTTAATGCTTCTAAAGCTTTTTCATAATTAGATTCTAAACATGCTTCTACTGTTAATTTTTCATAAGCATGTTGATTTTCCATAAGACCTTTGTAGAATGTCTTTATTTCACCATAAGGATATAATACTGCTCCATCCTTAGTTAATTCTCCTGCTACTTCTACAAAAGCATCCTCTGGCATATTTGGTATAATCTTTCTACCTTTATTTGTACCCATTAATATAAATACCTTTTTCAAATCAAAGGCAATGGATTCAGCCACTTCTACCATCATATTTCCGTGAACTTCGCCTATTAATAATGGAATACCATCAAGGGATTGCTGTTCTCTTGCTTGTTTACAAATATCCAATACTTGCTTTTCCCTACCTTTAGTAGCTTCATCAGCTCTAGTAAAATTAGGATCACTAGCTTTTGCAATATCATCTGCAAAGAAATAATATTGTAAATAAGTGTTTGGTAAATACTCTGGGAAAAACTTCATCATTCTATTCACATTTTTATAAGTGTCTAACCAAGATTGATCCCTTTGCTCAGCATTAAATGGTTTAAATTCATGGTCTACTAAATGTTTCTTTAACTTTGGTAATAAATCTTCTCCAGTCTTTCCATTATATAGTTTTGTAAACCATCCAAAATGGTTAAGTCCAAAGTACCTAGGTTCTATATCATACATATCCACATCTAGTATTTTAGCAAAGGACTTTATCATAGAATAAGGTTGATCACACATATTTAATATCTTATCATCATGGGGAAATACCTTTGCCAAAGCTAGTCCAACAATTGCTGCAGGATTAGTATAATTTAAAATCCATGCATCCTTATTATATTCCCTTATTTTTTTTCCACCATATGAATCATTGGTTTTATAGATCTCATACCATAAGCAAATCCACCTGGCCCACAGGTTTCTTGCCCTATTAATCCATATTTTAAAGGTATTTTTTTCATCATGGCGTCTCATTTCAAATCCGCCTACTCTCATTTGTACAAATACATAGTCAATATCTATATATGCTTCGTCTTCATTATCAGTAAACATTAACTCCACATCTGGACAATATTTTTCCATTGTAAGTCTAATATAATCTTCCTGTACTTCCATTCTACTTTTGTCTATATCAAATAGAATTAATTTTCTAAGTGGAAATCTTTCTTTATAATTAATTAAGCTACCAATAAGGGCTGGAGTTCTAGTACTACCAGCTCCTACTATTGTAACTCCTAATTGTCTACGTTTCACAAAATCACTCCTTGTCTGTCATTTCAATATATGAAATCAATATTTGAACTAAAGTGTGTAGTCCAAGTCTTGAAATCAAATCATTATATTTAGTTCTAGTATCATCTGCAAAGCAAAACATATTATAGTTTGCAATTTTTTTGTAAAGTATTATTTGAAAAAGAAGTAAGAGCTATGACGTCTATACCCTTGATCTTGCAGTTTTAGTTATGGTTAAAATTCTCTCTGTTTCTCCAGACAAGGACATCACTATAATGGTCTCATCTTCAGAAAGAGAATCACCTAATACATCAATAATATTTGGATCACCGATTAATATAGCCTTAATATTTAATAAAGCTAGCCTGGAGCTCAATAGATTAGCTATTGGCTCCGAAGCTCCTCTACCTACTACATATACAATCCTTGAACTCAAAATCCTATTTACAATTTTATTTATATTTTCTTCACTTTGAAGGGATATAGTCTTAGTAATTTCCGTATGAATATTGTCTAAAATAGTATCATAGGATAAGTCATTATTATTTTTTTTCCTTACTTGTCAAATAATCTTTTACATAATATCTAAGCTCACTATATCCTTCAAATCCAAGTTTTTAGATAAATTGATAATAGAAGTTTTGACACATAAAGGATTTCGGCTATTTCGCTAGCTGGAGAATCCTGTATCATCTTTGGATTATTCATAATATACTCAACTATTTTCTTTTCTAAATCTGTTAATTCATCATATCCTTGTGTCAATCTACTTAAATTCAATTAGATCCCAACTCTCCTCTTAATTCTCTATCCACTGCATTTTTAACAAACTCTACATTTGGACCAAATACTATGTGAATATGGTTTTTGCTGGGAAGAAAATTCCCGAAGTTCCAGATTCCTTTAGTCTTTCTTTGTCTACTATATGCATATCCTTTAAATCTATTCTTAATCGTGTTACACAGTTTTCCACACTTAAAATGTTTTCCTTTCCACCAATTGCTTCTACTACTATTTTAGCTACTTCATCATATTTTCTTTCTTTTAATAGGGTATTGTATTCAACTTCATCTTCTTCTCTACCTGGTGTTGGTATATTGAATTTTTTTTAATAGCCCAACTAAATGAAAAATATGTGATTATAGCTAAAGGAATACCTACTATAAGCAAATTATACCATCTAGTATTTTCATACAAAAGACCGAATATAGCAAAGTCAAATATAGTACCTCTAATATATCCTACTCCCGTTCTTAACATTGCAAGAACTACAGCTCCAGATGCAGCTAAAAATACATACCATACATATAATAATGGTGCAATAAATAAGAATGAGAATTCCATAGGTTCAGTAATATTACCTAAAAATGGTGTTAAAACCATTGTTAATATTATACCCTTTACAAAAGGTTTATTCTTTGCATATGAGGATCTATACATTGCAAGGCCAATTGCTGGAATCATAAACAAGGTAACTAACATTTGATTTTGAGCCATAAATCTAGTTAAATCTGGCACCATTTCCCAAGCTTCATGGGATGGTCCTAAATCAAATAATATTTTATTAAGTGCAGGTAATACCCCTGTAAAGGTTTCTCCAGCTATCATATATGTTCCACCAGCTGGTGTAAATCTAAGCATCGCACTCCACACATGGTGTAATCCAAAAGGTATTAGTAATCTTATCATTACAATGTTTAAAAATACTCCTACATACCCATTTAATATTAAGGAAGACATTGAAATTAATCCCTTTGTAACAAACTGCCAGAAAAATGGTATTATTAAGCCAACTACAATTGTAGCTGCTATTGTAATAATAGGAACAAATTTGATACCACTAAAGAAAGCAAAAGCTATAGGTAGTTGTTTTTCACTATATTTATCAGCCATCCTAGCAGCTAAGAGACCACTGATTATACCGCCAAGAACATCTAATCTTAGTGTTTGAATTCCTAATACCATACCTTGTCCTACTTGTGCCATCTCTTCTGCAGGGGCCAAATTACCTGTTGCCTTTAGCCATACATTAATAGTCGCATTTAAGATTAAATAAGAAATAATTGATGAAAACACTGCAATACCCTTTTCTTTTCTAGATACTCCATAGGCGACTCCCATTGCAAAGAGTACAGGTATGTTTCCAAAAATTACATCTGCAATACTTCTCAACCCTACTAAGATTGTCTGTAAAGTCTCGTTTCCTAAAAAAAGGAACTCTTTCAATCATATAGCCTTGTACCAAAGCCCCAGTTAAACCTAAAACCATACCTACTGGTGCCATAACAGCTATAGGTAGTAATAATGAACGCCCGAATCTTTGAATGTTTTCACTAAACTTTCTACGCTTTGACAATTAACCCACTCCTTTTTCTGAAAATTTTGAATCTATATATTATAACTTATTATATATATACTCATTTAACAATATATTATTGATATTTAGGTCTTTGACCGCCATGTTTTACTTTAGTCAATTCGTATGACTTAAGTAAATTTATGGTTGTATTCCATATTTCCCCGTACCTGAATCTCTAAAAATCTCCCAATTAGGAGGAAAAAAAATGTAAAAAAATGTAAATATTATCCCTATAAAGATAAATGTGTAGACACCCAGTCTTTCTACTTTTTTTTACTAAATTTAATCTTCATTATGTTTATACTAATTAATTGGCAAATTATACTACCTACAATAAATGAACCAATATCAATAAATAAACTTGATTCTCCAGTTATAAAAGCATAGGAACAAAAAAATTATCACAATAAACAAACTCATGCCGATTATTCCTAAAGTCTTACCTATAAAAAAAGTTATTAATATACTCTTTAATAAACCAATATTCAATAAACATAAAAAAATACCAAGGCCCAGTATCCTAATTTTAAATGCTCCCAAACACTTTCATTTACGGGACTAAATAAGGCTACAATCTTAGAATTGCCAGACCATTCATAAGTAAAATGAAGTAAAGAACCCACAAAGACAATCCAAAATATCCCTGCTATCTCCCATTTAAAAACATACTTTTCAAAAAAAGTTCATTAGAATCCCACCTATATTTTTATTAATTATATTTTGCCTAAATTATTAAAAAATATAAGCTGGTACTCATAAAATTAAAAAAAACCTCGTTTTAGGAAATCTCTCCTAAAACAAGGTTTACTTTAATACACGTTTTAAAAATTCTCTAGTTCTTTCCTCCTTAGGATTGTTGAAAATATCCTCAGGACTTCCTTCCTCTGCAATAACTCCTTGATCCATAAATACTACTCTATCTGCTACATCCCTAGCAAATCCATTTCATGAGTCACTACTAACATAGTAAGACCAGTATTGGCTAATTCTTGCATGACTTCTAATACATCTCCTACCATTTCTGGGTCTAGTGCTGAGGTAGGTTCATCAAATAACATTACATCTGGCTCCATAGATAAAGCCCTAGCAATAGCTACCCTTTGCTTTTGCCCACCTGATAACTGCCTAGGCTTTGCATTTATATATTGATCCATACCTACAACCTTTAAGTATTTCATTGCCATTTTTTTCTGCTTCTTCTCTAGAACGCTTCAATACCTTTATCTGACCTACTGTACAATTGTTTAATACATCCATATTATTAAATAAGTTAAACTGTTGAAATACCATTCCTAACTTTGTACGGTGAGCATAAATATCATTATTTTCATCTAATATATTTTCACCATTATATATGATTTTTCCACCACTAGGTTTTTCCAACAAATTAACACAACGAAGAAGAGTAGATTTCCCAGAACCAGATGAGCCAATAATACAAACAACTTCTCCCTTATTAACTGAAAAATTAATATCTTTTAATACTTCATTATTACCAAAGGATTTATTTAAATGTTGAATTTCTATTATCTTTTCCATTTTTTTTCACCCCCCCTATCTAAAACTTCCTATTTTCTTCTTTTCTTACGTAATATATCTTCTGGTTTCTCCACTTGCATTTGATTTCCAATAATGTTGTAATTTTTAGGTCCATCTAATTTCCTTTCAATAGCCCTTAATATCCTTGTTACTGTAAATGTCATTACAAAATAAATGATACAGGTAATAAAATAGGGTTCAAAGAACTTAAAGGTATTCCCTGCAATTGACTTTGTCTGAAAGAAAAGCTCCGTTATACTAATTACATTTAACACAGATGTATCTTTAATATTTACTACAAATTCATTACCTGTAGCTGGTAATATATTTCTAATTACTTGAGGCAAAATTACATTAAACATAGTTTGAACATGATTCATACCTAAAGCATGAGCTGCCTCAAATTGTCCATCGTCAATAGATACTATACCACCACGAACGATTTCTGCCATATATGCTCCTGTATTTATAGATACTATAAATATTGCTGCTCCTAATCTATTTAATTGAATACCAAAGGCTTCAGCTACACCATAGTATATTACCATAGATTGTACCATCATAGGTGTTCCACGGAAAAATTCTATATATGCTGAAAGTATTCCATTTACCCCCCCTTTAAGAAATCCTCTTTTTACTCCTTTTTCAGGAATTGGAATAGTACGTATAACTCCAATTATTAATCCTATAATTGCACCTAATATAGTACTAGTTATGGAAATTAAAAGTGTCATATATGCACCACGTAAAAACATTGGCCAATTATTTATAAATATTTTTTTTACTAATTCAAAACTCATAGTCTCCCCCCCTAAAGGCACATTGTAAAACTGACTATCTTCAAATTATAGTCAGTTTTACTTTTAACTTTAACTCACTATTGAGCTACAGGTTGATTCTTTATAGCTTCATCCATAATTTCTTGACGTTCTTCTTCTGATATTGTAGATAAAATCTCGTTGATTTTTTCAGTTAAATCGCTGCCTTTTTTTAAGTCCTACAGCAATTGCTGTATCATCAACTGATGTTTCAAATCCATCTTCAAACTCAACCATTACGAAGTCTTCATTGGCACTAGTTGCACTAACTCCCTCTGGACGCTCTGATACATATCCGTCTATAATTCCAGATTGTAAAGCAACTCTCATAGCAGGGAAGTCTGACATAGCTGTTTCTTTGATTACACCATCAATTTGATCTATTACAGTATAATGAAATGTATTTAATTGGGCAGTTATTTTAGCACCACTAAAATCTTGAATAGAAGTAGCTGACTCATATTCACTACCCTTCTTAACTACCATAACTAAATCCGAAGTATAATATATATCACTAAAATCTATAGATTCCATACGTTCAGCTGTTGGTGACATACCTGCAATAATTGCATCAATAGTACCTGATGTTAAAGCTGGAAGTAATCCATCCCATTCTGTTTTTACTATAACTAATTCTTTTCCTAATCCTTCTGCAAGTCTCTTCGCTATTTCCACATCATAACCACCTGCATATTCTGCATTACCATCGATCTTTACTCCACCATTTGAATCATCTAGTTGAGTCCAGTTAAATGGTGCATATCCTGCTTCAAGTCCTACTCTAAATGTGTCTCTTTCAGAGCTATTTCCTCCAGTACTTTCTTCAACTTTCCCTTCATTTCCACCACATCCAACTAATACCATTGGTACTAAAAGTAGTATAGCAACTAATACTAACAATCTTTTTCTCATTATCATCTCTCCTTTTTTTAAGTAATAAAAAAAAGCGCCTGATATTAGGTTTATCAGACGCTTATATGCATATAGCAAAGCTAAGATAACCCTCTCTCCTTTTTTTTGCTCTGTGTGTGAGATAGCACAACATCAAAGTATCGAGCATGTACTTTGATGACAGTCCTATACCTATTCGATATAGTCCCAGCCTTAGATTTTGGTTTCTAAGGCTTCGGCGATATCCCCTTTCTCCATATGTCATAGACTTCCGGCCTCCATATGGTTACTAATAAATATCGCGCCTCTACCTCACCCTGGAAGGATGAGGATTTTTATTAAATTTTATTTAAAGAATATGTTACCACTATAATGTAAAATAGTCAAGTGTTTTTTTCTAAGTTTTTTTTAAGTAAATTAAAAATTCTCCTTTGTAATGGCTATTTCACCTGTGGTCCCATTGACTTCAATAATATCTCCATCTTCAATTAATTCGAATAAATCTACATCTGGTCCAAAATCTGTTACCATAGGAACATTTAGAACAACAGATGCTACTGCACAACGAGAATCTATCTTAGAAAAGATCCATCCTGCTGGCTTATGCCCATTTACCATAGCAGAATTAAAATGGCATGACCATCCATTAGAACCTTTACTACACGGCAAGATTAATATCTTTCCTTCAATATTCTTTCCTTCCTGTGAGTGTCCTTTTTCTATAATTACACCAGTAGCATCATCAATACCAGCCCAGCCTTGAATACTCTCTTTACATACAAGGGCTTCTCCCTTTGCAATTCCATCAACAGCTCCTCTACCCTTAATTATAATTTTATTCAAAATCACTCACCCACTTTCCTAATACTGCAGAATCTATACATTTATACATATCTCCGTAAAATATATTAGCTTCTGTTTCTGATCTCATATAGTGTGCTTGCTTAGCACCATCCATTGCCATTCCTTCTACGGTATCAAAGCATTTTTTTTACCTATAACTAAAGGACATGAACTTGTCAATAAATGTCCACCAGCTTCTTTAATCATATTCGTATATCCATTAACATCTGCAACAGCCTTTGTAGGAATGTCTGTCCAAATATACAGCTTAACATTTTTATTTACTTTCTTACCTTCTAAATATAAAGCAGCTAATCTTATTTCTTGTATAGAATAATGAGGACAGCCTAAAGTAACCATTTGTAAATCCTCGTTTCCTAAATCACATAACATTCTATAGGAATCTCTAATATCATCTTCTGTAATATCTATCTCTTCAATTATATTATTCTCACCAATTGCCATTTTAAGAGTAACAGCTTCAGGGGTCACTCCCACAATATGACACATTTCAGCACCACTTGTTGTTGCTAGAGATGCAAAAAAAACTGCTTTAGTTTAATAATATCAGGTCTTTTAAAAGTGCCATTTACTACAGGAACTGCATGAGATGGCAGTTTTCTACCTATAGTATAGCCTATTAAATCCCAATCTAGGACAGAGTCAGAAGAACATTTAATATTGAAAATATGTGTTCCATATCTATTTTCAGGTACATGATTTCCCCAATATGGAGTTCTTCCACATACGGCAGACCAAGCTGCAGCTTCAATACCATCTGAGTTGCCTCGAGCACCAAATATTGCATTGCTCATCAATACATTACTTGATTCTGTTGTTACAAAATGCTCACCATATAATGGAATCCATCCAGTTAAATATGGAGTACATGATCCCATAATAACTACACCAGATTCCTTAGTTCTATTTAAATATTCATTGTTCTTATCAAAAAAATTCCTTTGATAAATTTAAGGGTTCATATTCAAACTGATCAGATGGAGCTACACATGTCTGACAGGAGCAATCAGAAGAAAACATTCCTAATTCTACCTTTTCATCGGTGCACATATACATTTTGGAAAAGATCTCATCGTAATTTTCTGATTTCACAGCTTCTAAATATGGGTGAGCCCCCAAATATAAAGTTGCTTTAGTTACTTCACACAATCTATCTGCATTAAGAACTTTAGCATATTGAATAATATTTTGAATAGCAATTTGTTTAAATCTTCCCATATCACCATTCAGCATTTTCTTTTCAATTTCTGTCAATTGTATCATTTAAATCTCCTCGATTCCCATTTATTATATAATAGCTACTATGCTCATTGATATCATTACTATCAACGATAAAATAACACATAGCTTCCATGCAAATTTGATAAACTTATTATAAGGTATTCTTGCTATAGCTAATGATCCCATCAAAATTCCACTTGTAGGAGTTATTAAATTAATTAAGCCTGCTGATGTAGAAAAAGCAGTTACTACTAACTCTCGACTAACACCTGCAAAATCTGCTAGTGGGGGGGAAAATATTGGCATTGATAAAGTAGCTAGTCCTGAAGTTGATGGAACTAAAAATGAAAGTGGTAAATAAAATATATAAACAAGGTTAATAAAAGGAATTGGTCCCAATTTTGCTAAAGTTTCTTCCCCTAGATTCAAAACTGTTGCAGTCATACCACCAGCATTCATTACTGATGTAATTCCCCCCCTTGACACTCCAATTATTAAAGATACTTCCAATAATTCTTTTGCCCTTCCATGAAAGTTGATAAAAACTCATTTTCAGGAATGTGACAATAAAATCCTATTATTATGGAAGCTATTAGGAATACTAAACTCATTTCTCCAAACCACCAGTCTCCTAGAGGTACCATATTCCCTAATATATTACCTATGACAGGAATACTATACAAAGCATTATTGATATCCTCAAAAATGGTGATATTAAATTTACTTGCCCATGGTATTACTCCTATTACCATTATGGCAAATGATATAGCAAATATCCATAATACATTCTTTTGTTTTTAGTCATTTCTTGTTCTTCTAAACCTTCTGTAGATGTTTGAAAATATTTTTCATTTTCTTCCTTCATATCGTAAATTAAGGATTTTGAAGGGTCAGCCTTTACCTTTTTAGCATATCTTGTAACATAAATTATTCCAACGGTTTCTAATATAATGAAAAAGAATACTCTTAATAATAAACCATCACCTATTGTAGTACCTGCAAAACCAGAAGCTATACCAGTAGAAAATGGATTTGTTGTAGATGCCATATAACCTATTCCTGTACCTAAAAACACTACAACAGCCCCT
>JMBV01000325.1_pt1 | contig 16154 bp, 22 predicted proteins | sample 616531 | NCBI WGS metagenome assembly JMBV01 (sample SAMN02727904, study PRJNA239997) | anaerobic digester metagenome | biome: anaerobic digester; isolation source: mesophilic anaerobic digester inoculated with municipal waste water sludge... | place: Germany: Bielefeld University, CeBiTec ... | reverse complement strand
GCCCATCGCGCAGGATTTGCTGGGCACCGCCACAAACCAGGCCGTCATTGACCTGACCGACGCGATAATCAAACAAGACCAAAGCCGGGGGGTTTGGAAATCATTCAAACCGCGCTTGATTCCGGCGCGGACTCGCGTCAATTCGCGCGCCAAACCGTGGAATATTTGCGCGATTTACTCATCATCAAACTGGGCGTTGGCAAACAACTGGAACTCACCCCCGAAGTCCGCGACATCATGAATCAGCATGCTGACAGTATGCAAACCGAGCAACTCACCAGCATTATTGAAGACTTCAGCAAGGCCGCAACGGACCAAAAAAAACCAACTGGCATCCCGGCCTCGGGCTTGAACTGGCATACGCCAGCGCGATTTCCTGGCAGGAATCCGCGCCGGCACCCCAGGTACAAAGCATCCCGCAAGCGAGCTATAGCACGCCCGCCACAAGCTATAGCAGCCCAGCGCCACAAATCGCGCAAAGCCCAACGGTCAAAACCAGCCCCCCCAAAGTTTCACCGGCACCCAAACCCGCCCAAAGCAAAAAAACCTGCGCCGGCAAAAAAAAGACCCCCCCGCCCGCCCAGGAACAAGATATGCCAAACCAAACCGGGGCTACTGAAGGAAAAATGGAACTCACATCAGAGAACCTAAACGCAGAAATGGACAAGTTCAAAACTGCCATTAAACGTGGTAACTCTTCAACGGTTGGTCTCATCAACTCCGCGCGCATTTACGTGCCAAACAACAAAACACTTGTCCTAAACTTTGCAACGCAGATTTTGTGCGATATGATGAGAGATGAAAACAATATGAAAGTGATGAGAATAGTGGTGGAATACTTTTTTTGGCAAAGACATCCGCATTATTTGCAACTTTGGTGATTATGATTACACAGAACACGCCGACGACAGCGACGAAGAAGAAAGTTTACTGGACGCTGTCGCCAAACGGTTTAATGGCGTGATTATAGAAACAGGAAAAGAGGACTAAATGGCAAAAGGATACAGAGGACCCGCCGGCAGAGGTGGTGGAAACATGATGGCGCAAATCGCCAAACTGCAGGAACAGATGGAACAGGCGCAAGCCGAACTCGCCGAAAAAACCGTGACCGAAACCGCTGGCGGTGGCGCAGTGCAGGTGACTATGACCGGCGACCAGCATTGCAAGGAAATCATCATTGACGAAGAACTTCTCGCCGATGGCGACGTTGAACTCTTGCAGGACATGGTACTCACCGCGGTTAATAAGGCACTGGACGCCTCACGCGCCCTGTCTGAAGAGCAAATGGCGCCCTTCACCAACATGCTTTCCGGCTTCGGCATGGGCGTTTAAGCCTTTGATCTTTATTAAAAGGCATTTTAGCACACAATGAAAGCCCTTCCGCTACCAGTTCAGAGTTTAATTGACGCTTTTCGCGCCTGCCTGGCATCGGGCCTAAAACCGCCGCCAGGCTGGCTTTTTATCTTCTCAAAGATGAAGCGACACAGCCCAAGCTCTCGCAGACGCGCTGCTAAATCTCAAAGCCGACACGAGCTACTGCGAACAATGCCATAACATCACCCTGGCAGGGCAAGCCTTATGCGAAGTCTGTGCCGACACGCGACGCGACGAGCATCTGATTTGCGTTGTCGAAGAACCGTCTGATGTCATCGCCATTGAACGCACGGGCATTTTTAACGGAAAATATCATGTTTTACTCGGCGTTCTTTCACCCATCGAAGGTATTGGCCCCGAGCAAATCAAACTTCAGTCCTTGCTTGAACGCCTTCAGAAAAATGCGGTGAGCGAAGTCATCATCGCCACCAACCCAACCATGGAAGGCGACGCCACCGCGCTCTACCTGCAAAAGCGTATCGCGCCCCCCCTGGGTGTGAGCGTCAGTCGCCTGGCGCGCGGACTGCCCGTTGGCGGTGATATTGAATACGCCGACCAAAACACGCTACAACGTGCCCTAGCTGGGCGTCAAAGCATGGAATAATTCGCTTTTCAGAGTATAATTTCCGCCTAAGACCTTAACTGGAGTTGTATATGTTTTTAACTGGAAATCAAATCAGACAATCATTTCTGGACTTTTTCGCCAGGCACGGACACCGTGTTGTGCCCAGTGCGTCACTTGTACCGGGTGGGGGGGATTCAACCCTGCTGTTTACCAACGCTGGTATGGTGCAGTTTAAGGATGTCTTTTTAGGCACCGCCAACGCGCCCGCCCCCCGTGTGGCAAACTCGCAAAAGTGCATGCGTGTTTCCGGAAAACATAACGACCTGGATACTGTTGGTCGTGATGACACCCATCACACCTTTTTGAGATGCTTGGCAACTGGTCTTTTGGCAATTATTACAAAAAAAAGAAGCCATCGCCTGGAGCTGGGAACTGCTGGTAAATGAGTGGGGGGGTCTTGACCCTGCCAAACTCTATGCCAGCTACTTTGTTGATGAAGAAGGCATTATCCCTGACGACAATGAAGCCCGCGATTACTGGCTTCAGCAACCTGGTTTCAATCCTGCACATCTCGTTAAAGGCAACCGCCATGATAATTTCTGGGAAATGGCCGAGACCGGTCCATGTGGCCCCTGCACCGAAATCCATTATGACTTTGGCCCCCCCGAAGCCTGCGACAAACAAGGCGTTGAAGGCCATGTTTGCGAAGTAAACGGTGATTGCAACCGCATTGTAGAAATTTGGAACAACGTTTTTATCCAGTTCAATCGCCTGTCAGCAACTGATTTCCAACCGCTGCCTAAAACGCACGTTGATACCGGCATGGGTCTGGAACGCATTGTCGCTGTGCTCCAAGGCGTCAAGGGAAATTACGAAACCGATTTACTCAAACCCCTGCTCGACGAAACCCAACGCATCGCCGGGCAAAGTGACCAGGAACGCGCTGAAAACCTCACCGCCTATCGTGTTATAGCGGACCACACCCGCGCGGCAAGCTTTTAATCGCGGATGGGGGGGTCATCCCCGGCAACGTCGGACGCAACTACGTCTGTCGCATGATTATCCGTCGCGCGGCGCGTTTCGCGCGTACAATCGGCTTAAAAGAGCCCTTTATGGCACGTGTTGCCAAAATCGTTGTTGAGATTTACGGGCAACATTACCCGGAACTCAAACGCGAACAGGAACTTATCTATGAAAGCTTTAGCCGTGAAGAGTCCCGTTTTGCTGAAACACTCGATACCGGCTTTGCTGAACTCAACCTGCACATGCAAGCGCTAAAAGACACGGGCAAAACTGTGCTTGGCGGATATGAAGCCTTTGACCTTTACGCCACGCTTGGTTTCCCCCTGGAAATCACCCGCGATATCTTAAGCGAATCGGGCTTTTCAGTTGATGAAGACGGTTTTTATGCCGCCATGGAAGAGCACCGTCTCGCTTCCGGCAAAGGCCAGGCTGGCATCGAAAACGACAGCCAAAAGGCTGAACTTTACCAGGCCCTGGACAAACAACTCCACGATGATGGCTTTTTGAGCAGTGAAGGTGTAATCCAAGACCCCCCCTACACCAGCCTTAGCCAGACCAGCCAGCTTTTGGCAATCATCAAAGACGGACAAATCGTTGAAAGCGTCTCCCAGGGTGATGAAGTGGAACTGGTCATCCAACATACACCCTTTTACCTGGAATCCGGTGGACAAGTCAGCGACACGGGTAAAATCGTTTCCTCAGCTGGTGACTGGGAAGTCGCCATCGACAACGTCATCAAACCCTCCGCGGGCTTGATTGTGCATCTTGGCAAAGTCCTTCATGGCACACCCCAGCTACAAGATAAGATTGTCGTCAGTGTGGACTTGCCACGCCGACGCGCGATTATGCGCAACCATACCGGCACACACCTTTTGCACACTGCTTTGCGCAAAGTTTTAGGCGAAAAAGTGCACCAGGCCGGTTCGGCTGTTGACGCGGAGCGATTGCGCTTCGACTTCAACTATCCCCCCCAGGCCGTTGCCAAAGCGGATTTACTGGAGATTGAAGCCCTGGTCAACAGCTACATCGCGGACGAATATCCGGTCATCAAACAAAGCAAAACGCTTGAGCAAGCCCAAAAAGACGGCGCGATGGCCCTCTTTGGCGAGAAATACGGCGCGGAAGTGCGCACGATTGAAATCAAAGATGAGCGTGGCAGAGTTTCTTACGAACTTTGCGGTGGTACCCACGTTGAGAACACCGCCGAGATCGGTTCTTTCTACATTACCAGCGAATCGAGCGTCGCGGCTGGAATGCGCCGTATTGAAGCCGTAACCGGTATGGGTGCTTATGAATACGCCCGCAAACGCCTTGACCTGCAAAACGAGCTTTCCGCGCATTTGCAAAGCAGCCCAAGTGAATCCCTTGCCAAGGTTCAAAACCTGGAAGACTCCCTAAAAGCCAGTCAGGCTGAACTTGAACAGCTGCGATTGCGCGTCGCGAAAGTTGCCTTTGCCAGCCAAATGGACAACTTGCAAACAATTATGGATGTGCCAGTGCTCACCGCGACAATTCCCAACGTCAGCGCTGACGCTTTGCGCGAACTCGCCGATGAGTTCCGTCAAAAGCATGAAAGTGGCGTGGTTGTTTTGGCGACGACTATCAACGACAAGCCTTCTTTCATCGCCGCGCTGACCCCCGACCTTGTTAAGCGCGGGTTGAAAGCGGGTGATCTCGTCAAACGGGTTGCCAAGGTCGTTGGTGGCGGTGGTGGTGGGCGTCCTGATATGGCCCAGGCCGGCGGTAAAGACCCCTCCAAAATCACCGAAGCCCTTGACCAGGTTGCCCCTTACATCAAGGAAAATTTAAAATAGTTTATGGCAAAACAAGTCACCCCACTGCGTCAGCAATACCTGGATATTAAGAAAAACTATCCAAACGCGATAGTCTTCTTTCGCTTGGGTGACTTTTATGAAACTTTCGACGAAGACGCCGAAAAAAAACCGCTAAAGCCCTGGATATCGTGCTGACTTCGCGTCCGGTTGCCAAAGGCGTGCGCGTGCCTATGGCGGGTATCCCCCCCTACCACGCGGTTGACAATTATATCGGGCGTTTAATCGACAAAGGCTATCACGTTGCCATCTGCGAACAAGTCGGCGAACAACCCGAAAAAGGCTTGTTTGAGCGTGACGTGGTACGTGTGATCACCCCCCCGGCACACTGGTTGAGCCTAATCTCCTGCAAAGCGAGAAAAACAATTACCTGGCATGCATCGTCACCTACGAAAACCATGCCGGTCTAGCCTATGTGGATATTTCAACCGGTGAATTTGCCACAACCCAAATTCAAAATGATGACATTCTCGTCACCCTGCGCGCTGAACTTGAACGCCTTGCGGTGGCGGAGTTGCTGGTTGCGGAAGACTGGCAAGTGCCACCTGGTTTTCCAGACAACATTACTACCATTCCACAGTGGTATTTCGAACCGGGCAGAGCCAAGGAAGCCATTAAGGCGCGCTTTAATGTTTCCAGTCTTGATGGGTTGGGCATTCGCGATTTACCCTGGGCGATGCGAGCCTCCGGCGCGCTTATTAAATATCTGCAAGACACGCAAAAAGGCATGGACTCCACGCAACTCAGTTTCAGCACCTATAGCTTGAGCGATTTCATGGTGCTGGATGCCGAAACCCGTCGCAACCTGGAACTGACCGAAACCTTACGTGATCAAAAGCTTGAAGGCTCACTGCTGGGCGTGCTGGATAAAACCCAAACCTCCGGTGGCAAGCGCATGCTGCGGTCGTGGGTCAACAAACCCCTGTTGAGCCTCGACGCGATTAACAAGCGACTTGATTTGGTCGAGTTTTTCTTCAATAACGGCGTTTTGCGCCAGGATTTAAACGCCATCCTGACAAAACTGCACGATTTGGAACGTTTGGTCAACCGCGTCAACTCTGGCACTGCCCGCCCACCTGATTTGGTCGCCTTGCGGGAAGATTTTCAGGCCTTGCCACATATCATTGCTTTACTTAAGGACAAACACCCGGTCCTGGACGAGATTTTGGAAAAGGTCAGCCCCTTTGACCAGGAACGCGAACGCCTGGAAGCCGCCATAGAAGATGAACCACCCGCGACTCTGGCCAACATCGGCATCATTCGCCCTGCTTTTCGGAAGCGCTGGATAAAACTCTCTACGCGTCCAAACACGCCCGTGAATGGATAAACAACCTTGAAAGCCACGAACGCCAACGCACCGGCATCAAAAACCTGCGCGTGGGCTACAACAAAGTCTTCGGCTATTACATTGAAGTCTCCCGCGGTCAAACCGACCAGGCACCCGATGATTACATTCGCAAGCAAACCCTGGTCAACAGCGAACGCTATATCACCCCCCCGAACTAAAAGAGTACGAATCGCTCGTCCTCAACGCTGAAGCGCAAATCCATGACGTCGAACTCAAGGTTTGGAAAGAGCTTTGCGATGAGATTTCTTCCGTTTCGACGCAAATTCTCAAAACCGCCCAGGCCATCGCGCACATTGACTGTTGCGTTGCTTTGGCAAGTGTCGCGGCATTGAACAACTACACCCGCCCCCCACCCTGCGCGAAGAAAAAGGCATTCGCATCATCGAAGGTCGCCACCCCCCCGTTGTGGAACGCATGCGCTCGGTAGACCGTTACATTCCCAACGACCTTGTTTTGAAGAAGGCGAGATTATCAAACTGATTACCGGCCCCCCCAACATGAGTGGTAAAAGCACGATTTTACGCCAGCTGGTTTTAATCGTCCTGATGGCACAGATTGGCAGTTTTGTACCCGCCAAAGAAGCTGAAATCGGCCTGGTTGATCGCGTTTTCACCCGCATCGGCGCGCAAGACGCCATTCACCAGGGACAAAGCACCTTTATGGTCGAAATGATTGAAACCGCCAACATTCTCAACAATGCCACGCCCCGCAGTTTGCTTATTTTGGACGAAATCGGACGCGGAACCAGTACCTATGATGGCATCTCAATCGCCTGGGCAATTATTGAGTATCTGCACAGTCACCCTAAACTAAAACCTTACACGCTTTTGCCACCCACTACCACGAACTAACCGATTTGGCAGAACTGTTCCCTGGCGTGCGCAACTACAACGTGGCGGTAACCGAAGCCGATGGCAAGGTCATTTTCCTGCACAAGATTGTGCCTGGCAGCGCGGACCGGTCCTACGGCATTCATGTGGCGCAACTGGCCGGACTGCCCGCGCCGGTCATCACCCGCGCTAATCAGGTCTTAAAACAACTGGAAGAAAGTGGCGAACGCGCCCTGCCTAAACAGATAGCCGAAACTCAACAGCAAATCCGGCTTTTCCCTGAAAACAACCCCATGATTGATGCCTTCAAAGCCATCGATCTTGAATCACTATCACCCATTCAGGCTTTGAATTTGCTTTACGAATGGCGCTTGAAATATTTTTCTGACGACAGTTCAGATAATTAAACGACCTTATTCCCGTTCAATCCAATCGCGCTGACCACGCAAAAAGTCTTCGCCGCGCATCGGGCGTTTTCCCGCTGGCTGAACCATATCTAATACCAAAAGACACTCGCTGGTACCTATCGCCGGCAAACCATTCACGCTGTAACGGATTCCCGGTTCCGCGTTGAACGTATCGTGCACGTGCGCGTCAAGCACCTTGATGCGTTGTCCGTTATAGTCAAACGATGTCCCTGGCCAGGGGGGGTGGTAAGCATGCACCTTGCGCACAAGTTGAACAGCAGGTTGGTCAAAGCTGAGAAGGCCCTGGTTCTTTTTAAGCATGGGCGCGTAAGTTACCTGACTTTCATCCTGAGGTACGGCTTTTAGAGTGCCATTCAACCAGTCTGGCAAAACTTCCAGCAAAGTACGCGCGCCCAAAAAAAGCCAGTTGCTGACTTAGCTCATCAGCATAAGTCGCGCTGCGCAAAGGAACCTCGCGCTGAGCGACAATAGGACCCGCATCGAGTTTTTGCACCATTTCCATGATGGTCACGCCGGTTTTTTTCATCACCGGCTTCAATCGCGGCCTGTATCGGCGATGCACCCCCCCGCCAGCGGGGCAACAAAGACGCATGCACGTTCAAACAACCTTTTGTGGGAACATCGAGTACGGCTTGTGAGAGAATCTGCCCATAAGCCGCCACGACCATCACATCAGGTTGCCAGGCGTTGAGTTTGGAATAAGCTTCAAGCGTGCGTAAGGATTCGGGCTGATAAACGGGCAAACCCAGGGACTGCGCCGCGTCTTTCACCGCGCTGGGTGCCATCTTTTGTCCCCCCCGCCCGAAAGGACGGTCGGGTTGGGTAATGACCCCCCCCACCACGTTGTAGTGCCCGGCCAGTTCCTCAAGACTGGGAACTGCGAAATCTGGAGAACCTAAAAAGACTATTCTTGGTGACATATCAAAATTTTATCATGCTTTTTCGCGCAATGATGCGTGGACAGTAAGACCTTAAATAGTTCGGGTTGAAACGTTTTTATAGATGAGATAACCCATGCCATAAAACGTGGCACCCGCCAGAGCAACTCCCAAACCGATAAGCCAGGCTTTTCCCATCCGTTTTTTCTGCTGAAAAGTTTCGGACGAGATGAGCCTGTCTTTCAATGATGCTTGAAAGGTTAATTTTGGGCGCAAATCGCCTAATTTTTCACGCAGAAAACTTTCCATTTCCTGGATCTCATTTGCACGTTTTTCAGAAGAAAATAAATCTTTCATACTCATACTAACAAACACCTTTCAAGCTTTTTCGTTTCACGAAAGGTCATACCTTTCCACTAAGTCGCGTAATTCAAGCAAAGTCCGATGATACAAACTTTTAATCGCGCCTTCGGACTTGCCAAATATCTTTCCGATTTCCGCGTTACTCAAGCGATGCACGAATTTAAGTACAATCAAATCCCGTTTTGCGGGCTTAATGTATTCATCAAATTGAGTAAGGCCTTTTGTTCTTCGTTCATTTGGGCTGCACGTTCGGGTGATGGTTTGGTTCCAGCATCAGACAGAACCAAATCATCAATCGAGATTTCTTTCACCCGCGAACGGTCACGATGGAAATTAGCAATCTGATTATGCGCGATACGATACAGCCAGGCAGAAAAAGGCAAGCCCATGTGCCTGTATTTCCCGATATTATCCAAAGCCTTAAAGAACACCTTTGCGGTCAAATCTTCAGCATCGTCTGTGTTGCTGACGCGATAATAAATATAGTTATAAATACGCACGACATAGCGATCGTAAAGTTGCCCAAAAGCTTCGGGGGGGTCTTTTTTTGGCTTTATCAATGAGTTCAACCTCATTGATGGGGTCAATTTCATCTTGCATAACACTTTATTATACGGGACTTGGGCGATATTACCAGAATTTTGCTTATATTTCTTTACTGGCATCGCCAAACACGAACAAATAAAAACAACCGCTCTCTCCTATTTAACTTTCCCATGAGATTAATTGCAGTTCAGTGTTTTTCGCCAGCTTTAAGGTACAATAGAATAGATGGAAGTGTACATTCACCCAAGCCACAAAAATAATCAAAACTTTAGATCTTGTACCACACAAGATAATACTTATGTCAAATCCCATTTGTCCCTGGCGGGCAAATGGTTTTGTTTTACCAAATAAAATATCACAAGGATGTAAATAAATGACCGATTTTCTTTTCAAAAAAAAGACGTAGCAGATTATGACCAGCATCTCGCCGATTTGGTTGAGTTTGAGAACGAACGTCAGGCTCGCCGACTCATCATGATCCCCCCAGCGAAAGCATGGCACCACTCGCTGTGCGCAAGTTACTGGCTCATCTTTCCAAAACATTTATGCTGAAGGTTATCCCCCCCGACCTGAAACACGTTATCAGGACGAAGAAACCATCATGGACTACGGCTACCAACTGGGCAGATATCGTCGTCACAGCGACCCCCCCGCTATTACAAAGGCGTTGAGTACATTGATATGCTGGAAGCACTCGCCCGCCGTCGCGCCGCGGAACTTTTCGCAGCCAACGGACACGTCGCTGACGACCTTTGGGTCAATGTGCAGCCACTTTCCGGCGCGCCCGCCAACACCGCCGTTTTTACCGCCTTGCTCAAACCCGGCGACGCCATTTTGGGTATGGACCTCCTCCACGGTGGCCATCTTACCCATGGCGCCCCCCCCGTGAACCGCTCTGGTCTCGTCTACAATGCCTATCATTACACAGTTGACCCTAAAACTGAACGACTCGACTATGACGCTATTTTGAAAATCGCCCAGGAAGTGAAACCCAAGATTCTCATCGCAGGCTACACCTCCTATCCCTGGATTCCCGACTGGCAAAAGTTCCGCGAAATCGCCGACGAAGTCGGCGCGTACTTCCTGGCCGACGCCTCCCACATCGCTGGCCTGGTTGCCGCTGGGGTTGTTCCCTCGCCCGTAGGTATCGCGGATATCGTGAGCTTCACCACCCACAAAACCCTTTGTGGCCCGCGTGGCGCGGTGCTCATTACCCAGGACCGCGAACTTGGCGAAGAAATCGACAAGGGTGTCTTCCCCGGTGAACAAGGTGGCCCCCACATGAACAGCATCGCCGCCCTTGCTCTCGCCCTGAAACTGGCAACCAAACCAGAGTTCAAAGAACTCCAGCAACAAACTCTTAAGAACACACAAGCCTTAATCAAGGGCTTTAAAGAAAATGGCGCGCGCGTTGCCTATGGTGGCAGCGACAGCCACATGGCACTCATCGACTGTAAAAACTTTACCGGTCCCGATGGCACACCCCCCCTCACCGGTGATCTCGCCGCGCGTATCCTTGACCTGGTTGGCATCGTTACCAACCGCAACACCGTTCCCGGCGACCGCTCCGCGCTGACCGCATCGGGCATCCGCATGGGCACAACATGGCTCACCCAACGTGGTTTCAGAGAAGCAGAAATGGAAGAAATCGCGGGCTTAATTGTTAAAGTTTTGGATGCTACCAAGACCTACCCCCCCATGCCCGCCCGCAGTGGCGAAAAATCACGCGCCAAGGTGGACTTCTGCACCATGAATATGGTCAACGACGCTGTTCGCAAACTGGCCGATTCCAAACCTTCAAGCGACGAAATTCCTACCCACCATGGCTACCCGCATTACTTCTATGCCAGCGATAAGCCAGCCGAAGGCTATGGCGCGTTCCAACTTACCGGCGAAGGTGTACGAACTTTCCTTAACTACACTCTTACCAACGACATTGAAGCCCTTGACCCCCCCGGACAATCCCAGCCTACCCGCATGCACACCCCCCCTTGTGGCGATATTGACGCGACACTGACCTGTGTTTCACCCAAAGTCTTTAAGCTCACGATCCCCCCCGCAGAGAAAGTTGGACTGGCTGGCACCTGGCTAAATGGCATTTCAACGGGTTTTGTCTACTATGATGAAGATCTGGCTATCAGAATTCCTGGCCCCCCCATCTCTATCTTACCCACTGAACCGGAAGAATACATTGAAGAAGGAGAACGCGTTTGCGATGACAAACCATGGTACGTTGCCATGCCCAAAGATATCAGTAAACCTGCCTTACCAGAATTTGTTTGGGAAGAACCCCCCCAAAACGAAGAACTCAAACGCACCGTACTTCATGAAACGCACATTGCCATGGGCGCCAAGATGGTACCCTTTGCCGGCTTTGATATGCCGGTTTGGTATAGCTCTGTCATGGAAGAACATCGCGCGGTACGCGAAGCTGCCGGTCTCTTTGATGTCACCCACATGGGCGTCTTCCAGTGTGAAGGCCCCCCCGACGCAGCAGTCTTCCTGGACTCTGTTTCCGGAAATGACACCATCTTCCTGGAAATCGGCGAATCAGTCTATTCGCACTTCCTTGATCCCCCCCACGGCAAAGTTATCGATGACTTTATCATCTACCGCCGTGATGAAGACCGCTATCTCCTGGTTGTGAACGCTGCCAACGAAGAAAAAGACTGGGCCTGGCTCACCGCGGTAAAGAATGGTGAAGTTTTGGTTGACCTTGAAAAACCCTGGGTTAAAGTCCCCCGGCAGAAAATGCACCTTGCGCAATCTCAAAGACCCCGCTGCTGGCGAAGATCAATTTGTTACCCTTGCCATCCAAGGACCAGCCAGTCGCGACATTCTGCTCAGTTTGGCTTGCGACCACTGCAATGACCATAAGATTATGCGCCTGGGCAGAGGTGAACTTTGCGACAGTCGTTTGGGCAATATCCCGGTAATCATCTCGCGCACCGGTTATACCGGCGAAGCTTTGGGCTTTGAAGTCTTTGTTCACCCCCCCGATAATGCCGTTCAGCTTTGGAAAGACTTGCTGGAAAAAGGCAAGGACTATGGCTTGGTTGCCTGCGGTCTTGCCGCGCGCGACTCTCTGCGCACCGAAGCTGGCTTACCGCTGTACGGACACGAAATGGGTGGTGACTTTAACCTTACCGTCGGCGACGCAGGTTTCATTTCCTTTGTCCGCTTCAACTCTGCCTGGTTCATCGGACGCGCGCCCAGCATGGAATATGAAAAGAAACGCAAATCCGAAGTGGCACGCTTTACCTTCAACGAAAAAGGTGTGCGCATGGCTCGCCCAGGTGACCCCCCCGTTTGTGACCTTCGCGGACGTGTTGTTGGCTACGTTACCAGCTGCGCCATCGACCAGAATGGTATGCTCACCGGACAGGCCTATGTGGACAAGAAGGTTGGCAAACCTGGCACCAGCATCCACATCTTCCAAAACGCGCCCGAGTGGCAACAAAAACCACCCGCTAAACTAGTAAACGGCGATCGTGTCGCAATTCCCAGTACGGCAACGATTGTAAAAAGATTTTTATAAACAATAGTTTGAGAGGAGACACATATTATGACTAATCCATGGGAAGAAAAATTTTCTAAACGTACCGCTTGGATGAAAAGCTCATTCATCCGCGAACTGCTCAAAGTCACCAATCAACCTGATGTCATTTCATTTGGCGGTGGTTTTCCAGCTGGTGAACTTTTCCCGGTAGAACGGGTAAAAGAAGCTTGCGAGAAAATTCTCACTGAGAATCCGCAAAAGCACTCCAGTACAGCACCACCGAAGGCTATGACCCCTTGCGCCAGTATCTTGTTGATGACTATCGCTCACGCGGTGTGAATATCGGTTTGCAAAACATTCAAATCACCGGTGGCTCACAACAAGCGCTTGACTTTATCGGTCGCATTTTCGTCAACGAAGGCGATAAACTGCTTGTCGAAAGCCCCCCCACTTATCTCGGCGCGCTTCAGGCCTGGAACGCTTATGGCCCGGAATATGTCACCGTTGAGACCGATGATGACGGCATGCAAGTTGATAAAATTGAAGCCATCATCAAGGAACATGACCCCCCCAGATTTATTTATGTGCTCCCTAACTTCCACAACCCGATGGGTGTGTCCATGTCCATTGAACGACGCAAACAGCTCGTTGAAATATCACATAAATACAATCTGCCCATCGTTGAAGACGACCCCCCCTACGGCAAGCTGATTTTCGAAGGCGAAATGCTTCCATCAATCGCGAAGCTCGATTGCCAGTTCCGCAAAGGTGTAGATAATTTCGAAGGAAATGTCATTCACACCAGTACCTTCTCCAAGATTTTAGCCCCTGGCTTACGCATCGGTTGGGCAATAGGCCCCGAAGAAGTCATCAAGAAGATGGTTCAGGCCAAACAAGGTGCTGACCTGCAATGCTCGACCTTCGACCAGTATATTGCCTACGAACTTGTGGCTGGTGACTGGCTGCCCGACCACATTGAACTTATCAAACGCGTTTACAAAGAACGCCGCGATGCGATGCTTCAGGCTTTTGAAGACTTCATGCCCGAAGGCACTACCTGGACAACCCCCCCTGCGGGTGGTCTCTTCCTTTGGCTGCGCTTGCCCGAAGGCTGCGACTCGCTCGAACTCTTCCCCCCCAAAGCCGTTGAACAGCGCGTTGCTTATGTGCCTGGTGTGCCATTCTACCCGATTGATGGCCCCCGCAACACCATGCGCCTTAACTTCAGCGCCAGCGACCCCCCCGAAAAGATTCGCGAGGGTGTACGTCGCATTTCCGTTATGGCTAAAAACGCTTTGGCTGGAAAGTAAAGTTTTTTTCAGATTAGAGATAGCAAAAAGCCGCGTTTTGACGCGGCTTTTTGTTCGTTTAGAAACAATTAATTTGCTTAAAAGAAAGTTGCTATGCTTATAAACTTGCCATTGATTAACAGGTATAATTCAAGCTATGAAAAAAAGCTAATATTTGGGTTGTTTTAAGTCTCGCAATCATCACCGTTGCCGTTTTTGTCGTGTTCATTTTTCCAAATAAAGCCGGTTCAGCAGATGAAGCCATGGTGAATATTTTCCAGCCAGATGAATACGCTACCTGGACCGTTGTTGACAGAATGACATCCCCAAAACCAGACCGTCCGTCATTTTACAACACTATTTTCTCTATGATTTTACCATTACGGCTTTCCATACTTTTCATTATCAACGATCCCTGTCTTTGTCGCGCGATGGACCCATCAAATTGACAATATGTCTTTCGTCATGGCAAGCATAAGACAATTCATCAGCGTTTTGCCCAGCTTAATCGCCCTTCTCATTTTGGTATATATTCAAGACCAGTTCCACAGCTACAAGTCAATTCTGCTCTACATTATTCTCTTATCAGTCCCTGCAGTGGTCAACAACAATATGTGGTGGCATCCAGACGGTTTATGCATGCTGTTTAGCGCGCTCACGCTCTTTTTCCTGTGGAAAGATGAACAAAAATTTGGAAAGCATTTTTATATCGCCGCGATATTCGCCGGTATCCTGACCGCCACCAAACTCATCGGCGTCTTTTTCCTTGTCGCCATCATTCCCATCCTATTAGGTCAACTCAAAGCTAAAAAGTGGCGTTTTGTTGAGCTGGTCGGGCAATGGTCACTTTTCGCCTTCATCATGGCAATCGCCTTTGTCATTTCGAACCCGTTTTTGTTCACCCTGAAAGGCATTGCCAGCTATGCCCGCACCTTATATAGTGAATTCTCGCAAATCTCTGCTGGCTATAATTTGGTCTACGAAAAAGGTTTTGCGGCAACCTGGGCAGGCATTCAACCCGCTTATGGCACCTTACCCTTCCTGATTGCCGTTGCTTTTTCCTTCGTATTAGGATTTTTGGACAAAGGCAAGCAAAAATTATCGCTGTTACTGCTCTGTTGGTTCGTTCCGTTGACTGTCACGGTTTTGTTCGCCACACATTTCAAGTACCAATACTGGCTGCCTGCCGCCATTCCCGCCTTCTCAATGCTTTATATGCTTATCCCTGACAAAACATGGAAAAAAAAGACAAACTTTGGCTCAACATCCCCCCCGCGCGGTTTTTGTAGCTGTCGTTGTTATACAAGTCGTTTTCTTCAACATCCAAAATATCAAATCCGTAAGTGCCCAAATTCAGCGGGAAGAAAACAGCGAAAGCATCCAATTCTACCGGGAAGCCATCCAGGTTTTGGAACCAACCCGAAATGAAAGCCTGAATGTGTACTATGACTACCGTGTTTATATCCCCCCCTTTGACAGTGAGCCCTGGCAGCTCCATACCGCATTTGAAATGCTCGATTACCCGTATATCCAGGAAGAAAATTTTGACATTTTGTTGCTCATGAATCAACGCGTCACAGACTATCTCAATCCGAGAGCGGAAGGTGTCAATCCTGACAAACTCGAAACAGCGCGCATATTTTATCGCGAAGTGCGTGATAACCAGGTTAGAAATTACGTCCTGCTTTACGAAGATGATTTCGGAAAAACTTTCATACGCCAGGATTTATTCGAACAATACTATCAAAACCCTTAAGCTAAAGTTAAATTTAATACAAAAACGCTGGTGCTAATCATACACCAGCGTTTAATTTGCAATCAATTTAGTATTAATGTTCCCAAACCGAGAAATTTGTCAACAAGGAATCGCCTGTAAACTCCCGCAAAAGTGAGTTAGAAGGCACATACTCAATTGAAATCGGCAAGAACCACTCCAGGAACTTTAGCAAGCGTTTCGCTTCAATATGTTCCCGCGTTCCAAAACGTACCTGTCGCAAAAGCGGTTCCACCAGGGGGGGTTTTAAGGCGCTTAGCTCATAAGCCAGGGCGGAATTGAACATCGCATCAGCATTTTCCTGATATGGGAAGATGTATTGGGTTTCGCCCTTGCGTACCTGTTCCCATCGAGAGATAGTTTCTTCCGCTGAATACCTCTGTCACGCGAATCGCGCAGGATGCG
>JMBV01000324.1_pt1 | contig 16199 bp, 23 predicted proteins | sample 616531 | NCBI WGS metagenome assembly JMBV01 (sample SAMN02727904, study PRJNA239997) | anaerobic digester metagenome | biome: anaerobic digester; isolation source: mesophilic anaerobic digester inoculated with municipal waste water sludge... | place: Germany: Bielefeld University, CeBiTec ... | reverse complement strand
GCAGATATTATTTGGCGTAAAAAAAACCGGAGCTTCAGACGCTAAGGGTATAGCCATAATAACAGAATCTATCCTTTGCTATATTCGACAACAAGGTAATGATATTAATCAAATCTTTGAAATAAATAGAGAGTCGTATGACATCAATAGATACAGCTTAAATGACGAGTATTCTTCAGAAAGAGGCCCCCCCATTACACCGACAATCTTGATAGAGGCGGTTTGCAGTACAGCGATTCCATGAACTACCCAATTAGCGCACCTGATGGCAAAACCCTTTATCCAAATGGACGGACTGTATTTGAAAATGATGGGTGGACATGGAAATGGAGCAAACAGAAAGTTGAATGGGGGGGATTAGAAAACGGTTTTATTGTAATTGAGCCATCTTCTTATAAAGATAGTGGATGGGCTGTTAAATACAAGAATTATTTATTTGTTGACAATGAGGGAAAAGAATACGAACGCGGTGCTGCTTATAAAAACATCATTTTAGATGTGATTAATTCAGCTGGAACGACAGAAGTCAACAATTTGCTTGGTGGTAACTATTTCAGCAATCCAAAGCCATCGGGGGGGCTGATTTTGCAATTGTTAAAATATTTGAAAATAGCAAACTTTGACTTCGTCCTAGACTTTTTTTTCAGGCTCTGCAACAACGGCCGATGCCGTCATGCAATTGAACGCTGAAGACGGCGGCGAGCGAAAGTTTATCATAGTGCAACTGCCCGAACTTATTGAAGAAGACAAACCCGCCTACAAAGCCGGCTATCGCAGTATTGATGAAATCGGCAGGGAACGCATCATCCGCGCCGCGAAGAAAATCAAAGAAGAAAAGCCCGATACCACAGCCGACCTTGGTTTTAAACACTTTGTGTTGGCAGAACCAAGCGGAAAACAGCTTGATGAAATCATCGATTTTGACCATAAGGCAAATGTAGTGGTTACAAATACGCTCTTGCAGGAATTTGGCACAGATGCCATTCTGGCTACCTGGCTGGTGCGCGATGGCTATGGTTTTTCACCGGAACTCAAGACCGTTAAATTTGGCGACTATACCGCTTACTACATCGACAAGCATCTGTATCTCATCAACGAATTAGCTGACTACAGTGCCCTGGAGGCAATGGTCACAAAATTTGATACTGACCCATCTTTTAATCCGGAAAATATTGTGCTATTTAGTTATAGTTTTACCTGGACACAACTGGAAATGATACAGACCAATCTCAAACGCTTAAAAGCGACGGAAAAGAACCTGCGACTTAACTTTGATGTTCGCTATTGATGAGGAGTTTACAGCATGGAATTAATTCTACAGCAGGGTCTACCCCATCAGCAGAAAGCTATTGACAAGATTAGGCAGGTCTTTGACAGTGTTGATTTCTTTAGGCCACAAATCTTTTATGAGAACCCAAGCCTTGATTTAGCTGATTCGCGCCTGAAGCAAAACATTGAAGCAATACAACGCGATATACCTGCAGAATATTGCAACCATGAGCCCGTTGGCGACTGCCTGACGCTGGATATCAAAATGGAAACCGGCACCGGCAAAACTTATGTCTATACCCAAACCATGTTTGAACTCCATAAGCATTATGGCATCAACAAATTCATTATTGCCGTGCCATCGCTGGCCATCAAAGCCGGCACAGCTCAGTTTTTGCTTGACCCCCCCTACGCGCGTCGCCATTTTTCCGACAGTTGCGGCTATGGCACAATGATTGAACTGGGTGTGTTGACCGCGCAAACGAGAGCAAGAAACAAACGCTCTTATTTTCCGGGTGTGGTCAGCGATTTTGTTAAAGGCTCGTTCCAAAACACCAGGAAGATTTATGTTCTGCTGACCAATATGCACCTTTTAACGACGCGCAAAAACGCCATGCTCGCGCGCGATGACTATGACTATGGCGTTGAGGGTTTTTACAGGCCTTTGGACGCGCTTCAGGCGACACGGCCTTTTGTAATCATTGATGAACCCCATCGTTTCGCGAGAGACGGGGTCTCATATAAAGTACTCGCTGAAGAAATCAAACCGCAATGTATCATCCGCTTTGGTGCGACTTTTCCGGAGACATCAAAAGGTCGGGGGGGTAAAAATAAGGTCGTCAAAAAGGACTACCAAAACTTACTTTATGATTTGAATGCCGCCGCTTCGTTTAATCAGAACTTGATTAAAGGGGGGGTGGCTAAAGAACATCTGGAGCCGGTTTCGGAACAAGATGCCAAAGTCAAAATTGTATCGCTCAAGAGCAGAGTCTCTGCTAATTTTCAATATAAAGCCAAAGACAAACCCACAAAAACCTACACTTTGCAAAAAGATGATTCGCTTGCCATCATCGACACGGCTTTTGAAGGCATTCGGCTTGATGGCATCAGCAACAGTGAGGTTGTTTTTCAAATGGGCAGTCAAAAACTTTGGGAGAAGAGTTGGATGTTGATATTTACATGAGTTCCTACCAGGAACAAATGTTACGCCTGGCACTGGAAAGACACTTTGAAACTGAAAAAGAAAACTTTTGTAACCGACAATACAAAATAAAAACCCTGGCTCTGTTTTTCATTGACGATATCAGCTCTTATCGGGCGAATGAAGAAGGTAAAACCCCCCCATATCTTTTGGAAGCTTTCGAGCGTTTGCTTAAAGAAAAACTAAACCAGGAAATACAAAACTTAACAGAACATGAAACAGCGTATAAAGACTACCTGCAAGCCAGCTTGAATGAGCTTTCTGCCTGCCATGCCGGATATTTTTCACAGGACAATACCGATTCTGATGAGGGCATCGCTGAGGAAGTGCAGGAAATTTTACATGGTAAAAAAGAACTTTTATCCTTCAAGCGTAAAGATGGTTCGTGGAATACCCGCCGTTTTCTTTTTTTTCCAAGTGGACACTAAAAGAAGGCTGGGATAACCCCCAATGTTTTTACTATCGCTAAACTGCGTTCGAGCGGAAGTGAAATCAGCAAATTACAGGAAGTCGGCAGAGGTCTGAGACTGCCGGTTGATGAGAATGGCAACCGCATATCCAATGAAGAATTTTGGCTTAACTATATTGTTGACTTTACAGAATTCGATTTTGCCGAAGAACTGGTTAAACAGATTAATGGCGAACTTCCCCAGGCGGCAAAGCTTACAGAAGAAATGCTTTCCAAACTGGCTAAAAAGCGGGGTATTGATGCCGACGCGATGTTTGATGAGCTTTATAGTAAGAAGTTTATTGACCGCCATATGAACATCAACAATGAGTACCGCGAAGCGATGTGGGAAGAATATCCCAGCCTTGAATTAGGCTTGCAAAAGGGTAAAGTAAAAGACCGCAATAAACAGAAAAAAAGAAACGATTAAAATCAGGAAAGCTGTCTTTCAGGAAATGCGTGAACTTTGGGAAAGGATTAACGAGCGTTATCTTCTACTGTATGATGAGGACCTGGATGAAGAATTGCCAGACGTTCTTTTAAAACTCCTGGAAGAAAACAACATTTTTACCCAGGTTTCTGTAACGAGTCAGCGCGAAAAGTTGTATCGCGCGGTGGCAGAATGCACGTTCAGCAGGAGACCGGCAGACAGTATATTGTTAGTCGTCCCCTTCCTTACGGGGGGGAGTTTCTTATGCGCATTAATAAGGCCACTAATTTGCCGGTCGCGCTTGTTCATCAGGCTTTGAGCGAGCATCAAAAGCGACATGGTGATTTAAGACCAGACCATTTTAATGAAAAGCGGTGTCAGCTTTTGCGCGTCATTTCAGGCATGGAAAACAAAATCCCTGCAAGGGCGTTTTTCTTATTCGAGGTCTAAAAGCAGTGGCGGTGCCACCGCATTAACCAGAGCCGACGGCACGGTGCTGGATGAAATTGCGCAAGGGCGAATAGGAACAAAAATCGTGGAAGGAACGCCAAGCGATAAATATCTCTACGATACCTTCGCATATGACTCAGCCCTGGAGCAGAAGAATCTCATGGCGGATATTGACGAGGTGCTTGTTTATGGGAAGATACCCAGAAGCAGTATCGCCATTCCCACAGTTACGGGTGGCACCTATAGTCCCGACTTTATGTACATCATCAAACGTGCGTCTGGAGAAAAAGAGCTGAATCTCATCGTGGAAACAAAGGACACAGAAAACAAGTCTGAACTACGGGAAACAGAAGCCGCGAAAATTGAATGCGCCCGAGTGTTCTTTGAAAACTTGTCTTTGGAAGGCTACAAGGTATATTTCAGGAATCAACTGAATAACAGACAAATGTTGGAGATTGTGAAAAGCGTCATAGAGGAAGATGATAAAAAGAATGCAATGATTGAGAAATAATCGTGAGTTAATCGTGCGAAGTTTTAATCAAATCCTTGAAAATACCCTTTTAATGGGTGTAGAAGAAAAATAATCGTGAGTTAATCGTGCGAAAAAGGCGAAATAAAGATATAAAGTGAGGCGAAATATGATTAGTAAAGACGAACTTCTAAAATGGACCGAAGGAAAGAATATCGAATTTAAAAAAAAGCATCTACTGAAATCCCCAAGTCGTTTTGGGAAACATATTCCGCCTTTGCAAATTGCGATGGTGGGATGGTAATATTTGGAATCGATGAAGAACACAACGAAATTACGGGGGTTCAAGACGCATATAAGATGAGAAATGATTTATTTACTGCACTGAACAATCCGAATAAAGTAAGCACAAACATACTTTCCGATGAGAATATTAAGATTATTGAATTTGGAGCCAAGAAAAACATCTTAATAATCGATATTCCGGAAGCGCCTTATAATGTAAAACCAATATACATAAATCAAAATCCCCCCCGTTTAGCGTTTGAGCGCTTAGGAGATGGAGATATGAAGTTGACACCGGAGCGATATAAACAACTGGTTGTTGGATCTCATCCTGAAACAGATAATGAATTATTAAGAGGATTCGGTATTAACGATCTTGACGAATTTTCTTTGCAGAATTATCGACAAGCACTCTACGAAATAACACAAAACAACAAATACTTGAACATTTCTTTTGAAGATATGTTAATTGAAATTGGAGCCTTGAGAAAAGACAGACAAACTAACGAAGAATATCATTTAACAGCTGGTGGCTTGCTATTCTTTGGAAAAGTAATTTCAATAACAGATAGATTTCCAGGATTTCAACTAGACTATTTTGAGAAAGAATCATCTTTAGTTACTGATTGGAAAGATAGAATTACTTCAGGTGATAACACACAATTTGAAATGAATATTTACACATTTCTGACCGTGACTTTAAATAAATTAAGCCAATCAATAAAAGATGAATTTCGATTAGATGAGAAAAGTAAAATTCGATTACCTTTCAAATCTGATTTACTTACCTCTGTCAGGGAGGCGTTAGTAAACTCTTTAATGCATGCATATTATGATTCAAACACCCCCTATTAAAATAACAGCATATAATGACTATTATGAGTTCATTAATCCAGGAAAATGAGGGTAACAGTTACCGAATTTATGCATGGGGGTATATCTAATATCAGAAATCATACCATTTCTTCCATGATGAGACGAATCGGTTTTTCAGAGAAAGCTGGTAGTGGTGGTCCGAGAATTTTTGATATTGCAACAAAATATCGTTTAAAGTTGCCTGAAGTAATCCGGGATCAAGACAAGACAACAATCAGAATATGGAAAGTGGATTTGAAAAAAAATATTTGAAAACTATCCTGAATCGCAGAGAAAAATATTAAACTATTTGCTTCAAGAGCATTTTATAAGCCGAAGCAAGGCAAAAAAAAGAGTTAGAAATAGACAACTATGAATTCAGAACAGCAACAAACTCACTTTTGAAAGAAGGTTTAATCGAAGCTGTAGGTCAGGGAAGATCGACCAAATACCAACTAAAGCCTTCCTCCTTAGAACATTCACACAGTTTAAAGTTGCTTTTGAGAAAACTCGAGGACAGTTTGATAAATATAGAAAATTAATTAGCTTACACAGATTAAAAAAACTATAGAGCAAAAGAACTACATTCATCAGTATCTAATTTTCAACAGAATGTGGTCATGTTTTTTTATTGACGTTATCAAAAAAACAAGCAACCACCCACCCTAATCAGCGGAGAGAGTGGGATTCGAACCCACGGTGGGCACAAGTCCCACAACGGTTTTCGAGACCGCCCCGATCAACCACTCCGGCATCTCTCCAAGTTCAACGATTATACCCGATTATAGACCAAACGGCAGTATAACTCATATAATTAAAACAGTCACATTCCTTTTTAGGAAACCTTAGTTAAACTCAACGTTTTTAATGAATTAGCTAATTATTTATCTAATTACGAATTAAGCACTTTTCTGCCGCTTTCTTTTTGCGGGTCTCACTTTTTTTCCCGTCATCGAAATTCCATTTTCGAACTTTTAGTCCCACAATCGCACAAAATATTAGTATCCCGAAAACAATCAGTCCCAAGATAGTAAAAACAGTGTAATGCACTGATTCAAATTTTATTCCACTACCATCTGGTGAAGGCGTAATATACAATACTAGATAAAAAAAACAACAATGTAAAGTCCACCAACCAATGATGGCAATCCTCCCTCTGCTACTGCCAATAGTTTTGAAATCGCTTGAGTAGACTTTTCTTCATAGAGTGCGTCTCGAACCTGTTTTCCCTGTGCTCCAAACAAACCTAACCCTGTTTTATCGTTTTGACCTAACTCATAATCAACATAACGCAAATTAAGGGTAAGCCAAATATGTTGCTTAATATACAATGCTTGTAAAAAAAAGCACAGGCTAATGCCCCCCCAATTAAAAGTATGCAAAGAATAATGTACTTTTCAATCTTTTCCAAAAGGCCGAGTATTGGAGCTAGCAAACCTAGGACAACTATGATTGAAGATAATAATGATTGTTGGGTCTTTTGCCTAAATAAAATTTCATCCCTAACACTTTTGTATTCTGAAATCAAAAACTCATCTTTCATATTTTCCCCTACAAATTAAATGTTTGTCCTTTTCCGCGTAAACGGGTTCAGGAAAACCGCCTTCTTCATTGAGTTTTGCCATAAAGGCTGACGCGGCGAATTCTTCACCGTGTACCAAAATCAAATTCTCCAGGCTGTCTTTTGACGCTCTGGCATATTCCAGCAAACCCGTTTGCCCGGCGTGCGCGCTTAGGCCACCGATGGTGACCACTTCCGCCTTGCGATAAAACTCCTCGCCAAAATGCGCACACGGCGTTCCTGATCCGCCAGGCGTCGGCCCAGGGTATAAGGCGCCTGCCAGGAAATAATCAAAATCGTGTTGCGTCCGTCTTCAATGTTGTTGCGCAGATGGTGCAAAATGCGCCCGCTTTCCGCCATGCCCGAGGCCGAGATGATAATCATCGGTTCGTTCCAGTCGTTCAGCGCTTTGGATTCATCCACACTGCGAGTGAAGAGAATGTTATGAAAATCCAAACCCTGCATGCGGTGCTGAGCGATAAACTCCCAGGTTTCATCATCAAAACATTCGGTGTGCTTGCGGTATAAATCCGACGCGTTGACTGCCAGCGGGCTGTCAACAATCACCGGTATATCGGGGGGGATTTCGCCATTTTCAATTCCATCGCTCAGCAGATAAAGCAGGTTTTGGGTGCGCCCCCCCACCGCGAAAGCCGGCACAATCACCTTGCCACCGCGGCTAATCGTGCGGTTGATGGCATCAACAAACTCGTCGTAGGCATCATAGAGCGAATCGTGCGGTTTGTCGCCATAGGTGGTTTCCATAACGAGCGTGTTGACGTCCGACGGCAAAACCGGGTCGCGCAGGATGGGCATATCCGGCCGGCCGATGTCGCCGGAGTACCACAGGCGTTTTTCTTCACCCGCCGCGTTTTTATAGTCCAAAACAATTGCAGCGGAACCCAAAATATGCCCCCCCGCTTCGACCAGGCGCGCCTTGATGCCCGGGATGGGCTCAAAGGCCACGTCGTACCAGACCATGCGAAATGGGGGGGCATGGCCGCCAGGGCGTCTTTTTGGGTGTAGATGGGCTCCAAAGGCGGTTTGTTCTTTTTCGGCGCTTTTTATTGAGATATTTGATGTCATTTTCCTGGATGTGTCCTGAGTCGCGCAACATGATATCCGCCAAATCGACCGTGGCGTTGGTGGCGTAGATTTTACCCTTAAAACCTTGCTTGACCAGGTTGGGAATGTTACCGCTATGGTCGATGTGGGCGTGCGAGAGGATCATCGCGTCGATTTCCGCGGGATTAAAGGGGGGGAAGTTCAGATTCGTGAAGTAGGACTCTTCGCGCCGGCCCTGAAAAGTGCCACATTCCAACAAAAGTTTTTTTTGCCACCGTATTCAATCAGCGTCATTGATCCGGTTACCGTACGGGCTGCACCAAAAACGGTTAATTTCATAGTCTTCTCCTTTGTAATAAATCAAATATCGCTTTGCCAAAACGCGCGAAGCGCAGCGGGTAGTCGCTCATCAAACTTTCCAGCTCTGGCATGCTCTGGGGGGGTCATACCGGGCAATTTTCTCCAGTAAATCGCGGGGCAGTACCAGGTTGCTGGCGATGCCTTCTTTTTCCGCGATGGTTTTGCGTAATTTCTTTAAGGCTTCGTGGCGTTCCAGTTCAGCGTCACTGGGACGCAAAACAGCTGGACGATGCAGTTTTGTGGGTTTTCGAGCCAGTTGGTCACGGTGTTTACAATCAGATTGCCATACCGCTTTATTTGGTGTTTCGAAAAGACCTTGAGCGCGGAAAGCTCTTCGAGCGTTTGGGGGGGCATAGCCTGGGCGATAGCCACCATCGATGGGTCGCCAAAGATTTTAAACGGCGGGCGGTCGCGTTTTGGGCCTGCAGTTCGCGCTGATGGTTGAGTTCAGCCAGCAAACTCATCTCCGCGGGGCTTAAATCGCGCGTGCCTTTTATGCGCCAGACGTCTTCGCAGTGGGGTCTCATCGCGAGTGTGTTCTTGGCCATGGCGTTTGTATCTTCCTGCACGAGTTCAAGCCAGCCGATTGCCTCCAGCCTGGGCAGCAGATAATCGCGCAAAGGGATAAGGAAATGCGAGTCAGCCTGAGCGTAGCGCAACATATCATCCTTGACAGGCCGTTCGCCCCCAGTTGGCACGCTGGTATTTTTGGCCAGTTCAATGCCAAAGTATTTTTCAAGCAGCGTGCTCAAGCCCAAACTGCTCTCTCCCAAAGCCGACGCGGCCAGCATGGTGTCAAAAACATTGTTGAACGTGAAATCATAATCGCGCTTTAGCGTTGAGATGTCATAATCACCGGCATGCATGATTTTTTTGAACGCGCTCATCTGCCATCAGCTCGCCCAGGGCTTGCAAATCGTCAAAGGCGAAAGGGTCAAGCAGGTAATCACGCTCCCGCGATGAAAGCTGGATAAGACAAACACGCTCTTGATAGGCAAATAAGCTGTTGGATTCGGTGTCGATGGCGATGGCCTTTTGTCCACCCAAGTGCGCGATCATCATTTGATAGCGCTCAGGCTTGTAATCAGCTCGGCGGATGGCATTGAAGCTAAAGGCATGTCTCAATTATACACCCCGATTGAACAAAGCCGACTATAATCAGACTTGGCAAGGCTCATCTTGTGATGGACATGGTCAGGAGACCATATCCGAACCAGGAAAACCATTTGTTCGCTTGTGATCTCCCGACCACAAGCCACAAAATAAAACAATGACAGGATTTTGGAGAGAACGATGCGCGCGATTTTACAACGGGTGACAAAAGGCAGTGTGACGGTTGACGGCCAGGTTGTGGCTGATATCGGTTTGGGATACGTCGTCTTGCTGGGCGTTGGGCATGAAGACACCCAGGCCAAAGCGCGCGAACTTGCTGAGAAAATCGTATATTTACGCGTGTTTGGCGACGACGAAGGCAAAATGAACCGCTCTCTCCTGGATGTGGCTGGCGAGATGATTGTCGTTTCGCAGTTCACTTTGCACGCCGATACCAGCCGCGGACGCCGTCCGAGTTTTATCAACGCCGCCAGGCCCGAACTCGCCGAACCGCTGGTTGAGTATTTCATCGAACAGCTGCGCAACTTTGGCATCAAGGTGCAAAGTGGCATTTTTGGCGCACACATGGTGGTGGATATCCAAAACGACGGGCCTGTAACCATCGCTTTGGAAAATTAAGGTTTGGAGAGTGTAAAATCTTAATTAATTCTGTTCATATCAGGCGCAAGTCCTTTATAATAAAGATGAATGGAGAAAGGAACTAAAATGAAAAAAACATGCTCACTTTTTACAGGTCTGTTAGTAGGCGCGCTTGTTAGCAGTGCGCTGGTTCTGTTGCTCACACCCTGGTCGGGTGAAGAGCTGCAAGAAAACATCAAAGATTTTGCCAATAATTTCCAGGAAGAAGTTCGCCAGGCTGCCGCGGAAAAACGTCAGGAACTGGAACAGGAACTCGCCCAGTTACGTTCAGGCAAATAATCGTCAACTAATTAGTCAAGTAAAACCGCCATCTAAGAGTGGCGGTTTTTGTTTATGCACCTATGGATAGGGTGTTGAACTCGGTTGCGGGGGGGTTGGCGATGGGCCCGGCGTGGATGTGGCAGGTATGCGCGTTGGCGTGCGTGTGGGCCAGGGCGTTGGCGGATAAGTGGGCGTGGGCAGATAGGGAACCGGTTCCGCCGTGCTAAGCAAATCGCCGATACCAGTTTCATCTGCATCAGGCATCGCCGCGATATCCTGCACGTAATCAAAGCCTGTTCGGCAGCCTTCTTCAAGATAAGGGTAAACATTCTCCCAGGTCAGGCGTTGGTCATTGCCTATCGCGCGTTGCATGGCGTTACCCAAACAACCCGGCCCCCGCGTGATAGTTCACCAAAGTAAACTTCCATAAATCTTCATAGGTCGCCACCTGGCCAGCCTGGCGTCCCGTGCTGTTGTAAACAATTTGCCCCCCCACTTGTTCGCAATTCGCCAAAAGGCTGCGCGCGAAAACACTGATGCTAAAATTCGCCTGGCTAAGGTCAATGCCCGTGGGACAATCGGGGGGGCATTGCGCGTTTACCTGTTGCACCAACGCGCCCCGCAGAAGGGCTTGCTGGTCCGGGTCCAGGTTGCCAAAACCACGCTGACAGCTTTCTTCGCTAAGGATAAGCGGGCAAAACTGGCTGAAAAAGCTGGGGGGGTTCCAAAGCAAAACCGTATCCGCGCCCTGTTCGCTCAAATGTCCCAAGCCCGCCTCGTAAACGCGATCGTAGATACCGGGCCAAAACTGACTTTCGCGACTAAAGATGTTTTCATCATTTGCGCGGGCACACCCGTTTGGTTGGCTACGCGAATAATTTCCGCGTTGAACTGATTTTGCCATTCCTGCACATACGGACGCGCCAGGTCCATTCCGCATGGCGTGGCGGCGCCATTCGCTTCAAGTCCGCCAAAGGGACAAGCGCTGGCATCGACCAGTCCTTGTTTGATTAGCAATCCCGCCAAAAGGAAGTATTCACTGGTGCTTTCGAGTTCTTCCGCCAAAGCGGGCGTGCGCAACCAGGCAGGTGGGCCATCAACCGGCAAAAAGGCCTGCCAAATCGTGGAACAGGTTGAAACACCTTCGCCAAGCCACTGGGAGCTCAAAACGTCCACATAATAGCTGGGCTTGTCGGTCGGATTTCCATCCGGGTTGGCAAAATCGCCCCAGGGAATGACCCTGACCTGCGCGGTGAAAATCGGGCTGGCATCGCCATAGCTGGACTCCGCCCAAAACTCCACCAAACTGCCGTTCATTCCTGTGGGGGGGCTTAGGGGGGGTAAATCGCAAATCGCGCCTGGGCAGGTAAAACTGGCATTATTGATGCGCCCAACGATTTGAATAATTTGTTCGTTGGGCAGTGGTTCCGTGGCTTGCAAACGCAAATACGGCACCTGGCTGCAATGGTTTTTCTGCCGGCTTTTGTCGCAACCCGCTATCGAAACCCAAACTTCAGGTGATGGCAAAAGAACTTCCACCTCGCGTTTTGATGGCGTGGTGTGTACCAAATGCATATACAAACCGGGACAGTCTTGCGGGGGGGAACTAATACCACCCTGGAAAACGCAGGGTTTGGTGTCTATCCACCGTTGTTGAACCGCGGAACCACAATAATGCAAGACCTGGCTGTAATCCGGTATCGCTTCGCTTTCCGTATAGATTTGACAAACAAGGTCGGAGTTCTTCCAGTCAAGCAACCACCATTCGTAGATGGTGTAATCGGTGCTGATGCTAACGCTGCGCTTGGGCCCTTCCGAAGGCAGACCAGACGAAATAACTGGCGTATCCTGCAAAAAGGCAAGCAAAATGAACAGAACCAAAAGGACTCTGATGATTGCTTTGCTTGTTTCGCGTTTCGGTTTCATCATATCATTCCACACTAGGGATAAGTCCCCCCCGGTGTTGCAGTAGCAATAATTGCTGTTGACGCAGGTGTATAAACCGGCGACAACGGCGTTCGGGTTGGCCTGGGCGTTGGCGTGCGCGTGGGCGCTAAAGATGTTGATTGCGGGTCCGCAGCCTGACGGGTTTGTGTGCCGGCAACAGCTTCGGTGAGCTGCCATTGATAGGTCACCACCATCTCGCCCAAAGGTGACGCGCCATCAATCGCTTCAAGGGCTTGCGCGAAAGTTTTTTTTCCAGTGCCTCGAGATTTGGCAGCAAGACCTTGGTCCTGGTGTGGTCAGGCAGTTCCCAAAGCGACGCGCTTTCCCATCCGATCAGGAAATAGTTCACGCGTTGGGGGGGTCACCCAAACGCAAGGCTAAGGGAATGCGCTGCAGGAAATCAAGCAGGCTGAGATCTGTCTCAATTTTGTCCTGATACGACAAATACATCGCCGGCAGTTTCGCCAAACGGCCATCCTGAACTAATTTTGTAAAGAGCAATTGCAATACTTGCTGCTGGCGACGCGTGCGGTTGACCTCATCGCCATCTTTATTATACGAAACATAACACAAGGCTTGTTCGCCCTTCATGTGATGCAAGCCCGCTGGCAAGCCACCACAGTCATCACGAATGGGGGGGAACAAGACGCTTACATCAATGCCACCTAAATCGTCAACCAGCCAGGTGAACTCTTCGGCATGTGCCAAAACAAAGCGATCGGGCAATATGCCAAAATTGTAAGCCAGCGTATCGCGCAAAAGAGACATCCCGCCCAGCGCGAAGGCGTTGCTGATGCGCTGCATATTGTGCCCCGGCAAATAAACGAACAAATTGCCCGGCACCGACACCACACTCGCTTTTGAGAGACGCTCCTGGATAAAAATCAGGTGAATAGCGTTCGTGCGTCCGGCGTTGGGGGGGCTTCAAACTCCGTGCCCAGCAAAAGCCACACGCTGGTGTCGTCATCCAGTTCAAGCGGACTGACCGCTGGAGGCAGCTGCGTGACCGACTGGCGATTTGGTTCCGCGAAAGTCGGCCAGGCTAAGCGCGTGGCGGCAGACTCTCCGTCGCTATGGGGGGGTGTCTGGCCTGGGCCAGGCGTTCCCGATGGCAAAGCCAGCTCCGGCATATCGCCCAGCGACGGTCTGCCCTGTTGCCCATCAGGCAGACAAGCCATCAAGCCCATCAAACCAAGCACCGCGACGATGGCAAGCGAAATAAATCTCGTATAGTGACTTGGTAAGGTTCGTGTTTTTTTTCCATAGCAAAATCAGGGTTGTTCACAACCCTCCAGGCTAACAATTATAGCATAGCTGATGATGCTTGCGAATGAAGATATAACAAATTCCCTCATTCTCAAAAATCGTTTTTAATTTAGATTACCTTTAATATCTAATTAGGTATTGACCTAATCAAAACAATGTATTACAATCTAATTAGGTGTATGCCTAATTAGATAACAGGAGATTTTAAATGGATAAGAATAAATTGTTAAAAGCTATTGCTGATGATACCCGTATGAATATTTTGACTTTGTTACTGCGCCACAACTACTGTGTCCGCGCGCTGGCCAACGAACTCAATCTGTCCGAAGCGACCATTTCCCAGCATCTAAAGGTACTGCGCGAAGCGGGATTGCTTGTGGGCGAAAAACGTGGCTATTATATGCACTACACGGTTGAACGAGACGTATTGCAGGAACTGGCGAAAGAGATTGAATCGCTGGTTACCATCAAAACGGAAATCTGTTTACCTGAAACTCAAAAAGACTGTCCCGCCAATGAAAAGCAGGAATGCCATAAAAAAAGGCGAATGTGACGAAGAAACGAAGAAAATCTGTCACGGCTAAGGTACAAGCAAATGAGATAAACAGTATGGCAATGGTCAGTGTCAAAAATCTAAAAAAGACATATGGCAAGTTCACCGCTGTAGATGATATCTCCTTTGAAATTCAGAAAGGCGAAATATTTGGTTTCCTGGGACCAAACGGAGCAGGAAAAACATCTACCATCAACATGATAATCGGACTGTCGCGACCTACCGCAGGCGAGATTACGGTTGATGGTATAGATGTGCGAAAACAGACAAAGAAAGCTCAATCCATCATGGGAATTGTTCCAGATGAAAGCAATCTCTACAATGAAATGGATGGATTTAATAATCTCTGTTTTTGTGCTGCTTTGTATGGGATGCGCAAAAAAAAGAACGGGAAGCAAAAGCACTGGAGCTTTGGAGCTGTTCAAGCTAAAAGATGCAGGCAAGCGACCGTTTAAAGCCTATTCCAAAGGGATGCGTCGCAAACTCACCATTGCGGCGGCACTTATTCATTCCCCCCCGCAAGTTCTATTTCTGGACGAACCTACAACGGGGATTGATGTCGAAAGTTCACGGCAAATCCGGGAAATGATAGTAGATTTGAAAAAGCAAGGAACTACCGTATTTCTCACTACCCATTATATTGAAGAAGCTGAACGTATATGTGACCGTATTGCTTTTATAGCAAACGGTCACATTGTTGCGTTAGGTACCGTTCCAAAATTAATGGGGGGGAGCATTAGCCACGGACATGGCATTCACTTTCTTACAGATAAAAACGCTGAAAGCTTTGCCACAGAACTGGAAACATGTTTTAAAGGAACTAAGGTTACCATTCAGCCTGACCATTCTCTCGTTATGGTGGCAGAGCAACGAATACCGTTATTTCCAGTCATAGCATTTTTTTCAAGACAGGGGGGGTATTGATGTATTCGAAGCCAAAGAAATACACCCTTCTTTAGAAGATGTTTTCGTCAAGTTGACCGGTATCGAGTCTTCTGTACTAAAAAAAAGATGCAGAAAAAGTGGGACCAAAATGAAAGCCTGGATTGCGTTTTGGAACATCTTAAAAAAAAGACATAAAAAACTATTATCTCAAGCCACCGAACATCAGCTGGGGCATCATTTTCCACTTTCATGGACATTAATGCAAGTCATTCGTTCTCCTGATGGAAACATTCTAAACTTGCTTCCTGGTCTGATTTCCATGAGTGTTTTGTTCGGCACAACTTCAATGTTGGCTGTCACCATCACTTTTGAACGAAGTGGCAGGTCGTTCGAGCGGCTGCTGTTAGCACCCATCAGTCTTGGTACGATGGTGCTGGCGAAAATTGCGGGTACCATTCTGTTTGGTATTTTCAACGCCTTTGTGCCGGTCATTTTGCGAGTTTTTCATCAACCTTAGTGCGATAAACTGGACAATCGTGTTCTTCGCCGTTTTGATGATTTCTATTACTTCCGCACTAATGGGACTTTTGATTGCGGTGTCCGCTGAACAGGTCTTTGAAGCACAGACTTTATCAAACTTTTTTTCGCTTTCCGATGCTTTTTCTATGCGGTTTATTCGTGCCAATTACGAGTTTGCCTGTGTTTCTGCGTCCTTTGTCCTACATTCTGCCACTTACATATGGAACCGACATCCTTAACGGCGCATTTGTGGGCACGAACACCCTTCCGCCTTTACTGTGCTTTGGAATCCTGTTAATTTTTGCGGTGTCATTATTTTTGATTTGCCGACATTGCATCAATAAAAAAATGGATTTTGTAAGCGGTATTTTTGATTTCAAGCAAAACGCCACCGGGTTTTACTTAACTGTAATAAGCCAAAACCTTAATTCACACCACCCAGATAGATGGGACTTTGTGCTTCATTAAGATGAGAAAGCCTGTCAGCCAAAATTCCGCGTAAAACTTTGGGGTACAGATTTTGCGTTTTTAGCGCGTCTTGTTCAACCATATGACGCCTTGTTGGTTCGGGTCAGGGTTATCAGCCAGTTCGGGATGAAGGGGGGGTTCAAGCAATTCGCACA
>JMBV01000323.1_pt1 | contig 16201 bp, 31 predicted proteins | sample 616531 | NCBI WGS metagenome assembly JMBV01 (sample SAMN02727904, study PRJNA239997) | anaerobic digester metagenome | biome: anaerobic digester; isolation source: mesophilic anaerobic digester inoculated with municipal waste water sludge... | place: Germany: Bielefeld University, CeBiTec ... | reverse complement strand
TTTATTGTTTATAAAATCAACAAAGTCAATAATACGATTATTTGGTCTTACTAAATCTTGATGGAGCACTATTCCTGTATCTATAACAGCAGTAGTGATGCCTTCTCCTTTATATCCCATATCAATAGGGATGCTTCCTTCTATTGTGGGAATAGCTATATCTAATTGAGTATATACTTTGGAATCAAAGCTAATATATTGTATTTCAGGACTATTAGACAATTTGTAAATCATATTAGTTGTTAAGTTGCACGCAACTCCATTAATCAATGGTAGATTAGATTTTATTCTTGTAGATAAATTTTTAATCCCATCTATTAATTTACTATCTTTATAGGCTAATTGGACTATTACAGGCAATTCCTCTTGTGACTGGGACATAATCTTAGCACTGAGTATTGGGCATATTTTAGAATTATTCATATTTCTCATAAAACCACCTTCCTTGTTTTATTCTATGCATTAAATTCTAAAAAAAAGTGCCCAAAGATAAAAAAAAGCCCTAGGGCTTTTTTTTATCTTTTCCTTATAAACAATTTATATATTTCACCTACCGCAAGAGGAATGAATGAATGTAGAATAACTATTTGCCAATCTAAAAAAACCTAATGGATAAGTTTCAAATATAGGTTGCAAAATAGGCAAGTATACTACTGCAATTAGTAATATAAAAGAAACAATAGTAGCATAGGTTAGAGTTCTATTAGAAAATACACCTATTTCAAATATAGTATGTTTTTCCGATCTACTAGAATAAGCTCTTAATAATTCTGCTGTAATTAAAGTTGCAAAGGTTATAGTTCTAGGTATTGTAAGGTTTTGAGTACCGTAAGTTTTTAATCCCCATTTGTAAGCTAACAGTGAGCCTATAGCGATAGCACTACTTTGAAATATGATAGCTCTAACCATTCCTTTATCCAATATAGATTCTTCTGGATCTCTAGGAGGGATTTCCATTATTTCTGGATCTCCTTTTTCAACACCTAGTGCTAAAGCAGGAAAACTATCTGTTACTAGATTTAACCAGAGTAATTGTATAGGTATAAGGGGGGGAACAGGTAAATTAAACAATATACTAAGAAATACAATCAATATTTCTCCTATATTACAGGATAATAAGAAAAAAACAAATTTTTAATATTACTGTATATTATCCTACCCTCTTCTACAGCTGCTACAATACTAGCAAAGTTGTCATCAGTTAATATTACTTCAGCAGTATTTTTTTTGCTACATCAGTACCGGTAATTCCCATTGCTACGCCTATATCTGCTCTTTTAAAGCTAAAGCATCGTTAACTCCGTCTCCAGTCATAGCTGCAATTTCTCCATTAGCTTTTAATGCGGAAATTATCCTTACTTTGTGTTCTGGCGATACTCTGGCATATACCTTTTGTGTTTTACCAGTTCTTTTAGTTCTTCATCAGAGATATTATCTAATTCTTTACCCATAATAGCTTCATCTTCTTGCTTTGCAATGCCTAATTCCTTTGCAATAGCAAAAGCAGTTTCTTTATAATCCCCCCCAGTAATCATGATAGTTTTAATTCCTGCTTTTTTTGCAAAGCTTTATAGCTTCTTTAGCTTCTTCTCTTGGTGGGTCTATCATACCAACGAGACCAGCAAATACCATTTTATTTTCTATTGTTTCCCATGTAATATTATCAGGCAATTCATCATGCTCTTTAAAAGCGAAAGCTAGAACTCTTAAGGCTTTTTTTTGAAAACTGGTTATTTATATTCAATATTTCTTCTCTTAATTTATTTGTTAATGGCTTTATTTCTCCATTAAGATATATAGCATTACATCTACTAATTATTATATCTGGTGCACCTTTAGTAAAAGAGACTATCCTATTAGGGATATAATTTTTATGAAATGTAGTCATCATTTTTCTTCCTGAATCAAAAGGAATTTCGTCAATTCGTGGGAATCTCTTATTTATTTCATCTTTATATATATCTCCTTTTCCAGCTAATGTAATTAAAGCTCCTTCAGTAGGATCTCCTAAAATTCTATAGCCTTCATGGTTTTTTTTCTAAAGTTGCATCATTACATAAAGCGCCAATAGTAATTAGCGTATTTAGACCAATTATATCTTTAGGTTCAACTGGATTTCCATCAATTCTAAAATTTCCTTCAGGTTCATATCCAGTTCCCGTTACATCAAATACTTTTCCATCAGTATAAGCTTTAACTACGGTCATTTCATTTTGGGTTAGGGTTCCTGTTTTATCAGAGCAGATAACAGTAGTACAACCTAAAGTTTCAACAGCAAGTAATTTTTTTTACAATAGCATTTCGTTTAACCATTCGATTCATTCCTAAAGCAAGTACAATAGTAACTATAGCAGGTAATCCCTCTGGTATTGCAGCTACAGCAAGGCTAATAGCTACCATAAACATCTCCAGTAAATCCCTACCTTGAAATATACCTAAGGCAAACACAAGAATACATACAATTATACAGGCTATACCTAGATACTTACCTAGTTTATTTAAATTTTTCTGTAAAGGTGTAGGATCTTCATCGAAAGTTTGAATCATTGTAGCTATTTTTCCTATTTCTGTGTCATGACCTGTACTTACCACTATTCCTTTTCCTCTACCATAGGTAACAATGGTACTCATAAAGGCCATATTTGTCCTGTCTCCTAGGGCAACATCTTTTTCAAATATGGCATTACTATCTTTTCTACAGGGACTGACTCACCAGTTAATGATGCTTCTTCAATCTTTAAATTGGAACTTTGTACTAATCTTAAATCAGCAGGAACTATATCCCCCCCAGATTCTAGTAGCACTATATCTCCTGGTACTAAAGAATTTGCAGGTACTATAGTAACATTACCATCTCTTATAACTTTTGCATTGGGGGGCTGCCATCTTTTTTTTAAAGCTTCTAAAGCTTTTTCAGCTTTACCTTCTTGATATAATCCCAATAAGGCATTGATAATCACTATAGCTAGTATTACAATTGCATCTGCCCTTTCCCCCCCTACAACAAAGGATATAATACTTGCTATAATTAGTATTATTACTAAAAAAATCCTTAAATTGAGCCATTAATTTAGATATAAAACTTTTCCTATCTTCTTCTTTTAACTCATTTGGACCATATTTTTTTTATACGATCTTCTGCTTCATTTTGAGTAAGTCCTTCATCGATAGAAGTTTGAAGTTGAGATAGTATTTCGTCTTTAGTTTTTTTGTACCATTCCATATTTGATCTTCCTTTCTATTTTATTTTTATTATTCCACTACGCAAAAGATTTAAACTTGATTGTTATGTTTTGGAAAACGTTGATTAATGCATATAAAATTGTTAAAATGTAATATGGTAGCAAAAAGACCTTTGTTTAAACGTATTAGTTTAAACAAAGGTCTTGCTACCTATAATCATAGGATAATCAGCCGGGATTTATCCGTATTGACGACTGATTATTTGTAAAGCTACTCCCCTTGATAAGAATATTATATAACAAGTACATATTTACTTCAATAGTATATAGATAGATTTTATCATATAATTTATAAAAGGGGGGGTGCTAACTTGAAAAAGATATTATTATATACTTCCATATTGATTATTGGATTTTTTTTCTTTTTTTTATATTGAAAGAGTATATACAAATTTCTATATATCCCATAGTTAAACAATATGAAAAAAAACAAATTGTTAAATTCGTTAAAAGATTATGAAATTATAGATACTGGACATTTTAAAATATATTTTAAAGAGCAAGAAAGAAATATTGGGGGAAATAACTGGAGAAATAGCTGAACTATACTATGATGAAGTGTGCCTGTATTTTAACTATTATCCTAAGGATATTACCCCCTATAATAATATACGAAGATAAAGATGAGTTAATGAGTACTGTAAAACTTAATGGCGATACTCCACCTTTAGGAGTATATTATAGTGGAACATTAAATCTCCTCTCTCCTAATCTATGGATTAAAGGATATGATATAGAGCAAGAATACAAAAACACTACCCCCTGTGATACATGAATTTACTCATTTAATAGTAGATGAAAAGACCAGAGGCAATTATCCCCTATGGCTTACTGAAGGATTAGCTTTATTTATAGAGAAAGAAACCATTGGATTTGAATGGGAAAAAGGAATAGGAGAAATTTCTAACATCAGTTTAAAGGATTTAAACGATAATTTTGATGAAATAGAAATTGGAGCAGCTTATAGAAAATCTTACGAGGTGATTGATAAGCTAAATGATCAGTTTGGGTTTGACAAGATCAATTTATTATTAGATAATCTAGGCATAGGGAGTAATGTAAATACTTCGTTAAAAAGAGTATTTAAGCTAAGCTTAGATGATATGGAATATTAAATTATCAATTTTGGAGTGATATAATTATGGATAAGAAAATACTAGTAGTAGATGATGAGAAATCTATTGCTGACATAATCAAATTTAATTTAGAAAAAGAAGGTTATATAGTTGATTTAGCCTATGATGGAGAAGAAGCAATAGAAAAAGTTTATAAAGTATTACCAGATTTGGTCCTTTTAGATATTATGTTGCCCAAAAAAAGATGGTTTTCAAGTATTGAGAGAAATTAGAAGGGAATTTAAAATTCCCGTACTTATGTTAACTGCTAAAGAAGAGGAAGTAGATAAGATATTGGGATTAGAGTTAGGGCAGATGATTACATCACTAAACCTTTTAGTATGAGAGAATTGGTGGCACGAGTTAAAGCTAATCTTAGAAGGGTAGAGTTTTCTAATGGTGATTTAGGGAATGAAGATATATTAGTAGCAGGGGGGGATTTAATCATTGATTTAAACAAATATGAGGTGAAAAAGAGAGGACAAGTTATAGATCTTACTCTTAGGGAATTTGAATTGTTAAAATTTTTAGCATCTAGCGCTGAACAAGTATTTACCAGAGAACAATTATTAGAAGAAGTATGGGGGATATGAATATTATGGAGACATAAGAACAGTAGATGTTACAGTTAGAAGATTGAGAGAAAAAAAATAGAAGATGAAGATGGAGAATTTAAATATATATTAACAAAAAGAGGAGTAGGATATTATTTCAGGAGGGGGGCTAACTCATGTTTACTAGCATAAGATGGAAGTTTATCATAGTATATTTTCTGTTGGTATTTATTGCTATGGTAATCGTGGGAGTTTTTATTGTACAGAGATTTGAAACACAACAGTTAGAAAATAGAACTAATCTAATGACTAAACAGATTGAATCTATAATAAGCACCTCTAGTTATTTATCAAAGGATAATTGGATTGAAGTTAGTGAAGAGATCCAAGATATGTTAAATGAATGGAGATTTGATGGGACTGAGACTTTATACATTATATATGAAGAAGAAATATATAGGATAATAGCCACTTCGTCGAAAAATCAGGAGAAAATAGTAGGTCAAAACGCATTAACATATAAATATTTGGATCCTACTTTAATACTATCAGCCTATGAAGGAAGTAAAAGTGAAGGCATAAAAAAAAGATTTTAATGAGGAAGTTGTATTTAAGCATCTTGCTTATCCAGTTATAAATGAGGTAGGTCAAGTAAAAGGTGTCTTTTATATGACCTCTGATTTGCAGGATGTATATACTACTTTGGATGAGTCCAAGAAAATATTGACCAGTGCTACTATGCTGGCATTAGTAATAACTGTAATATTGGGTTTTTTTTAATAGCAAGTAGTATCACAGAACCCATTAGAGATGTGACTAAGAAAGCTGAAAGAATGGCTAAAGGTGATTTTAATCAATTTGTTGAAGTAAAATCAGATGATGAAATAGGACAGCTTGCTAGTATGTTTAATTATTTGACATTAAAATTGAAAGAGACTATCCAGGAGATGGATTTGGAAAGGAGTAAGCTAGACACCATATTTAATTATATGGCTGATGGAGTTATAGCAATAGATTTAAATGGTTACATAATCCATGCTAATCCTATAGCAGTGGATATATTGGATTTGGAAGATACCATAAATGAAGAATTAATAAGCCGAAAGATTTTTCCCATTGAGAACATTAATTTAACAAACATAGATTATGATGATGTGGATACATTAGAGGGAGATGATATAGTCGAGATAAAATCGGTAGTATATAAGACCAGATACGCACCCTTTCGAAATGAAAAAGGTCATATTGGAGGCATAATAATTGTGTTTCAAGATATAACGGAGCAGCATAAATTAGATAATATGAGAAAGGAATTTGTTGCAAATGTATCCCATGAATTAAAAACTCCAATAACCACTATCAAAAGCTATACAGAAACCCTTATGGACTACAAGGATATAGATAAGGAACTTTCTTATAAATTTCTGTCTGTTATAGATGATGAATGTGATAGAATGGCAAGGATAGTTAGAAATTTACTCCAACTTTCAAATTTAGATTATAATAAAACAAAATGGAATAAAGTAGAATATTCTGTAGAAAAACTAATCCAAGATTCTTGTTTAAAATTGGAGTTTGCTTTTAAAGAAAAAAAGACAAACTTTTCATATAGATATTGAAGAAGATATTCCAGATATTGTTATTGATAAAGATGGTATGGAACAAGTAATATTAAATATACTATCTAATGCAATTAAATATACTCCCAAAATGGGAATATAGATATAATTGCTAGAAGTGAAGACGATAAGGTTGTTATCAAGATAAAGGATAATGGAATAGGTATACCAGAAGAAGATAAAGATAGGATTTTCGAAAGATTTTATAGAGTTGACAAGGGGGGGAGGAGTAGAGAATTAGGTGGTACAGGTCTAGGGCTTTCCATTGCAAAACAGATAGTAGAAGCTCATAATGGTGATATAATACTTAAATCTCAGTATAAAGTTGGTACAGAAGTAGATATTATATTACCTGTAGTTGCGGATGTGTCACTTAATCTTAATTAGATTGTAACAATTTTGTAATATATCTTATATATAATGTAATTGACTTGAAATATAATAGAGAAGGAGGGTTGAGAATATGTGGAAAAAAAATTATAGCTAGCTTATTCATTATAATAGGGGGGGTTTTTTTTCATTTTCTTCAACAGGATATGGAGCTAATATGAATACATCTAGTGTTCAGGTTGCTAGAAGAACTGATAGTAATAGATATCAGGTTACAGTGCCTAGTGAAGATGCTATAGCTACAGATAAGAAAACTGCATTAATATCTGGGAAAGCTCCATCGGGAACCAATATAGTAATAGAAGTTTATGGAACAATGGATTTAACTGGTAAAAACTTTTCTTTAACTAATCTACCTAAAAGCAGTGATTATATTCTCATCTCCAAAGAAACTATAAAAGCTGGGCAAGTGGGTTTTGCCAAAGAAGTGGAGCTGGTTTCTGGAATTAATAAAGTTGTAGTGATATTTAGAGTAAATGGGGGGGTAAATACAGTAGAAAAGGTGTATTATGTTTATGATAACGCATTAGCAGAAGAAGCCGTAAGGAATCCTTATCGAATAGTGCCTACCAAATAAAAATCCATGGATTTGAGGAGATGATTAACAATGATTAAAGAAAGGTTAAAAACTTTTCTACTCCTATCCTTGGTATGCATTAGTATATATTTAACTAGGCAAATTTGGCTGCAAATGCCTTATGAAATATTACCTTTAATTAAAAAAAGAGAAAGCTTTAGATACTAGCTATTTATTAGGGGGATATGTTAGAGCCGTATAAATATCTGCTAAATTTTGATACAAAATTTCATACTGTGCTTTATAATGAAGGGGGGGAAGAAAATCTATGGACAAGTATTCAACCTATACTAGTAGATGCTTTATCTTCTAATAGCTTTAAGGTAGAGAGACTAACTAATGATGAATTTTTAACATATAATAGCAAAAGGTCCATAGTTTTCTATTTTCCGGAAAAATTTAGCACCTACATATTAGCCCGTTCTTTGGAAGTTAATAAACCTAATAATATAACGGAAAAAAATACCAGATATAGATAGTATTTATATATATTTAGGCATTGGTGATCCTTTTTTTTATATTTAGTAATGAGGACAAGCATTTAATGGTATATGATTTGGGAATAGATGTAAAAGAATTAAAGGAATATGTAAAGGAAATAGAGGAAACAGGAGACTATACCTATTATTATTCTATGAAGGATACATTAGGTAGCAATAATGATATTTTTATTCCCATTGAAATGTCTCAAAATGTACCATTAGCTTATGTTGAAAACGAATTAATCCCAAATAACATAGAAGAGGTTAGAATTATTGCGGAGAAATATTTTAATAAGGACGTAGACTATATAAGGGAGATAGTAGAAAATAATGGATCGATAATATATGTATACAATCAAAAGGTATTAAAAATTAATCCCAATGGCCTTTTAGAGTATTTTAGTCCTCTTGAAGAACTTGTAAAGGAAAGAAATCTATATATTAGTTTAAATACTGTAGCAGATTTTTTTATCAGACCATATTGGGATTCCAGAGGATATATATTTGACAAAAATAGAAGAAATAGAGTTTGAAGACAATTTAGGGTATAGATTGACATTTAGACATAAGATAAGGGGGGGTTACCAGTAATAATAAGTGATGATGATATAAAAGATTTTATCCAGATAGATGTATTTAATAAATATGTTAGAAAGTATAAGATGTTTATTAGAAAGGATATGAATATATCCGATATTAATTTGGCTGAAAACAAGAGGATGCTGTCTGCTTTTGACATTATAAATATGAACCCCACATATGAGTTATTGGAAAAAAAAGATATATTTATGATAAAAACTTAACTCAGGATGATATAAATAGAGAAACTCTGACTAAAGATATATTATCTTCTATTGAAAATATAGATATAGCTTATGTAGATCCTTGTTCTAAAGATAAAGAGGAGAAACTTATAGGAGTATGGTTATTAGAAACGGAAAATAGAATATATGCTTTTGATGTATATACAGGAGAACTAGTATTTGAAAGGTAGTTGGTGAAAGAGTTTGGATGGTGAAGAAGAATGGATTGGTCAAAAGCTAAGACCATCTTAATAGTGGCTTTTATCATAACAAATATATTATTAATCTATGTTTTATAGGTGAAAAAGGCATAGAGGAACCTACTCTAAAAGAAGATTTTATAGGAAATGTGGAAAAACTATTGAAGGATAAAGATATATATTTAGCAACAGAAATACCAACAGATATGCCTTATTTAAATACAATGAATGTAAGTTATGAAAATATGACCATAGATGATTTAAATCGATTATTTTTTTTGAAAATAAAGGCATTTTAGTTAAAGATGGAGATGCTTTTAGTCAGATAGTCAAGGAAAAAGAATCTGTAGTTATAATAAACAATAAACTAATATTATATGAAAATAAAAATGATGAAAAAAACATTTAAAAATATAGATAGGAATCAGGCCATCCAAATTGCAGAAGAATTTTTTAAAAGAAAAAAAATATAGACACATCAGATATGGAATTAACTTTTATAAAAGAAGAGAATGATACATTTTACATAGAATATTCTAAATTATATAATGGTGTATTTGTAGAAAGGGCTTATACAAATTTTCAAATAGATGGAAGAGGAGTTAAAAGATTTGAAAGGGTATGGCTTATAGTTGAAGATTTAGGTGAAACTGAAATATATATAAGTACAGCACCAAAAGCGATATTGGCCTTATTGGATATGGAAGATGTATATGGGAAAACTATAGAGAATATATCCCTTTGTTACTATTTTGATCCTCAAAAACACGATTATTTGGAGGAACCTGGCGAGGCAAAGCAGGGGGGGAAAGCAATTCCAGCTTGGAGGATTCAATTTCAAGATGGATACAAGGTCTTTATAGATGATTATTAGGAAGAACTTATTGTGTTCTTCTTTTTTTTAATTTATTTTTTTAAAATTAGTTTGTGATAATATATAATAGTATATAGGAATATTTTTTTACAAATTGGAGGTAAGAATATTGGGAATAAAGTTTTGTTCCTTATCCAGTGGTAGCAATGGCAATTGTCAATACATTGAAACTGATAGGGTTAGAGTATTGGTAGATGCAGGTTTAGTGGTAAAAGGATAGAAAACTTGTTATCCTCTATAGGTGTATGCCCTTCTACAATTGATTGTATGTTTATAACTCATGAACATAGGGATCACATAAAGGGAGCAGGGGTTTTATCTAGAAGATATGATATACCTATATTTGCTAATGAAGGAACTTGGACTAATATGAGTAATAAAATAGGGGGGGAGCTAAGGGATAAAAATATAAATATCATACAAACAGATAAAGATTTTGAAATTGGAGATTTAGGTATACTTCCTTTTAAAGTATTTCATGATGCCTATGAACCTGTAGGATACATACTTTATCATAAAGATATAAAAATAACTATTATGACTGATACAGGTTGGGTAAACAATGAAATAAGAAATAAAATAAAAGGCTCCTCTTTATATCTGTTAGAATCAAATCATGATGTGAATATGCTTAAATATGGAAAGTATCCTTGGTATCTAAAAAAAGAGAATATCTAGTACTCAAGGACATCTATCTAATGATGATGCAGGTGAAATTTTGTCTCAGGTTTTATTAGGTGAAGGAGAGATAATATTGTTAGCTCATTTAAGTCAAGAAAATAATATTCCATCTCTAGCTCAAGAAACTGTAGGTAAATTTGTTAAAAAAAATCTGGAATAAATACACAAAAAGACATTACTTTAGATTTGACCTATAGAGATAGGCCAACTAAGGTATATAACCTATAATATAGGAGGGGGGATTATAATGTATTATGAAAGGCCACCTAAAAAAAGGAGATTTTTTTTCTTATTTTATCGTTGCATTAATTGCAGCTATTGTTGGAGGAATAATAAGTGCTTATATTGCACCAACATATCTATATGGTAAGGTACTACCTATACCAGGGAATTATGATGAAAAAGCCCATATAATGCAGGACAACAAATAAATATTACACCTTCAGAGGACATATCTTCAGTGGAAGCAGTTGCAAAGAAGGCAATGAGTTCTGTAGTGGGAATAACTACTGTTCAGGTTCAAAGGGAACTTATATGGGAATGGGAAGTAGAAGGAGTAGGTTCAGGGATTATAGTAAATCCTAATGGATATATACTTACCAATTCTCATGTAGTAGGAGATGGTAAAGCTAAAAAGATAAGTGTTTTATTTGAGAATGGTGATATGCTTCCAGGAAAGTTGTTATGGTATGATAAAGCATTAGATTTGGCAGTAGTTAAAGTAGAAGCTACTGGACTTCCAGTTGCTGATTTAGGAGATTCAGATTCTTTAGAGGTGGGTCAGTTGGCTGTAGCTATAGGAAATCCTTTAGGATTAGATTTTCAAAGAACAGTTACTGCAGGTATTATATCTGGTTTGAATAGATCTATAAGAGTAGATGAGTATAATATTATAGATAATTTGATACAAACTGATGCTTCTATAAATCCTGGAAATAGTGGAGGACCATTGTTAAATAATAAAGGAGAAGTAATAGGTATAAATACTGTAAAGATAAAATCTTCTGCAGCGGAAGGTTTAGGATTTGCCATACCTATTAATGTGGTAAAGCCTATTATAGAACAGATAGTTGAAGAAGGAGATTTTAAGATTGTATATTTAGGTGTTACAGGCATAGAAGTGGAAAGATATGAAAGACAAATTGGAGTAGAATTAAGTGTTGATAAAGGTGTTATATTATTAGAAATTGATGCTAATAGTCCAGCTGATAAAGCGGGTCTTAGATCAGGAGATATATTAGTGAAGATGGATAATCAAGAGATCGAAAGTATGAATCAATTGAAAAAAAATATTGTATAAATACAAAAAGGAGATAAAGCTAATTTAACGATTATTAGAAATGGTAAAGAAATGTCTGTTTCAGTTGTATTTAATCAAATGAAATAATATCAATTTAAAAGCTTGACAATATTGTCAAGCTTTTATAAACATTATGGAAAATGTTTATACTAAAAGTAAGAAGCTTGTGCCTATTAAATATGTGGAGTTGATATTATGTATGTAGTTTGCAACGAACATTTGGAGGATGCAATAGAGGATTTTGTAGAAATTTATGAACAATCCCCAGATATATATGAATTAGAAAAAGTTTCTTTTACCGACTGGGCTAGTCCCCATAGCTGTAATTATTGTGAAAAACCACCTAAATATTTAGTGGTTTAAAGGAAAGGAGAGATTCATGAAGATTTATAATTTAGGAAAGATACCTATAAAATCTTGGGCAACGGATTTGGAGGAAGATGCTTTGCAGCAAGCTGTAAACCTCTCTAATCTAAGCTTTGCATATTCCCATATTGCACTGATGGCAGATGCTCATGTGGGATTTGGCATGCCTATAGGAGGGGGGGTTTTTGCTTCCTTAGGAGTGATTATTCCCAATGCTGTTGGTGTGGATATTGGTTGTGGAATTATTGCAGCAAAAACTGATATTAAGGAGATAGATATTAGCTCTATTGAAAAAATAGTGGACAAGGCTCATAAATCTATACCTTTGGGATTTAAGCATCATAAGAGTCCAAGGAAATGGGAAGGATTTAATAATCCTCCTAATTTAAAGACAGTAATGGAAGAATTAGATGCTGCTAGATATCAACTAGGAACTTTAGGAGGAGGTAATCACTTTTTAAGTATAGAGAAAGGTAGCGATGGACATATATGGCTAATGGTACATTCTGGAAGTAGAAATTTTGGATATAAAATAGCTGAGCATTACAATAATGTAGCTATAAAGTTAAACGAGAAGATAAAATTAGTTCCTCCAAAACAAGATTTAGCAGGGCTTTATATAGACTCTAAAGAGGGAAAAGAATACTTTAATGCTATGAGTTATGCTTTAAAATTTGCAGCAGAAAACAGAAGGCAATTATTAGAACAATTTTATGATATATTTAGGAAAGAAACAAAGTCTGAAAAAAATACTCAAAAAAAGTTTCTATCCACCATAATTATGCTTCAATAGAGGAAGCACTTTGGGAAAGAAGTTATAGTTCATAGGAAAGGAGCTATAAAGGCAGAAAAAGGAGAGTTAGGAATTATCCCTGGTTCTATGGGTACTCCTTCATATATAGTAGAAGGATTAGGAAATCCTGAGAGCTTTAGAAGTTGTTCCCATGGAGCAGGTAGAGTAATGTCTAGAAGACAAGCTAATAAAACTATTACCAAAGAGATGGCAGATAAATCTATGGGAGATATAGTTCACAAGGGGGGTGGAAAAAAAAGATTTTTCAGAAGCCCCTATGGCTTATAAGGATATAGAAGAAGTTATGGATAATCAAAAGGATTTAGTAAAAAGGGTGGTTAAATTAACACCTTTAGGAGTTGTTAAGGGATAGATTTAAACTAGTTGTAACTTCTATGTAACTTTAATGTAACTAAAAACCTTCCTATAGGTGATAATCTATATTTAGAAGAAAAATTAAGGAGGTTTTATAGATGAATAAAAACTAATAGCAATAGGTTTAGCAGGATGCTTAGCAATGGGAAATATGTCAATAGTTTTGGCAGATAAAGTTACAGAGGTTGATATAAAAAAAAGAACTTACAGGTCCAGTATTAATAAGTAAAGAATTAGAAGGAAATCAAGTTAAGGTAGAAACAGAAATTATTAAACCTAATATCAGTGGTGTAGAGTTAGATGTAAAGGTACCAGTAATTAAAGGATTAAAAGATTCTCATTATCAGAAAGAGTTAAACTATCTTATTAGGACTCAAACAGAAAATGATATAAAAGAATTTGAAGAAGATGTAAAAGAATTGAAAAAAAACTAAATATTGAATGGAAGCCTCAGATGATAGTTGGATATGATGTTAAGTCTAGTGAGGACATATTATCTATTGTGGTTGATACCTATATTTTTACAGGTGGAGCCCATGGAAGTTCAAGAAGAGATTACTATAATATCGATATAAATAAGAATCAAATAATTCAATTATCAGATTTATTTAAAAAAAAGGTAGCGATTTTAAAAGTATCATAAATGATGAGATAAATAAGGAAATAAATAGACAGATAGCCGATGAAGCTAAATCGTATTTTACAGATGATGAAAAGTTTGTAACCATAGATGATTCACATGATTTTTATATTGATAAAGACGGAGATATAGTGATTACTTTTCAACCTTATGAGATAACTCCCTGGTATATGGGACATCCAGAGTTTAAAATACCAAATAAAAGTATATCCCATATATTAAAGGATTCAAAAGCAGTAATTGAAGATGAAGTTACAAACTTTAATAAGATTATTATAAATGGCAAAGAAATAAAATTGAATCAACCCATGTTTAAATCTGAAAAAGGTACACTAATGGTTCCCTTTAGAGAGGTTGGGGAATCATTAGATTTTAAGGTAACATGGGATGGGGAAAATAAGGTTGCAAATATGAATAAAGGAACCATATCAGCTGGCGCCTATGTAGGTCAGGATAAGTATTATTTTTCTAAAGCTTTTGTATATTTGGGAGAAGAGGCTAAGCTTATAATAGGAACTACTTTTGTACCTATTAACTTTATAGAACAAGTATTGCAAGGAGTGACCTCTATTACTAATGATGGTATATTGAATATAAAATATTAAGTATGAAAACCCTTATCTTAAAGATAAGTTTTCATATGCTATTTTTTTGTATTTTGATATAATACTATTTATAACTATTTATTTTAAGGAGGCGAAAAATGAGGATATTATTAGTTAATGACGATGGTATATATTCTGAGGGTATACATATATTAGCTAAGATGTTGGAAGAAGATCATGAAATAATTATAGTGGCTCCAGAAGAGCAAAAGAGTGCTCAAAGTCAAGCCATTACCATATCCAAAGCTTTAATTGTGAAGGAAGTTGAACTAGAGGGAATAAAGTCTAAAGCTTATAGTGTATCTGGTACACCTGCAGATTGTGTAAGAATAGCCTTAGATAAATTGACAGAACTTCCTGTAGATGTAGTCATATCTGGGATAAATATGGGATTAAATGCGGGTATGGATATACTATATTCTGGTACTGTGTCAGCAGCTATAGAGGCTAACATATATAATTTACCTGCTATAGCCTTATCTGCAGAGTGGATAGATGGAAATATTGATTATAATCTAGCAGCTGAATATGGTAAATACATTTTAGAAAAATCGAAAAAGGATTTAATTAATAATAACATTATATTGAGTATTAACACTCCATACTTAGATGGGAAAAAGCCTAAAGGCGTTAAAGTATGTAAAATAGGCGGAGTAGTTTATGATTATTATCTCATGGAAGACAATGGAAATAAAGGGGAAAAAGTATTAAAACTCCAAGGAAGAAAAGATATAGAATTTGAAGAGGATACAGATAGGTTTTACTTATCCCAAGGATATGTAACTATAACTCCACTGCATTACGATCTTACGAATTTTAATCTATTAAAAAAAGTTGAAAGCTGGATATAAATGATTATAAAAATTCACATAAAAGCTTTAGGTACTATTTAAGTATCTAAAGTTTTTTACTTTAGATAGAAAAATGTTATAATAAATCCTATAGAAAAAGGTGAAGGTAGATGAATATTCCCAACAGCGAAAAGATATATATCTATGAAAGAGAAAAGAAAAGGTGTTTTTATTGTGGGAAGAATTTAAAATATAGGCAAATTACCCTTGACCATTATATTCCAAAGTCAAAAGGTGGGACTAAAGAAGTATTTAATTTAGTATTGTCCTGCCGAAAATGCAATAAGTTGAAAGGTAATAGAATACCTAGAGACTATGAGAAGAGGATAATTAGCTTATTTCAGCAAGCTTTTGGTGATGGAATGATTAAAAGTGAGAAACTTATTATTCCTAGAGAGGATTTAGAAGAGCAAATACTATATATTGATAGAATAGAATATATAGAACCAAACTTTGTTTTTCAAAGTAAATATATGCGATTTTATATAAAAAAACAATACTATAGAGCGAATTATACTATTAGGAAGGAAATATGAAGATTAGAATTATTGTAGTAGGTAAGATAAAAGAAAAATACATAAGAGCTGGTGTCAAGGAATATATAAAGCGACTTTCAAGGTATTGCAGCATAGAAATTATTGAAGTAGAAAACAAAATCCAAAACGACATTTTCCCATGAGTTAATGAGGATTATATTGTTAGAGCAAATATATAGAGGGTTTAGAATAATTAGA
>JMBV01000322.1_pt1 | contig 16245 bp, 25 predicted proteins | sample 616531 | NCBI WGS metagenome assembly JMBV01 (sample SAMN02727904, study PRJNA239997) | anaerobic digester metagenome | biome: anaerobic digester; isolation source: mesophilic anaerobic digester inoculated with municipal waste water sludge... | place: Germany: Bielefeld University, CeBiTec ... | reverse complement strand
ATGACCCTTGTTGACCAAAAAGCGGCTAATTTAGTAAAGATAAAAATACAAAAAAAAGAAGAAAAGAAAAAAAAGAATTAAGGCTAAGAAAGAAAAAAAAGATTTAGAACAGAAACGTCAACATATTTCAGAGCAGAAAAAAACCTATGAAAAGTCATAAAGTTCATCCCAAACAACAATCCGTCTTCTGGTGTGAAACAGGAGAAGAGGATAAGATTTTCACAGAGGGTAAGGTTTTTATAGGGAAAGTTAAAAGTGGAAAAAAAACAAAGGACAGCCAAGACGACTGGCTCGAATGAATTGGAAAAGTGGATGTCTTTTAACTAGAAGAGAACCTGATATGCCAGAAAAGGATAGACGTATCTTAGGTGTATTTATGGCAAAGGAAGGTTTTAATGGACAGACATGTAGGGATGGATATATCCCAGCTCATCCAGAGTACAGACTTCGTCTTTCAGAACAAGAATCGGATAAGATGCTTTTTTGGAATTACTATATGAATAAAAATTTTCCTACTAGGATAACATGGAATTCAGGAAGACAACGTTATTTTGATAATATATGGATGGCCCAAATTTTACGGGATATTGTTTCTTTGAAAAAGAAACCTGGAGAAAGTGAGAGTGCACAGAGATTTTTTTGAACATTTTTGTAAAGTTAACCATATAAATGGAGATAAATTACCAAAAGCTAATGGTGCACTGATGCAGATACAATAAATATACCTGGTTTCACCCAGGTTTTGTCTATATTTGCTAATGAGGTAAAGAAGGACCCAATGGAGAAATCCAAGGGGGGGTTTTTTTTATTGGCATAAAACTTTAATTTTGTGTAATAAAAAAACATCCCACAAGTATTTCTACCTGTGAGATGCCTGATTTTACCTCGTTAGCAAGTTCCGACAAAAGTCGGGTGGAACCCGGTCAATGTCATCATTTACCATTAGGTTTTACAATAGCTTTAATCCTTAGAATACTAAAACCTCAAATACATTATAATATAATTACCTAATTATATCTAGTTAAAAAAATTATGTTCCAGCTTTGATAAATGGCTTGCTCTAACACCTATTTCTGCATCTACACCAATTAATTCCAAGAAAATAGACATTATTATAGTCTCTCTTGTAGCTAAATATTTATTTTCTGGTTTATGAAAAGGGAATAATTGGAGGAGGGCTTTTAGTACCTCTTCTTTCTTTGGAAGTTTATTATCTGGATAGTTTCTACAAATAGATTCATAGGTAATATCAAAATCACCAAATTTAATTACATCTTCATTAAAAATATAAGTGTTATCAAATATTTCATAGTTAATAAACACACCATTTTCATTGCTTGGAATTATCCACATACCGAAATTAGAATATTGTTTTGTCAAATAAAATAAAGTTTCTACCAGCTTTTCATATTCTTCTATTTCAATTTTGGAATCTAATCTATCAATAATTACTCGGATTTTTTTTACCATCTTCTAATATTAATTTGATTATACTTATAAATATATCTACTACTTGTGAATCTGTTAATAGCCATAAGGGAATTCTCTCATCATCTATGCTTACAAAATTTATATCTATAAAATTTTTTTATTATCTTATCTAAATTTATATCATTTACTTCTGTCCTAATAAACATATCTTTAGTTGACAAACTTTCTTCTACTAAATTATCTATACATAAAGAAAGTTCTACTAATGCCCTATCAATTTGTTCAATAGAGCCATTTATTAATATATTATCGTTAAATGATAATATATGTTTTTCCAATATAGAATTCCTTTTTATTGTGAACTGCTCTAGAAGATCCTCTACATCTGATAATCTTATTACTATTAAATCATTTTTCTTTAATGCCCTGCCATTTTCTCTAACTTCTGGATAATACCCATTCATAGCTTCAATATCTATCTCTGAAAATCTATACCCACTGAATACCTTATAATATACATCTGATACCGTTCTAGTTAAATAATTGTTATTTCCCATAATTTGAATTGCATTATCATCATTAAATTCAAATATTTTTTTGGCCTGCAAAATAAATTTCCTTCATTATATTATCACCAGGTTTTCAGACCCTAAAATTTTTGTTTTTCTTTATCATCACACACTATGTGCGCCATGTCCTCAAATTGCTTTTCTGTAATAGTCAGCAATTGTATGTTTCCCTTCCTAGGAGCATTTTGTTGAATTCTATAGTAGAATTTGTTAGCAAAGCTTCTATTGGGACAAGTTCTTATATAAACCGAATATTGAAGCATCTCAAAACCATTTTCTATTAAAAATTTTCTAAACCTTCTATAAGCTCTTTTCTCGTTATCCGTATTAACAGGTAAATCAAATATGCATATAACTCTCACAGCTACATACCTCATTTCTCTATCCCTTCAATTGTATTGATTTCCAAATTTGAAATCTCTTTTTTTATTTTTTTTCATCCGGATCCAAATAATCAAAACACTGCAATACAAATTTATCTATTACAGTAGATATTTTTGATACTGATTATCAAATCTAACCCTTAATGAAAGTATTCCTATCAGATATGCCCGTACCTCCTGAGAAAGAAATCCAACATCTTTATCGGATTCCAATAAATAATTTACTACATATGCATCTACAACAGGCCTAAAAATTTCTAAAAAAATCATCCGCTAAACAAAATGCATTATATTCACTTTTATGAAATACTCCTAGACTTGGATTATATCCATAACTTACAATTGATCTGGTTATATATGCTCTAATTATTGCATATCCATAGTTTAACATAGCATTTTCAACACAATCATAGCTTCGTGAAAAATCTTTACCAAACATCGTGTTAAAATAAACCTTAGCAGCATGTCCTTCTCTGTTTGATATATCTCCAGGTTCAACTTCAGCCATATAATTTTGCAATTGAATAAATTTTACTAATTCCTCAAAGGTTCTAGGGTCATGTTTTCTCATTAAAATTTTACTTTTGCTTGAATATTCAAAGTTCTTTAAATCTGTCTTAACTAATTTAATTACTGATTCGGCTACTTTGTTATCATATATATTTTTATACTTTCTTACTATATAATCTTCTCCATTCACTTCTCTTGTAGAATACAGTGTTGCATCGGCTATAGTTCTATTTACCTTTGTATCTATTTTATGAGAATACTTGATTCTAACTGTAGCTTTATTTAAATCATATTTAGTTTTACTAATTTTTTTATTCTCAAGTAACTTTGATGCTCTTAGTTTTATGTCTTCATAATTAGCATCCTTTGAAGCTAAACAAAAAGCCCCCCCAAAGGGTGTTCGCTGTCCCTTTACTTGATTAGCATGGGGATAGACTAATACTTTATTGTTTAAACTATCATCTAAAGATATGGATTTTGGAATAATATGTTCTATTTCGAATCCATTAGGATTATTTATTAAATCTTCAACTGATATAACTTTACCTGTATATACACATCTCCCATCCTGTTGATACCATAATCTTATTTTAGTTATAAGATCCTTTTGGCTATAAAGTTGTTTTTCAGTAAACCCATATTCATTTCTAGCCCTATTTATTGCCCCCCCATTTTTTTTCTTTTTCATTTTGTTTTTGTATATCATTTAGTTTTTTTTCTCTCTTCCTTTTCATTTGTTTCTCGTGGCATTTCTATTATTATAGCTTCTAGATCTCCATGTTTTTTTTCATTATTACATTGACTATCCTGATACTTTGATTAACTGATCTTTTAACTACCGGATTATATATTTCTTCATTTAAAAATTCTACGGGGGGGATGTATTCATAGCTTTCAAAACTATTTTGTAGACTTTTCTTAAGACCCTTTTCAATCAATATATTCATTTGATTTTTAGAGCTAGAATATAATTCATCTCTCATTTCCTGGGCCAATATAGAATTCTCTTTTTCTAGTAATTATATCTGTATATTCTTTTATAAAATTTTCATCTATTTGAGGATAATATTTCTTTTGTTGTTTCAATATTGCGATTGCTTCTCTCTTATATGAGTCTGTAGTAAATACATTAATTAATGTCTCTGAACTATCACTATCTTCTATTTCGATTAAGCCTTTTACCTTACCATATTCCTTTAATCTTTCTAACTGTATCTCGCAGGGATATTTTTCTTTAGATAATTTTTTTTATTTATTTTTAATGGCTCGTTTATATTTTTACTATCTTCCTCTGCCTCGTCTAGATAGGATACCCCTCTTCTTTTTGCTAAATGGAATAGTGCTATATATAGTTCTTCTGGCTCTAATCTTTCATTTAAGCCTTTAACTCTTAATTCATATGGATTTGTATTAAGAGTGTCATTAAAACTAAATCCATTTTTCAAAAGAAAATCTTTAACATCTTGAAGGCGATGTTTTTACGTCGTAATGTCCTTCTTGCAGATCTCGATTCTCTCCTTTGTTGATTATTACTTGCATCTGCAGAGTTAAATAGCCTAACACCCATGTCTATTATTTTATTATTGTCCGTGTCTATTAAACTCCACCCTACACTGGCAATACCAATATCTAATCCTAACACCTTTCCCATAATATATCACCCCCCCTTAAAATATACTAATAAAAAAAACCTCAAATAATCACCTTTTTTTACTTTTAATTTCTTCGATTTAACTGTTTTCTATTTATTTCCTTTCTGTAATAATATGTTATAATAGTTATGATATTTTGTCAATTTATTCTTAATATAGTTATGTAATATTACTGGTTTATTAATTTATTCAAAGTAACTATATTTCGCATTCATAGTATCGCATTGGATATTCATTCAAAAATCTCTTTAACACCTTAGTAAAATAAAAATTAAAGAGATTTTTCAACATAATATACTCTATGAAATTAAACATTTAAATTGTTTTTTTTATATTCTTCCTTGAATTTGTACATTCTTTCATCAGCAATTTTAATTAAATCCTTCAAGGAAGTGCCATCTTCCGGAAAACTGGCTATACCATAGCTAAAGGTACATTTTATTTCTTGATTATTTATATATAATGGTTTCCTTTCCATTTCTTTTAGTAGACTTGCAAATTTTTTTATCTATATTTTCTTTTGTGGAATTGGGAAATATTCCAGCAAATTCATCTCCACCTATTCTCCCTACAAAATCTGTTTGTCTAATATTGTTTTTCAATTCATGGGCAAATTTTTCTATGACCTTGTCTCCTGCCAAATGTCCATAATTATCATTCACTAACTTTAAATAATTAATATCAAATACTACTAAACAAAATGGTGTTCCACAATATATGGATTTCTCTATTAAATTCTCTGCTTTGTTTTTAAAAGAGATTCTACTGTATAAACCAGTCAATTGGTCATATCTAGCTAAATAGGATTTCTCTTCATATAATAAATAATTAGTAATAATAATTTCAATATAATTTCGAATAAACTCCATAGATTTGACATCATCTTCATCAAAAGAGTTAGTTTCCACCGAATCTATATTAATTATTCCAAATAAACTTCCATTGACATAAATAGGCGCTGATAAAGTCGATTTAATAAATTTCTCTTCTCCATAATTCGTTTTAATAGGATAATATTTGCTATATAATCTTAAATCTGGTATATTTACAATCCTATCCATTTGCCCTTCTGTAGCTGTATAGATAAAGGAATTTTCAAAGGATAGACTGAAGTTTTTGATATCTTTTTCGCAAAATCCAAAATGAGAAGCAACTACTAGGCGATTATCCTCCACTATTAATATGGTTCCTACTGTGCCTCCTTCTATTGAAGCTAGTGCATTTTCTAAAATTAATTGGGATAATTTATTTATATCATCTATATCCAATGCAAGACGGGTAACTTCTAGCATTAGATTTCTAAGTTTAGTCATTCGTGATAAATTCAATTCTAATTTATCATGGTGAGAAATATCTTTTAAAGTAGCTAAAATACATTTTTCTGAGTTATAAATAACCGACTTCCCTGTTAATTTCACACAAGTTATTTCTTTGTGGTTTTTATACATATGGATTCTTTGATTTATAGTTCCTGTGGAATTTTCTAAAAAAAATAGTGTAAATTAAATGTAAAATCTCCTGCCACAAAAAAAATTCATCTGCATCCAAAGTTTGATCCCTAGGTATTTCGTCCCTATTATACTCTAGTATTTCTCTACAAGTATTGTTTAAATAAAAAAAACCTTTTCCTCATTAAAAAGAATTATTGGAACTGGAATAAGTCTTTCTAACAGTGTGATTTCATCATCTTTTAGCACTTCTAAAGTCTGATTATTACTGGTAAATTCATTGGATAGTCTATTAAACATATAATCACTTCCTTAATTTATCAGTAATAATATTATACTATCTAGGACTTTAGTTTCATATTGTGAATTCCTACAAAAAATTCTTCTATTTTTTTTATCAGAACTAGTTTTCAGAATATATATGATAATTCATTAGTATTCTCCCTTAGTACAATCCCATTATTCTCCCTAGACCAAAACACAGTTTTACCATAAGTTTTAATGCTTCCCAATTCTTCAGCCTTATTTAATAAAATAATATAATATAATCTTTACTGCCAAAAAGTAGGAAAATTAATAGCTATGGCTAGGGAATCCCTAGCCATAGCTATTTTATTATACTAAAATATTTATTTAATTTCATCAAGAATATTTAAATAATGGTGCACTTGCCATTGCTCCGATTTATTTATATTTTTATCTGATATATAAGAGACTGTAAATCTTCTGCTAAATGTGCTAAACTCTCACTTGCTGATGCTATTTCTTCCATAGAAGCAGTTTGTTCTTCCGTTGCAGCGGAAACATTCCCAATGTTTGAAGATATTTCTTTGGACATATCCTCAATATAATTTACTGAAGAAACTGCATCTTCTGCTCCTCCAGCTACTTGGCTTATGCCCATAGCAATATTTTGAATTTGTGTAGTTATTTCTTCTATGGAATCTATAATATTCATAAATGAATTTTGTGTTTCATCTATTGCTAACAAGCCTTTATTAACTTCCTTCCTACTCAAGTCCATATTCTCATTGGCTTCATTGATTATATCCTGATTTTTCTCTAAGATTTCATATATATCTTTAGTAGAATGTTGAACCTGTTCTGCTAGATTTCTAATTTCATCTGCCACTACTGCAAATCCACTTCCATACTCGCCAGCTCTTGCAGCCTCTATTGCAGCATTTAATGCAAGTAAGTTAGTTTGTTCTGCTACCACTTGAATGACCTGAATTATATTGTCCATTTCTTGGGAACTATTATTTATATCTACTAAAGAGCTTTGAACTTTTTCGGTACTCTCCGATATATTGCTCATTTGTGATATAACCCCCCCTTCAATTTTTACCCTTCCATCGTCTGAGTTAATAGAAACATTTTTCGCCAAATTATCTATTTCTTTAACATTCTCCGCCACCTCTTGAATCTGGGCAGAAATTTCTTCTATAGCCGAAACTACATTTAAAACATCCCTTAACTGATTATCCGAACTAACAGCAATATCAACTGCCGATGTTGCTATACTTGTAGATGCAGATGCAGCCTGCTGGGATATAGATGTCAATTCCTCTGAGGAAGAGGCGACTAATTCAGAGGATTCCCCCCCACCATTTTTGAAAAATCCCTTAGACTATCTATTATTGATTGAAAAGAAACAGACATCTCTCCAATTTCATCCTTTTTCTTTAACATCTTTTCATCTACATTACTTGTGAGATCTAATTTTTCAATTCTATTTGCTAACTCTACAGTTTCTTTGATAGGTTTAGCAATAGAATCTCCAATGAAAATAGAAATTAATATAGTTATAACAATTACAATTATAGCTGATAATATTATTATATTTATAGATTTTGTAAAAGGTTTTAAAATTTCATCACTAGATATTGCCACCCCCCCAAATTTCCAATCACTTTCATCCATATTTTCTACAAAGAAAAACCTTTCCATACCATCATAATCTATTATTTGATTTTTATTTTTTTTCTCCTCCTTCTGCATTAAACAATTCTATTAATTTTCCATCTAATATCTCAGATATATTTGTATGGCCTTTTTCCGAATCAGGATTAAATTCCTCATTTATATGGGTGACTATATTGCCATCTCCGTCCACTAAAAATCCATAAGAACTCTCTCCTAGGTCTAATCTAGATATGATTTCTATTAGATTATTTATATATATATCTGATCCTATAACGCCTATTAAACTTCCACCTTTCTTAATAGCCTTAGAAATTGTAATTGTTACATCTCCTGTTCTAAAATCTACATAAGGAGAAGATACTGTTACATCATCAGTAGCTAGTGCATTTTGATACCAAACTCTTGTGGTACTGTCAAAGTCGGCCGGTGGTATATAATCTATTCCAAATATAGCCCTTCCATCTGGTAATCCGAGATAATACACATTACCTTCATTATTCTTTATCTGTTTTTCTAAATAACTATGGACATAATCAAAATCAATATTTCCATTGTACTCTAAAGCTGCAGCTATTTCTTTTAATGAATTCTTTTGAATTCCTAACCACTGATCCATTTCTTTGGTAGTGATCTCTGCTACACCTTTAAAATTGTTTTCCATTTCATTTAAAAGTTTTTTTTGCATTTAAATTATAATTTACTAAAGATACTACAAGGACACTAACAATACAAATTGTACATGTTAATAAAACAATTCTCCCTCTTATTTTCATTCTAATCCCTCCCTAAAATATAATATTTTAGTGAATTATTACATTTATATATATAATAGTATATACCATATTTATGCAAAGTTCTACAATATAAGCCATAATCTTATTAAAATTTAGAATATTATTTATATTAACCAAATATAAGTATTGGTACTGGGCATAATCCTTCCTTGCCACTATCTATGAATAGAAAAATTCCCTATACTTTCAATATTATATCCTATTTCATATAATTCCTTTTTAATATCTTTCCTTTCCTTTATAGCTATTTCATCAGTACCAGATACAAAATAATTTCCTATATATTCTGCATTTATGGCCTTGAAAAATAAGTCCATAGTTGGAATAGTAGCAGAAAAATGTTCATGGGAATATTTAGCACCTCCAACTGATAAAAATATTCCAATCCTATTATTATTCCTTTTATAATCTTTTCCCAATTGGTATTTAATTGACCAATATTTTTGGCATCTATCGATTAGATTTTTTTGTTATACCATTTACAGAATTAAAATACAAAGGAGAAGCTAGTATAAAAATATCACTATTGTCAAAATAATCATATATTTTATCATATCATCCTTAATAACACATTCACCTTTAGTACCACAATAGTTGCAGCCTGTACAGTGGGATATATTTTCTTTAGCAATATAAATTTTATTGATTTCATGGCCACTATCCTCTACTCCTTCCAGCATTAGGTTCAATAATGTATCAGTATTTTTATTTATTCTAGGACTTCCCATTAGGGCTAGGATTTTTTTTCATAATTACTATTTCTCCTCCTATTGATTTTCTAATAAGTTCATACCAGGTACCTATATTTAAAAATCTAATATATAATTTCATTATACCTTAGTTTCGAATTCACATCTATACCCACCTCATTTAATCCTAATATTTTAGCTAATTCCTTATTTACCACTAATAATTGTTTATATATATTATAATTGGAATTTTTACATGAAAAATGGCAACTTTCGTTGCCATAATATTTATCATAATATCTATAATGAACTTTTTATATTACAACTCATATAATAATATAATCCTATAGTAAAGGAGTTGTAATTTATGGATAATCCCATTAATATAAATTATCGCAATAATTATCAAAATACACCTAATTGTACCTGTTCTGGTGTAATAAACTGCCCTAATAAACCTTGTGGGCATTTTCAATGCCATTACTGCCCTGAACCATCAATATATAAACCTACCATAGAGTACACTGTTGATGTGCCTATTAACTTAGCCAAATCACTGGAAGGAAAATATTTTGTAGGTTATGCTGACAATCTGAACTTTGGTTTAAGTACCAGTTCTTGGGCTAGGCTATACAATCCAATTAACTCTGGGGGTAAACTTACATGTAACCGTCTGGACCGTTAGCGATGTATCCCAATCCCCCCCATTTAGAGCTCAAATCTGGTTTAATGCAAATCCACCTGGCACACCTCAAGAGTCTAATTTAATAACTCCTGCCAATATGGCCTTTTGTCCTCTACCACAATCTAAAATAAAACTTCAATACGCAATCAATGTAACAGGAGAACCTACAGGCGGAGTTAAAGCCTTTGTCAGACGAGGTCAACCTGAAACCACTTTGGTAGATGATGAGCAAGGAAAATTTATCTTTCCGCCTGGCGGATCCTTTCTCATTTTCTTATCTAATCCAGAGACACCAGATGTAGAAGCTTCCGGTAGAGTTGCTTTTGGTTGGTGGCAAGAACCAATCTTTTAATAAATATAGAAAAACAACTTCTATCTCTGAAAATAGAAGTTGTTTATTTTATCTATATTATTACCTATTTGGTATAGCTCTTCTCTAATTTCTTCTCTTTCTCCTATAGAAATATCATCGGTTCCTGATACAAAATAATTCCCTATATAATCCGCATTTATAGCCTTAAGAAATTAATCAATTCACTAGCTTCTATAGCTATACTCATAGATAGATTTTTGAGATTATGATATTCTCCTCAGTTTCTTTCTTCTGTGGATGGTACCCGGTTACGATTGTTAGTTATTTTTTTTATCTGAACTAGTTTTAAGGTGATATGGCAGGGAGCCAATTACTAATAGTTCTTTTTCCTTATCTATATGAAAATATATTCTAATTAGATTTCCTTTGCTTATGCCCACTTTTAAATGCATGTTCAATAAAACTTCCTTAGGTTTGCCAGTGTAGCCCTTACCATATTTGATTTTATACTCCCTTGGATATGCCTCTATACTTTTATCACCGGAGCCTCCAACATCAAAGGGCCTACCATATTTTTAGCACATATTCTATGTCTCTCCTCCACGGTAATATAGCCAAATACCTCATCCCTATATTCACAGGCTAAAAATTCAATGGCATCACAAATTAAGTCCATATCTATTTCCCCCCCTAAATTAACCTTGCTTATTTCATTTACAGCCCTAGTGTGAAATAATAGTTTATCATTAAAATATTCCTCTGCCCAATTAGGAATATCCTCTGGTTTTCTTGGCCTGTTTAACAAAATATCTTTTCTCCGAATTTCCTCATTTAATTCATCTATTTCAACTTTAAAATTGTTTTCTAATTTAGAAATCTTTTCCTCCCAATAATTATCCTTTTGGGATAGTTCTGTTTTTAATTCTTCTATTATATTTCTATACTTAGTATTTAATAAATGTTTTTCTTCAATTTTAGATTTTAATTCATTTATTTCCGATTCATATTTTTCCACAGTAGCATCTAATTTTTTTCTGCATATTATTAGCTATATCTTCCTTAGAATTGCTTAATTCCAAAGCCCTATTATATTCATATAGTCTAGCTTCAGTAAAAAAAACTTACATTGCCAAAATCCATGACCTTCCCCCCCTGGGATAATTTTCTATTATGCTATCTAGTTCTTTTTCAAATTTTTTTACTATTGGAAATTATATAATCCTTTTTAAATAATCTACTTTCCTGATTTAATTTTGAGGGACATATAATAATAGTATCTCCTGGAGAAATTTCATATTTTTTTTCCTAAAATTTTATTATAATCTTCCACTCTATCATATTCTAATAGGGCAAATTGGGCATATCCCATTTTATATTTAATAATATTATCTGCAAAGAAGGGTATTTTAGGTACAATATCTGTTTCTACAGTTATTTTCTTAGATGGGATTATATCTTTAGGATTTGTAAAGGGCCTATTTTCCTCAAACATTTCCCTATAAATAGACTCTATGTCCACATTTGGGATAGCTTTGCTTATAATTACAATAGGCATTTGACTTTTAGGATTTTTAATATAATCTTCTATTTCCTTTATTTGTTTTTTTATTATTTAATATCATTGCCTCTTCTACAATTGGCAACTCTTGCCTTAGACCTAAAAGTGGATTTCTTACAATAGCTTTTACTACAGCGGGCCTAAACACTTCAGCTCTAGCCTTGGTTCCCACAGGTTCAGAACAGATTGTCTTAAAACCACACTCAACCTTTCCATTATAAATTATAAATCCTATATTAGTCTCAAAAATCCTTCCTGGTATAGGATTTCTAGACTGTATCTCCTTCCCTGGCTCTGGTCCTAGGTCTGGTTCTATAAGTCTTAGAGTCCAAATCCTTAAATCCTCAATAAAAGAAATATCCAATACATAGCCCTCTCTTATATGAATAGATTTGAAATCCTCTATAGATACGTCTCTATAATTCTCAGGTTCTGGATAATCTAATTCCTCTGGGAAATCAATTTCCCGAAACCGACTTTTTAGCCAAGACATAGTCTCTAAAATAGCCATTTTAAATGCATCATCTGGATTTATCTTAGTATTTTCAATAGTTCCATAAACTTGATATGTGGGATAGCTCATGTTTTTCAGCAATTTAACAGTCTGACGTTTCTTTTTATTTTTTTTAAACAAAACTTCTTCCATGATTACACCCCCCCTTTGAATTATTGAATATTATATATAATGGCTAGGATTTTCCTAGCCATTATAATTTTATTATATCAAAATATTTAGTTAATTATATTAGGGAAGTTTAAGGGGGGGATTATTTTATTCTTCTAAGTATTATTTCCTCATGTTTGGATACTTCTGTTTCTATTCTATCTAATTTATCAGAATTTTGTTTATGGCCATCGAATAAGACAGTGATCTTTGGTATAATATCATGATCTATTTTAGCATTTGTTTTTCTAACCTCATTCTTTACCTCTGACATATCCACTGTAAGATTGTCTACCTGATTTGTAAGGCCACCTACCTGATTTGTGAGGCTACCTACCTGATTTGTGAGGCTACCTACCTGAGCAGCAATTAATTCTAATAATTCCCTATCAGTCATCATATGCACCTCCTTTTCCTCTTATTATTTCCGTTTCAATATCTAAAATATATAAACTAATTATATTATAACAAATTATTTATTTAATTGCCTTAAAAACAAATATATGCATCTTTATCATTTATTTTTGTGTTATATATTAAATCTAAAAAAAATTTCCTTTAGTTCTTCATTTTCAAATGAATCTATTGCTAATTCCATATTATTTATATCTATTATATCTAATGCCTCTTTTGGTATATTATTTTCTAGAAAATTTTTTTTGCTATTTCATTTTGGCTAAATACTTCTTTGAACATAGCATAATGTTTATTTACAATTTCATTTCCCATGATTTCACCAATTTTTATTTTTCTAATTTTATTATATCGAAATATTTAGTTAATTACATTAGAAATAATATTTTTATTCCTAAAACCTCATATTTTTTTAGTTCTTTTTTTTACCTCCTCCCTTGATACCCCCCCTAGTTTTCGTGATAAACCATCTATAATTATTTCGTGGTCTCGCTGTAACATTGTATCTAGCTCCTTCTCTGTATATAATTCTAGGTTTTCAATGCCTCCTTTACTCTTTATATAGTCTTCTAGGTGTGTTACTAGCAGATTTTCAATCTCTTTAAGCTGATTATCAGTAAACAGAATTTTGTCATATTCAAAAACTATAGGTAGTTCTTGAGCATAGGTTTTGCACATTTTTTTATATCCGTTTCTGGTCTGAAATTTGATAGGAACATTTCCTCACTTGTCCCTACAAATTCTATCCATGCTTTTTTTTGGTGTTAGATTTTTTTATGTTTACTTTTCTCATATAATCGCCTCCTTTAATTTCATTTTCCTCAATTTCATTTAAATTCATTCCCTTATACTTCCATTGTGTTCTTCCATTTTGTGCGCCTCCACATATTGCTGCTGCAGCATAGTTTGGACTATTGAATTGGAAATATTGTCGTGTATATGATCATATTGGATATTTCAATAGTTTTTAGCCCATTTGGACTACCATCTACTAAAATAGCCTAATTAAATTTCCTATTGTATATTCTACCCTCTCATAACCTCTTTCATCTCTTGTAAATGGCCGATGTTCGTACCAAATCCCTATATATGAATGTTCCCATCCCTATGGCCGAATATAGGCATAACCTTCCATTTGTTTCTCTGCTATTTCTATAACTCCAGCAGGAACAATCTTTACGAATTCTCTAACCTCTTCTGGACTTATATCGTTTCCTTTTAATGCATTATTACAGGCAGAAAAGACCACTCCCCCCCTTTTATGAAGTTCTTCTATGGTTTCAAATAATTCAAAATTAGGTATATATCCTTTTACAGCCACTGCATTTGCTACAACTAATATATCTGAATCCTTGATACCATTTAAAAAAATTATTAATATTTGCTAAAGTTAATTTCCATTTTTCCATTTCGTCCACGTGAAATAATACTTTTAGTTTTTCCATATTGGTTCTCCTTTACTTTAAAATTTAACTAAATTTAAAAAGTTTAACCACATTTAGATTTAATTTGGTACATGTATATGAAATTATCTTCATCCATAATATCATCTACCTATTTTATTTTAATTAATTTTCGACAAAATTCGGATTGTACCGGTACCATTATTCAGCAGCACCATACATGTCTACTCTTCCATCAGTCCGCAGTCTTTCCACCTGTTCGAATTCCTTCTAGCTGTCTTCAGCATAAACAGCAAAGGTTATCCATTTATTTTATAAAATTAAGTCATGATCATATTCTTTTTTTAAGATAAGTCATTAACTCTTCCATAGTATCGAATATTATACTCTCTAGAGTATCCACATAGTTATATTTGCTAGTGTAGGAACAACGTCTAATCGTAATGACCTTAGATTTCGGTTTATTATCTATATCTTTGTATTTAAGATCATATTTTTTTTATATTTATCTATAGGAATAAATTGATACCTTATAATTTCAACTCCATTTTCTAAAATTATAAATAGAGCATTATCCCTAATGTAAGCAATCTAAAATATTAATAATCCCGCTGCCTAATTCTTGGATACTTTCTTGTAATGACATATAGCACCTCCATTAAAAAGATTTTTCACTTATTAGATCATAAAACTCATCCTCGGTAGTTATTTTAATATCAAAACCATTTGCTAATAATTCATATGCCTTTTCTTCCTTTCTACTTAAACCACCTTCACCTGCTACTATAGATTTATCTTGGGTGCCTACAATTAAATAGTCAGTAGTTCTTGATACCCCACTTTTTAAAACCCCGCCTAGATTTACAACAATTTGCATAGCGTCTTTACGGCTTAACTCAGATAATTCTCCAGTAAATACAATATTTTTGCCATAAAAGGCATGGGAATAATTTAATTCTTTAACATCAGGGGGGGTGATTTCAGATATATTAACACTTTCAAATTTATTTCTTTTTCCCATATAGGCTTGGTATTTTAATTCTGAAAAATTTCTTATTGGTAAGCTAGTGTATGTATTTAAGAATGATTGAAATGATTTTCTTGTTTTCTTGTTGATTGTATTAATAACTATATTAGCACATGTTATGGCATCATCTAAGGCATTATGATGCTCTCCCATATCTACCCCCCCTAAATATTCAGCCCTTTTTTTGTAATGAATTTCCTATACCTTTACAAGCTTTTGTCGATATTGGAATACTACAAATATATTTAAAATCAGGAATGTATAAGTCATATTCTAACTGTAGACTTTTAAGAACGCTCATATCAAATTGGGCATTATGAGCAATTATTATATTATCTTCAAATAAATCTTTTATTTCTTCCCATATTTCAGGAAATTTAGGCTTCCCTTTCACATCCTCTGGAGTAATGCCATGTATCTCAATATTCTTTTTACCAAATTCTAAAGTAGGTGGCTGAATTAAATAATAATAAGTATCAATTATTTTAGGCCTTTTACGCACACCAATCCCATAGAACAAGCACTATTATTGTTGTTATTAGCAGTTTCAAAATCAATAGATATAAAATCCATAATTATCCCCCTGTATAAATTATTTTAAACTATTTTAAAGAATTCCCCTATTTACTAGCTGGATATTTAACCCCCCCATTCTTCTTTATCTTTTCTTCTATAGCAGTAGCTACATCTATATCTAATTGATTCGCCAAAGATAAACAATATATCATTACATCTGCCAATTCCTCTTCTACATGTATTGACTCTGGAGAATTCATAAT